>LBJMC04202__coassemble_316_pt1 | contig 39217 bp, 31 predicted proteins | sample LBJMC04202__metabat2_low_PE_018 | metagenome-assembled genome bin LBJMC04202 | reverse complement strand
GAGGCAAGGAATGTTGATACGCCGATTTTTCTGAACACCGATGTGATGCAGGCTCTCTGCTTTTATGAATGTGCCGCAAATATCGGGCAGCTTGCGTCGGACATCAGACTGACATGCGCCAATGCCTGGTATGATTACTTATATACGGACAGAGAGCGCCTTTATATAGGGTTGGAACATCTGGCCGAAAAGGTTCGTCAGGGGCTGCTTATTTCTTCTCGACGCAGAGTTTCGCTGCTTGATAATCTGCTGGTAAGCGGAGAGCTGTATATTGATGGAAGAAAAGCTTTTGCTGATGTCGTTGATGCGCTGCTCAAAAAAATATAGAGCCTGTTCTGTTCAAGGATGCGTCGGCGCCGCGTCTTGCCAAGATCTGATCGCCCTGCTATGATTATCCATATTTTCAGGGAAGAATATGGACAATTCTCCATCAGACATACCTCATCGATGTAAGCCGCGGCGCCGCTACGCCGCGGCGGAAATGCCGGATTCAGCGGAAGGGACGCGGACTCGATGCGGTGCGGCAGCACCCATACAGAGACTGTCGACTCCGTATTGCTGTTTGAGCTGTTTTTTTGCGGAACGCCCCGTACTGTTTCGGCCTGTTCTTGTTTCGGCATGTCTTCTTCTCGCAGGCTGTTCTTCAGGGAAAAATTTTTCCGGGAAGACGGGCTTCCTTTTCTGGGGAACGCTGTTAGTTACCGGTATTCTTGCCTTTTGTCTGCTGTCTTTTCGTTTGAAAGCAGAAGGCGTATCCGTCGGTGTTCTTCCCGGATTCCTGTCGGGATGGCTGAAGAGGGCGCAGCAGAGAGTATCTTTTTCCGGGGCGGAAGAGTCGTCTTTCAGTCTGGAGCCGATACAGGCTGATGAAATTCTCGTGCAGGCCTGCGAGCGCAGCGCGGATATTCTTCTTTCTCCTGCGCCCTTGGATAATATCGGAGGAGAAAAGGCTGACCGATCGTTTGAAATGCCGGCCCCATCCTCTACTGTTTCCGCTTTTTCCGAAGAATTGGAGGCCTCCTTTTCAAGGTCTTCTGCCCGGGGGGTACTTCCTTTACGGGGGAGCTGTCTGCATGTTGACGCTTCCCGCCTCGTGATACGGACAATCAGTCCTCTGGAAGATGAAAGCTGGCAGTTCTGGGCCGGACGACCGGTTCATGCCCGTCTGACATTTAATCGAGGATATGGCGTACATTCCGAAAAACTGGTGTTTTCGTTTTTCTGTCGAATCCGGGGCGGTGATCTACGCAACTATGAAACGCTGCTGAGTCTTAGTCGCCCTGAGCGTGTGGAGCGGGTTCAGCACAGACTTTTTCCGAGAACAGTCCCTGAAGAAGAGGATGTCGCTCTGGGCTTCTGGCCCTGGCCCGTTCTTGCATCTCTTCCGCCGGAGGCTCCGGCCGGTAAGCCTTTTCTTGTTTGGGGATATCCCTCCCGTAACGAAGGAAACGCCCGTCTGGAAAATCTTTCCGCGTCCGGCGTGGGCATTGCCGTACGCCGTGAAATTGCAGCAGCCGCACCGCAGTCCGGCGTTTTGTTGTTGTCTCTCCGGCAGAGGATGCGTTCGCCGCTGACCCTGTGGTTGGCCTGTTCTCTGCGTCACGTCACCGGACACGCCGACGGTGTTCGTCGGTCTCATGCCGTGCTTGGTTATGCATTGGAAGCCTGGAGCCCCTGGGGGCAGGGGAGCAACTTCCGTAAGGAACTGGCATGGCGACCCGTTGCGGCGGACGGGGAGGTTCCCCCGCTGTTACGCTGGGTTTTGCGCGATATGGCGGCACAGCGTCGGATCAGTCCCCGCTTTTTCAACCTTCAAACCCCAGGAGCATCACTTGGACGCTGATTCCCACGGCAGTATGTGGTCACGGCTTTTTTCCCGCTTCAGTGGCAGAAACGAAGACCATCTTGAGCAGGTCATCAAGGAGGCGCGCGATGACGGCGAGCTGAAAGCCGAGGAAGGTTCCATGCTGCTTTCCATCCTGACGCTGGATGAACTTCAGGTACAGGACATCATGACTCCTCGAACCGATATCGATTGCGTTGCGTCGGGAACTTCCGTCGTCGAGGTTGCACGTGCCATTACCGAAACCGGTCATTCCCGTCTGCCTGTGTATAACGGCACCAGAGATAACATCATCGGTATAGCTTATGCCAAGGATACCCTCGAGTATCTGGTGCATCCGGAAGGACATGATGTATCGGTGGATCGTATTATGCGTCCTCCTTTCTTTGTGCCGGAGACGAAAATTTCCAGTGAACTGCTGCAGGAATTCCGCGCACGGAAAAATCATCTGGCTATTGTGGTGGATGAATATGGAGGTACTTCAGGCCTTGTGACCATCGAGGATCTGCTCGAAGTTATTGTAGGGGACATCGAAGACGAACATGACGCTCCGCGGGAGGAGGATTTCCGGCAGATTGGGGAAGGGGAGTTCGAAATTTCCGGTCGAGCCTATCTTGAAGATCTTGCCCCGCTCGGAATAGAGCTGGAATCGGATGAGGTAGATACGCTCGGCGGTTATCTGAGCCTGGCCGCCGGACATGTCCCCCAGCAGGATGAGACATTTGAACTTGCCGGCTGGCATTTTACCGTGACGGACGCCGACGCCAAGCAGATCCATAAAGTTTGTGCCCGTCGCCTCGGAAAAGAAGAGCATCAGGAAGATGTGGCAGTAGAGGAATAATGGCCGCGGGATATTTTATTGTTCATGATGTCACGGCCGATATCCGATAGAGGAGCAGTCGTGTTCGGCAGTACTCCTGAAGAGGTGATAAAGGGCGCGGAGCCGTTGCCTTTGTATATCTTTTTTCTTGACATGCGTTATGAGCAGGTCTAAGTAAGACTCTTTGATCGGACGGTTCGATCAGAAATGTGTTTTTAAATTTTTTGGAGGAACCTCATGCCCACTATCAACCAGCTTATCCGCATCGAGCGGAAAAAGGTTGTGAAGCGGAAGAAGACCCCGGCCCTGCAGGCTTGTCCGCAGCGTCGCGGCGTGTGTACCCGTGTGTACACCACCACCCCCAAGAAGCCTAACTCGGCTTTACGTAAGGTGGCCCGCGTTCGTCTGACCAACGGAATCGAAGTATCGGCCTATATCCCCGGTGAAGGCCACAATCTGCAGGAACACTCCGTGGTTCTTATCCGTGGCGGCCGCGTGAAGGACTTGCCCGGTGTCCGTTACCACATCGTCCGTGGTACGCTGGATACCTCCGGCGTGGCGGATCGCCGTCAGCGTCGTTCCAAGTACGGCGCGAAGCGTCCGAAGTCCTGATTGCGTGTGCGCGTTTCTCCATTTGTGATATGACGTTTACGCATGGCGTCCTGGTTTTGTGGACGCCATGCGTTTTGACGTGTTCACAAGGGAGAGGCACAGCCTGGAAAGTGTCGGCCCCGCCGCTGCGGGGAGTAATATCAACAAGAATGGCTGCATTTCCGGTGGTTCCGGAAATTGCTCGTTCAGAAACCTCACGGAGGAATCACCATGCCCCGTAAAGGTATCGTATCCAACAGGAAAATCCTGCCCGATCCGGTGTACAACAGCAGTCTTGTAGCTCGGTTCGTAAACCGGCTCATGTATGACGGAAAGAAGGGTCCCGCGGAAACCATCGTATATCGTGCGCTGGAAAATCTGGCGGAAAAGTCGGGTGAAGACGCTCTGCGCGCCTTCGAAAAGGCCCTTGACAACGTCAAGCCGCATCTTGAAGTGAAGTCCCGCCGCGTTGGCGGCGCTACCTATCAGGTTCCCATGGAAGTGCGGCAGGAACGTCAAATTTCTCTTGCTCTTCGTTGGCTCATCACCTACGCGCGCTCTCGCGGTGAAAAGGGGATGGTGAACAAGCTCTCTGCCGAACTGCTTGATGCCTTCAACGGTCGCGGCGGTGCTGTGAAGAAGAAGGAAGATACTCACCGCATGGCCGAAGCCAACAAGGCCTTTGCGCATTACCGCTGGTAGGTCATACTATGTCCCGTACGTTCCCTCTCGACAAACTGCGCAATATCGGCATTATGGCCCATATTGACGCCGGCAAGACCACCACTACCGAACGCATCCTTTTCTATACCGGTGTATCGCACAAGATCGGCGAAACCCATGACGGCTCCGCCACCATGGACTGGATGGAACAGGAGCAGGAACGCGGTATCACCATTACTTCCGCCGCTACGCACTGCCAGTGGAAGGGCTATACCATCAACATCATCGACACTCCCGGACACGTGGACTTCACCATTGAAGTCGAACGTTCCCTGCGCGTGCTTGATGGCGCCGTGGCTGTTTTCGATGCCGTCGCGGGCGTGGAACCCCAGTCCGAAACCGTGTGGCGTCAGGCCAACCGCTATGGTGTGCCCCGCATCTGTTTCATTAATAAGATGGATCGCATCGGCGCGAACTTCTTCCGTGCTGTGGATATGATCCATGAACGCCTGAAGGCCAAACCCATTATGCTTCAGCTCCCCATCGGTGCCGAAGATCATTTTGAAGGTGTGGTCGACCTGGTGACGGGCAAGGCGATCAAGTTCAATAAGGAAACCAAGGGCGCCGAGTTCTGGGAAGAAGACATCCCGGCGGACATGGAAGAACTTTATAATGAAAAGCGCATGGAAATGATGGAAGCCGTGGCGGAAGAGGACGAAGAACTCCTCAACCGTTATCTGGAAAACGGCACCCTTTCCGAAGAGGAAATCATTTCCTGTGTACGTAAGGCCACCATTTCTCAGGCAATTGTGCCTGTGGTGTGCGGCTCCGCCTTCCGCAACATGGGCGTGCAGCCCCTGCTCGACGCCGTTGTTCGCTATCTTCCTTCTCCTCTGGATATTCCTCAAATGACCGGACATGCGCCGGGGAATGAAGAAGAAATCATCACCTGTCACTGTAAGGACAGCGAACCCCTTGCAGGTCTGGTATTCAAGCTGGCCGCAGACCCTTATATCGGACATCTGGCCTTCTTCCGCCTGTATTCCGGTTTTGTTGAGTCCGGTATGACCGTGCTGAATGCCAATACCGGGAAAAATGAACGTGTCGGACGTATCCTGCGCATGCACGCCAATAAGCGTGAAGAAATCAAGTGGGCTGGCGCGGGCGATATCGTTGCTCTTGTCGGTTTGAAGCAGGTTTCCACCGGGGATACGCTGTGCGATGAAAAGCGTCCGGTTGTTCTGGAATCTCTTGATATTCCGGAACCGGTCATTGAAGTGGCCATTGAGCCCAAGACCAAGGCCGACCGTGACGCTCTGTCTGCTGCCCTGAACAAGCTCGCCAAGGAAGACCCCTCTTTCCGCGTGAAGGGCAATGAAGAAACCGGACAGACGCTTATTGCTGGCATGGGCGAACTCCATCTTGAAATCATTGTGGACCGTCTGACCCGTGAATTCGGCGTCAATGCCAATGTCGGTAAACCTCAGGTGGCCTATCGCGAAACCATCACCAAGCCTTCGAAGTCTGATACCAAGCACGTCAAGCAGTCGGGTGGTCGCGGACAGTACGGTCATGCGGTCATCGAGGTGGAACCGAATCCCGGCAAGGGCTACGAGTTCATCAACTCCATTACCGGCGGTGTGATTCCGAAGGAATATATCCCGGCTATCGACAAAGGTATTCAGGATGCCCTGAAGTCCGGCGTACTGGCCGGTTTCCCCGTGGTGGACGTGAAAGTCAATCTGGTGTTCGGTTCCTACCATGATGTGGACTCTTCCGAACAGGCCTTCTACGTCACCGGTAGTATGGCTATTAAGGATGCCATGCAGAAAGCCAGCCCCGTGCTGCTTGAACCGATTATGGACGTGGAAGTCGTTACTCCTGACGATTACCTCGGCGATGTTATGGGCGATCTGAACGGACGGCGCGGCAAGGTGCAGTCCATGGAAGCTCGCGCCGGCGCGCAGGTTATCCGCGCTCAGGTTCCGCTGTCGGAAATGTTCGGTTACGCCACGGACCTGCGTTCCCGTACGCAGGGTCGCGCAACCTTCACCATGCAGTTTGATCATTATGAGAAGGTTCCGGCAAGCCTTGCTGAGAGCCTGATCACGAAAAAAGCCTGAAGATTCCTGTTATAAAACTTGACAGGATTCGCAAAAAAGGACATAGTGCTTTTTGTTGTGCAGCACTGGTTCTTGGCGAATCGGGCTGAACGGGTCATTAGCTCAATTGGTAGAGCAGCTGACTCTTAATCAGTTGGTTCGGTGTTCAAGTCACCGATGACCCACCAGAAGAAATCAAGGGCTTGCAGAGTTTCTCTGTAAGCCCTTTTTCGTGTTGCCGGAATTCTTCCTAGCGGGTTCGGCAGAGCGTGCGGGCAGATTTCAGAGCCGGATTTCGAAAAATCCATATCACTTGAATTGAAATCAGGGGGCTGATGGGCCGACAGCAGAGATAATATTTCGAGGCGTATTCTGGAATCAGGGAGCTTCCTAATGGACATGAAAAGATGAATGCTTTCTTCTATCAGATGCCCTCAATATCAGCGGGAACAGAGGATAAATTTTTTCCTTCATTGCGCTCGGCGGGTCGTGGTGATATACCGCACTCAAAAAGGAGTTTTATTATGCTTCCTTCCCTTCCTCCGAAGCGCGCTTTTGAAATGGTTCAGAATGGAGAAGCCCGTCTTGTCGATGTGCGGGAAAGTTCGGAATATGCTGAAAAATTCATACCCGGTTCCCGGCTGATTCCTCTTTCGGCCATTGCCACGCAGAATGTGAATGACTGCGAGACAAAGGACAAGCCCATCATTTTTTTCTGTCGCTCCGGCAATCGTACGACAAAGTCCTCGGATCTTCTCGAGCGTGCTGCGGGTAACGTGCAGGCTTTTCAGATTGAAGGAGGGCTTTCCGGGTGGGAGAAGGAGGGACTGCCCGTGGAGCGCGGCAATGCTTCTTTCCCGCTGTTCCGGCAGATTCAGATTGGAGCGGGAAGTCTGGTGCTGATTGGTATTTTGGGCAGCTTCATCTGGTATCCCATGTACTGGCTTTCCGCTTTCATCGGAGCGGGACTCATCTTTGCCGGTGTGACCGGATTCTGCGGGCTTGGCTTGTTGCTGTCGCGTATGCCCTGGAACCGGCATTGAAACCCGGATCAGGGAAGCTGAAACAAGATTCGGCACTTGGCGGAAGATAGTTAATGGCGCGTCGAGCGCAGGGATATGCGCAGTATATCGGCTTGCAGTTGAGAAAGACGCATTGGAGAACGGAGAAAGGCGGAAAAGCTGATAGCCATAAGCAACGCAATGGAGATGCAACAGGTACGGACAAAAGAGCCTGTCGATGCTCCGGGTAGGAACAGTCAGGAAATTTGTTCATTATACTCTATGCGTATTCCGGCTTTCACTGAAAATTTCGTGAAAGCAGCAGGATGCTTCTTTAATGGAGTGAAATGCCGGTACAGGATGTATATCTTTTGCACAGAAGGGCAAACTCTTTTTCCATGTCCCGTATGCGGAAGCCGGAGGGCTGTACTGCAATTTCTTGCACTACAGCCCTCCGGCTTTGTCTGAACATGAGCCGGTCGAGTGCCCAAGGTGCGAAACAGAAAACTACCCGCTTTGCAGGCGGTTTTGATTATTATCTGTTTTGATACAGTTGTGGAACTGTTCGGAATAATATTGCCGCAGGAAAAAGTTGTATGCAGATTCAGCGACCCAGAATGGTCAGAACGCGCATCCGGTGTATGAGGAGAGCGTTTTCATCAATATCGGGCAGTTCCGCTCCGGGGCGGAGCGAGGTAACCACAGCTCTGCCCAGAATATGACGCCCGGACCAGCCTCCCGTGGCAGGAGAGGGAGCGGTACGCAGGCCCCAGAGGTTGTGGAAAAAGGCGGCCTGACCGTTGTATGAACCGATATACAGGCCTATGTGGCCGGGCAGCTGAATCAGGGAAAGGAAAGGAATTCCTTCGTCCAGAATAAGGCGTTCTTTCTTTTCAGGAGAAAGATCCTGAAGTTTTATCTGTTGTCCTGACCCGGCCTGCGCCGCGGAATTGCGCGGAAGCCAGAGGCCGAACGGGGCAAACAGATCCCGTAGTGTGGAAGAGCAGTCGCGATCGCCGTACAGCCCTCCCCAGCCGTAGGACTGCCCCATCATGCGGTTGCCGAGTTCGGCCACACGTCCCGGAGTCAGGGGCTGGGGCATGGAACGGAAAGCAGAGGCGCTTACCCTGGCGCGTGCAATATAGGCATTGCCGTTTCTGTCCCTGGCGGGGACCAGCACGCCGCTTTCTCCGTCCTGCCGGGCAAGAGGGAGAACCGTTCCTATGTCTGCATGAGCCAGAAAATGTCCGGATTCGTCTTTCAGGGCAACGCCGTCATCATGACAGACAGCGAGCGTGGCCTCTTTCCATGTATTGCGGAAGTTTTCGTCGACGGCGGCCACATCCATGGCGCGCACCCAGCCGCAGGCGACACCGCTTTCCGCATAGTACCATGCGCCGTCGCGGGTGACATGCAGCAGGATCAGGGGCGTACCGACATGCAGAGCTGTCTGCTGGGCTTCGTCGAAGGGGAAGGACTGCCCGGGAGCGGCCGGATTGGACAGCTGGGGGCGTTCCGTGGGCAGCAGCCGCAGGCTGGTATGACATACGGTGACGGCCGGTCTGCGCAGTGAGGGCATGGCGCCGATATCGGCATTTTCCCGCATGGCGGACCAGCGCGCACTGCTCCAGGGCTGGAAATTTTCCGCAAAGCCGCGCTTTACGCCGCTGCGGTTCAGCATGGCGCGCATGTATTCCACATTGCCCTTGCCGGGGCGGCTCTGGTTCCATGCGGCAAAGAAGCGTTTTTTATACAGCGCGGCCAGTTCGACGGATTTTCCGGGAGGAAGCAGCTGCCTGTCCCGTCCTGCGCGATCGGCAAATATCATGAGATTCTGGGGAAACGTCGTCAGATCGCGAACCGTACTTGTCTCATAGACGAGTTCGGGGCGGGGTACGGAAACGGTGCATCCGGCGAGGGCGAATGCACAGGCCACAATAAAAGCGGGAACGACAGAACGGTATGTATTTTTCATGAGCGGCACTATAGCGCAGCTTTTAGGCATTTCCAATGAGGCTTTTCTGCGCAGGACGGGGCGGAGACTTGCGGGGTTTGGGAAAAAAAGGCAGAAAAGAAAACTGCGTGAATAACATCACGACAGGATATGAAGGATAATGAAACTATGAGTCAGCTGCGTATTCCCGATGGCGTGGAGTGTGTTGAAGATATTGTGTACAAGCAGGTGCGCGACGAAGCCGGGAGCATATTCCCCATGAAGCTCGATCTGTATCGGGCGAAGGGGCGCGGAAGGGGTAAAGTTCCGCTGATCATGCTTATTCATGGCGGTTGCTGGTGTCACCAGACGAAGCGCGAAGGTCTGCCCGCGTGGTACATGCACTTCATGGGGAGGGAAACCCTGCTGGAAGACGGCTGGCTCATCGCCTCGGTGGAATATCGCAAATATCCGGAAGGGGCACCTTTTCCCGAACAGCTGTACGACTGTTGCGACGCTTTCCGTTTTCTGGTTCGACATGCGGATGAATACGGAGTGGACAGACATAATCTCTTTGTTGTCGGAACGTCAGCCGGGGGATATGCGTCGGCCATGCTGGCCTGCGAACGGGACAAATGGCGTGATAGAGAGAACGCGCCGGAGCTTGCGGATGTGAGTTTCGACATTGCTGCGGCTGTGGCCTGTTCCGGCGTGCTGGATGTGCCCCGCTGCGTCGTCGAGGCGGAGGGCAAGGTTCAGGCCAACGGCGACGGACGTTTTCTTCATTGTCTGCGCTGTCTTCTTTCCCCGGAACATCTTTATGATGCAGAGCTTCAGCGGAAGGCAAGCCCGCGCACTTATGTATCGGAGTCCAGTTCTCCCTGCATGGTGGTCTGCGGTACCGCGGATACCTTTGTTCCCGGAGATCAGTCCCGGGAAACGGCCGCTCATGCCCGCCTGCTGGGGCTGGACTGGCCGGAACTGATCGTGACCGGGGCGGAACACAATTTTAATCCGGCTTCCGCGGATATCCCGACCGTTCCTGATGCAAAGGGCATATATGCCGCCATCCGGGACTTTCTGCGCAGTCATGCGCGATGAACGGCTCCGGCTTTTTTCTTTCCCCGACGGGGGAGGAGACGGAGAGCGTGGCGGAATCTGCCGAAAAAGAAAAATCGTTCATTACTGCCGGCGGAAGATTTCCGGCGGAACGGCGTTCAGGAAAAGGGTATGGAAATAAGTGTCGATGCCGTTGTTGCCATGGCTCCGGACGAGGCTTCGGTCAAGGCCGCCAGAGGACTTGTTTCACCGGGGAAATGGCCGCTCCTCGGAGTTGATGAGGAAGCCGTGTGGGGCGCCTGTCAGGGGAGCGGTTCCAAGCCTTATCAGGTGAAGATCGAGCGTGCAGGCCTCGTCTGTTCCTGCTCCTGCCCCAGTCGCAAGATTCCCTGCAAACATGCGCTTGCGCTGCTTCTGCTGCTGACTCAGCATCCTGATCTGTTCACTGCTCCCCGCCCTGAATGGCTGGAGGAGTGGCTCGACGCCCGCAGGCAGCGCGCCGCAAAGCAGGAGGCGCGCAAGGAAAGCGCGAATACGCGGGCGAAGGCTTCTTCCGGATCCGACGGAAAACGGGAACAGACCCGTCTGCTCCGAATGCAGGACGGGCTGGAGGAGCTGGAACGCTGGATGGGGGATCAGATCCGGCAGGGCTTGTCTCAGCTTTCCGAACAGTATGACGTATGGGATAAACTGGCCGCGCGCATGGTGGATGCACAGGCCCAGGGCATGGCCGCACAGCTGAGAAGTCTCGGGAAAGTCGGAAGCGGAAATGCCGAACAGGCAGGGCTTCTGCTGGGGCGGCTTGGCCGTTTGCAGCTCATGGCGGATGCCTTCCGCAACAGAGGCAGGCTGTCTCTTCCAGAGCAGGAGGATGTCCGGGCGGCCCTCGGATTTGCTCCGGGAAAGGATGAGGTCATGGCAGGCCCGGATCGCGTCGAAGATATCTGGCAGGTGTTCGGCGTGACCTTTGCAGAGGAAGAAAAGTTGTGGAGAAGGCGGGTCTGGCTGTACGGCAGAGAGAGCGGACGCATGGCTCTGCTGCTGGATTTTTCGCACGGCAATAGGCAGTTTGAGCGCGTCTTTTCACCGGGTGAAAGTCTGCATATGGTTCTTGCCTTTTATCCCGGTGCCGCCCCGCTGCGGGCTGTTTCATGCGGAGATATCGAATCTGCGGCGTCAGACGAGCAGATGGTCTTTCCGGCGGACTGTTCTTTTGGCGCGGCTCTGGAACGTATGGCCCGGCTGCGTGCCGCCAATCCCTGGCAGGAGCCTTTGCCCCTGGTTTTTGACGGAGCGCGCCTTTGCCGCCGGGGCGAGGACTGGATGCTGCTTACGGATGCAGGGCAGGGCCTTTCTCTGGACATGACGGATGCCGAAGCCTGGGAATTGCTGGCTGAAAGCGGAGGGCAGAGGCTTTTTGTCTGCGGAGAATGGGAGGATGAACGCCTGAAAATCGCCGGGGCTTTTGTCCGTCCTGCGGAGGAAGGGGGAAAGGCATGACTTCTGCACTGCAACTGCTTGGCGTACAGGCTCTGCTCGGCACGTCCAGAAGGACTCCGGAACTTCCCGTTTCGGACGAACCGTGCGGGCAGATGCTGGGAGAACTTGCCGTGCCTGCCTCTGCGGAGGCTGACAAGGAGAGCGATGAGCTGCGTCTGCTGCGTGGGGCGGGCGTACTGTTCGTCTGCGGACAGGCAGGCTATCTTCCTTCCGCCCTGAATGTCGAGGATGTGATGCTTCCTCCGCCCTGTCCTCATGAGGATCGCCCCATGCTTCCCGAAAGGGACGCCGTTACGGAACTGTATCGCACCATCTTCAGCGAGAAGAATGTCCGGCTTCAAAGGGAGAGTTTGCGCTATCTTGACGCACGGGGCACGGTTCTTCCCCCTTCGTTGCTTGTTGCGGCCTTGAATCTGGGGCGAGTGAACCGTTCCCTCCGTCCTCTTCTGGCCCGGGTCATCGGAGAACGGGGCCTGTGGCTGGCGTCGCTTAATCCTGACTGGAACCTTTTTGCCGTATCTACGACAGGAGAACTGAACCCTGAAGCCTGGGAACATGGACGCCCGGCGCAGCGTCAGGCCTATTTTCTGGGGGCGCGTGAGGAGAATCCGGGGCAGGCCCGCGAGCTTTTTCTTCAGGATATGAAAAGCATGGATGCAGCGGAGCGCAATACCATGCTGTCTCTTTTTTCCACAGGGCTGAGCATGGAGGATGAAGACGTTCTGGAGGATCTGCTGCGCACGGATCGCAGTAGGGACGTGCGACACACTGCGGCCGATCTGCTTGCCCGTCTGCCGGACAGTCGCTATGTGGCCCGCATGGGTGAACGTCTGCTTGCCTGCATGAAGCACGCGCTTGAGCCTGAAGCCGATCCCATGCAAAGGAATCACGGCGGGGAGCTGCGGCACACTGCCGGCCTGTTCGGCCGTCTGTCGGGCAATCGCTCTGCGGCCCGTGCGGGGGAAGGGCTGCTCGCCCGTATGAAACACGCGTTCAAGTCTGAAGCCGATCCGCAACTGCGCTCGGATGCAAGGGAGTTCTTTGCTCCGCCTGAGAGCTATGATGCTTCCTGGGCGGCCGATCTCATCGGCGAAAAATCGACAATCAAGGCATTCGGCCCGCGTGCGTTCTGGCTGTATCGGATGGCCGTGAGCGTTCCGCTCTCCTGGTGGACGAAGCATACGGGCAGAACGCCGGAAGAACTGATAGCCCTGACGGAACATTCGGAATGGAAAAACGCGATCAGGTGCGCCTGGGGCGACGCGCTGATCCGCGATCCTGATCCGGACTGGGCGCGCGCCATGCTGGCCTGCGGCGGAATATGGGAATGTGCGGTCAGGCGCGATCTTGATCAGATGGATCTTTTATGTCTGCTTTTGCCCGAAGAGAGGGAAAAAGAACGTGTTCGGCGGCTTACCCCGGAAAATCTCGTGCCCATGCTGACAAAGGCCCTGGCTCCGGAAGGGGAGGACTACGTCATGTCCCGGGAATTTGCACAGCGGATTTTCGATGTGCTGCGGATCAGATTGTCCCGGAAGAACAGAGATTACGAACTGGGCGGAATTCTGACGGAACTGGCGCAGCTTCTGCCTGCCGACATGCTGGATGAGAACGCTCACCCCCTTTCCTTCAAAGAAAGGGAGCGGCCCGACCTTGAAGAGGCTCTGGCCGCATTTTCCGTCATTGTCCTGCGGCGCCGTGCGCTGTGCGCCTATTTTTCCTGACTGTAACCATACGAGAAACATCCATGAGTACACCACACGAAAAAGACGGCGGAACGTCCGATGTCCTGCGCCGTCATGCCGAACAGCAGTTTGCCGAAGAACTGGAAGAGCTGAAAAAAAACGACACCCGCCAGCGTCCTGCTCACTGGGAGATGTCCCCGTGGGCGGTATGTACCTATCTTATGGGGGGAAAGCTGGAAAACGGCTTTGAAGTAAGCCCGAAATACATCGGCAACCGGCGTATCATCGAAATAGCCGTGGCGACGCTTGCCACGGATCGCGCCCTGCTGCTGTACGGCGTGCCCGGAACAGCCAAATCCTGGGTGTCCGAGCATCTTGCGGCCGCAATCAGCGGCGATTCCACACTGATTATTCAGGGGACGGCGGGCACCAGTGAGGAGCAGATGCGCTACGGCTGGAATTATGCGGAATTGCTTTCCAAGGGGCCGTCCCGTTCGGCTCTGGTGGAAAGCCCGCTGATGCGGGCCATGTCGGAAGGGCGCATTGCCCGTGTGGAAGAGCTGACCCGCATACCAGCCGACGTGCAGGATACGCTGATTACCATCCTGTCGGAAAAGACGCTGCCCATTCCCGAACTGAATGATGAGGTTCAGGCCTTGCGCGGCTTCAACGTCATTGCCACGGCCAACAACAGGGATAAGGGCGTCAATGAACTTTCCTCCGCCCTCAAGCGGCGCTTCAATACCGTGGTGCTGCCCGTGCCTGCTTCGGAAGAGGAAGAAGTCAGCATTGTCGCCAAGCGTGTTGCGGAAATGGGGCGCGCTCTGGAACTTCCCGCCGAACCGCCCGCGCTGGAAGAAGTGCGCCGTGTGGTGCGCATATTCCGAGAGCTGCGCAACGGCAAGACCGAAGACGGAAAAACCCGGGTCAAATCGCCTTCCGGAACGCTGAGTACCGCGGAAGCCATTTCCGTCGTCAACAGCGGCATGGCGCTTGCCGCTCACTTCGGTGACGGCGCGCTGCGCGCCGCAGATATTGCCGCCGGTCTGGTGGGGGCCATAGTCAAGGATCCCGTGCAGGACAGCGTGGTATGGCATGAATATCTGGAAACGGTCATGAAGGAACGCGGCGACTGGAAAGATCTGTACCGGGCCTGTCGTGCGGTGGACTGAACATGAAACATTCCTCGCAAATCCGCATTTTCGGTATCCGGCATCACGGGCCGGGATGCGCCCGGAGCCTGCTTGCGGCTCTTGAGGAGTGGCAGCCGGACTGTCTGCTGCTGGAAGGGCCTCCGGAAGGAGACGCGCTTCTGCCCTTTGTACTCTCTCCGGACATGGAGCCTCCCGTCGCTCTGGTACTCTATGCGGAGGACGAGTCCCGCCGCGTGGTCTTCTATCCCTTTGCCGAGTTTTCACCGGAGTGGCAGGCTCTGCGTTACGGGTTGAGCAAGGGTATAGCCGTGCGCTTTATGGATTTGCCCGTTGCCGTCCAGTTTGGTCTGGACAGGGAGCGGGAAGAGCGTCTGGCCGCCCTGAACGAGGAGAACCCTGAGGAAAAAGGGGAGGAAGAAAGCGAGGACGACGTTTCTTCCGGAGTATCCGACCCGGATTCCGCAGCAGAAGCGTCCGAAGCGGAGGCCGGGGAGGAGTCCTGCGGGGAATCCGACGGGGAATCTGAAGAGGCCGGGGACGAAGACTTCGATTACGCCGATCCTCTGGACTGGCTGGGGCGTGCCGCAGGCTATGAAAACGGCGAGAGCTGGTGGAATCACATGGTGGAGGAGCGGGCGGACGGTCTGGAGCTTTTCGAGGCCATACGGGAAGCCATGACCACCATCCGCAGGGAGGCTCCGGGACGCAGGCGCACGCCGGACGAGGAAAAGGAAGAGGCTCTGCGCGAAGCTCATATGCGCAAATGCCTCCGGCAGGCACGGAAGGAAGCGTTCGGCCGTATTGCCGTCGTGTGCGGGGCATGGCATGTGCCCGCACTGGAAGATATGCCCCCTGCGGGGGAAGACAACGCCTTGCTCCGGGGGCTGCCTTCCGTCAAAACGGCCGCCACCTGGGCGCCCTGGACCTATGCCGCGCTGACCCGCTCCGGGGGCTACGGCGCCGGCGTGTATTCTCCTGCATGGTACGAACACCTGTGGCGGAGCGCGAACGCGGAGCAGCGGGTTCTGGGCTGGCTGACCGAAGCGGCGCACCTGTTCCGTCAGGAAGATCTTGACTGCTCGCCGGCGCATGTCATCGAAGCGGCCCGGCTGGCCGTAACGCTGGCCGCGCTGCGCGACAGACCGCATGCCGGTCTTCCCGAACTGTACGAATCGCTTCAGAGTGTGGTCTGCATGGGGGATCCCCTGCCTCTGCGCCTGATCGGCAGACGGCTCATCACCGGCGACCGCATGGGAAGCGTGCCGGACGGCGTGCCCGCCATTCCGCTCCAGAGGGATTTTGAGAAGCAGAAAAAGCGGCTGCGTATGAAGCAGGAGGCCCTGCGGAAAACACTGGATCTCGATTTACGCAAGCCCACGGATTTGGAACGCAGTCATTTACTCCACAGATTGCGTCTGCTGGATATCGACTGGGGAACTCTGACTTCGGAAGGAAGAGGCAAGGGCACATTCCACGAACTATGGACAATGGAATGGGAACCCCATCTGCTGGTGCAGCTCATCAATGCAGGCCGCTGGGGTAATACGGTTGAGGAAGCGGCGACGGCGCGCGTGCTGGAGCAGGCGCAGGAGGCCGGACTTCCCGAGCTTGCCCGTCTTGTGGACGCCGCGCTGCTGGCGGACATGCCCGCGGCGATCAGCGGTCTGGTCCGCTCTCTGGGGGAAATGGCCGCCCTGACGACGGATACGGTTCAGCTGCTGGAGACCATACCGGAACTGGCGCGCGTGGCTCGATACGGCGACGTGCGGGGTACGGATTCCGCCATGGTGGAGGAAGTGCTGCGGGAAATGATTCCGCGTGCGGCCGTCGGCCTGCATTCGGCCTGCTCCGGGCTGAATGAAGAAAGTTCCGCTGCATTGCACAAACCGATTCAGGAGGCACATGCGGCCATACAGCTTGTCGGCGATCGGGAACTTAAGGAAACGTGGCTTCAGGCGCTGCGCCGCATCACAACTGCGGAAAGCGGCGTACATGCCGTTCTGAGAGGGCAGGCCGTCCGTCTTCTGTTCGACGGGCAGATACTTTCCGCAGAGGATGCGGCAACGCATATGGGGATGGAACTTTCCTGCGCTGCGGTTCCGGCGGAATCCGCAGGCTGGCTGGAAGCCTTTCTCGGGCGGAGCGCGATGCTGCTTCTGCATGACGAAACTCTCTGGGGGCTGGTGGACGCCTGGCTGGGCGGACTTTCCGAGGAACATTTCATTCATGTTCTTCCCCTGCTGAGACGAACCTTTACTGCCTTTTCCGCTCCGGAACGTCGTCAGCTGGCGGAACGCTCCCGGCGTGCTGCTGCTCCTTCTGCCGGCCATAGTCATGCGGAGTCGTGGGACGAAGAAAGGGCGGCTCTGCCCCTGCCGTTTCTGCGCCGGGTTCTGGGTCTGGCAGGGGAACAGGTCGGGTAATTGCGAACGTTTGGGATGGGACGCATATGGAAACGCTCCGTAAGCCGGAACATATACGGCGCTGGGTGCTTGCTCTGGGCGACGAGGCCCGGCAGGTCTGCGAGGATGTGAAACTGAGCGCGGAAGAGCTGGAAATGAACGAAGCGCTCGCAGCCCTGTACGATTCTCCCGAAGGCCGGGGCGGACTGCGCGGGGGGAGCGGAGCCTCTTCTCCGCGCGTGGCCCGCTGGCTGGGGGATATCCGTAAATATTTTCCTTCCAGCGTGGTGCAGACCATGCAGAGGGACGCATTCGACAGGCTGAATCTGAAGGATATGCTGCTTCAGCCGGAAATGCTGGAGACCATTCAGCCGGACGTGCATCTGGTTTCGACCCTGATGGCCATGAACGGGGTCATTCCCGCAAAGACCAGAGAGACGGCCCGTCTTGTCGTCCGCAAGGTTGTGGATGAGCTGATGCGGAAGCTCGAGGAACCGCTGCGCTCGGCGGTCGGCGGCGCGTTGAACAGGGCTGTGCGCAACCGGCGTCCGCGTCATGCGGAAATAGACTGGAATCGCACCATAAGGGCGAATCTGCGCCACTGGCAGGATGAATATCACACACTTGTTCCGGAAACGCTGATCGGTTTCGGACGCAAGGCAAGAACGCCGCAGCGGGAAATTATCCTGTGCATCGATCAGAGCGGTTCCATGGCCGATTCCATCGTGTATTCCAGCATATTCGGCGCGGTCATGGCGTCTCTGCCCGCCGTGAGGACGCGCCTTGTGGTTTTTGATACTTCCGTGGTCGATTTGACGGAAGAAATGCAGGATCCCGTCGATATACTGTTCGGCGTGCAGCTCGGCGGCGGTACGGATATCAATAGAGCCGTGGGTTATTGTCAGTCGCTGATCCGCGATCCGCGCAACACGATTTTCGTGCTGATTTCAGACCTGTACGAAGGAGGCGTTGAGCGCAATCTGCTTCAGCGCACCTCGGAACTGGTGGAATCCGGCGTGCAGTGCATCGCGCTTCTGGCTCTGAGCGATGAGGGAAGTCCGTTCTACGACAAGGCCCTGGCGGCCAAACTGGCCGCGCTCGGTATGCCTTCCTTTGCCTGCACGCCCGATCTCTTTCCTGATATGATGGCTGCGGCCATCCGCAGGGAGGATGTCGGACTTTGGGCCTCACGGCAGGGTATAGTTACGGCCCACGCCGAACCCGTCAGATAAAAGGATGGACATATTCCTCTGCCATGTGCAGGCAAGGGAGCTATTTCCGGTCGTCCCCGCGAGACTGTTCCTTCTGTCTGTCCCGCTGAACCGCTCTGAAAACAAGAAAGGCGAGAATTGCAACGACAATCAGCGCGACGGACAGAACATGGTTGCCGAGCGGAGGGAACTTGGGCGGAGTATGCGTCAGGAGGTAGACTGCTCCGACAATGAGAAAGACAAGGGCGACTTTTTTGTGCAGGGAGCCGCCCTCATGCGGAGCCTTACGCAGCATCATCCATATACCGCTTGCGATGACAGCGGCGGAAGAAAGAAAAAAGGCTGTATGCAGCAGGTCATGTATCGGCATGATAGTTCTCCTTGTCGTCTGACGGCGGCTCCTGAGCTATTCTGATCAGGACTCATCCGGAAAGAGTACGGATACCGTGAATCCGTCGGGACTGTCGCTGCCCTCGGGATAACGGTTGGCAAACTGCACGCGGAAGCCGTGCAGGGTTGCAATCTTCATGATGATGGAAAATCCCAGTCCGCAGCCCTGTTCCTTCTGGCCAGGCGGACGGAAGAATCTTTTCCCTATGTGGGGAAGAGACTCCGGATCGATTCCCCTGCCGTCATTTTCCACGCGGAATTCATGGCTGTTCAGAAGGATGTGTACGCTTCCGTTTTCCGGGCAGTATTTGACGGCGTTGTCCAGAATATTTCTGAGCAGCACAGAGATGAGCCAGTCGTCTCCTCTGACAGCGGCGGGGAAATCCGTTGCCGTTCGGCATAGTTGTATATGTCTGGCCTTTGCTGCTGGGGCAAGCGAGTCCACAGCTTCGTCGATAAGCGTGCTCCAGTCCAGAGGGCGGAGCTTCCGAGGAAATACGGGGCTTTCCGCGTCTCCGTTTCCGTCCATCTGGTCAACTCTGGAAAGCGTGAGAAGCTGTTCGACCATACGGGCACAGCGATCTATGCTGGCAAGAATATGGGAGACGGCGCGCTTGCGTTCCTCCGGGGTTTCGGCAAGGGCCAGCAGTTCCGCCTGTACCCGCAGGCCCGTAAGCGGCGTGCGCAGCTCGTGCGCCGCGTCGGCGACAAAGCCCCGTTCCCGTTCCAGCATGGCGGCCATACGGGAAAAGAGACTGTTCAGGGCGCGAAGCAGCGGACGCACTTCCTGCGGAACATCCTGTGTTTCCAGCGCTCGCGTATCCAGCGGAGAACGCTGCTGCAGGCCGGCTGTCGTTTTTTTTATCGGAGCCAGTTCACGGTTGAGCAGCCAGAAAAGCCCGAGCAGAGGAACGGGCAGCAGGAGCAGCCAGGGTAGGAGCTGCTTGTTCAGCATGTCCAGAGCCATTCTGTTGCGGTAATTGACTTCCTGTCCGACGGCGACAATGCGCGAAGCATCCTGTGAGGTCAGCCAGACCAGACGCCAGAGCTTGGGGCGCGGTTCAATCATCACATCGACAAAGCCTTCCGTTCTGCCGTCATAGACGAAGTGCTTCCCCTTTTCGCCGTCGTCAAGCAGTCTGTTGCCGGAAGCGTCGAACACGGCAAATCCGAGGGAGTTTTTGTCCTGTTCCCCGCGGGCTTCGCGGCTGACGCCGGGCAGCACTTCGCCATTCCTGGGAAGCCGGGGAACCATGCTCCCCAGATCCGCCGTGAGCAGCGTTTTGGCAAAGACCAGCTGCTGCGTGTCGAAAAACTTGTCGATATATTTTCGGTTTTCATACCAGGAGAAAAGCGCGATCAGCAGCCAGACGCAGATAAGAAAAAGCGTGAAGCAGACGCTCAGACGCAGGCGCAGGCTCCAGTCGCTGAAGGGGGAGCCTGTCAGCTGCTTCCAGGCGGTACTCCACGTTTCCCGCAGGCGTGAGGAATGTTGTTTCATGTGTTGTCTCCCAGCCTGTATCCCGCGCCGTACACCGTCCGGATAAAGGAATTTCCGAGTTTGCGGCGTATATTATGGATATGAACCTCAACCGCGTTGCTGCTGACCTCTTCTCCCCACGGGTACAACTTTTCTTCAATGGCCTCCCGGGAGAGGATTTGATGCTTATGCTGCAGAAAAAGCTCGACAAGAGCAACGGCCTTGCCGCTCAGACTGACGGGCTCTCCCGCAAGAAAAACGGTGCGCGTCGCCGTATCCAGACAAACTTCGCCGTGGCAGAGAAGGGGGGCGGGCTGTCCGTGACTGCGCCGGACAAGCGCATGAACCCTTGCCGCCAGTTCTTCCAGCGCAAAGGGTTTGCTCAGATAGTCGTCGGCGCCGAGGTTCAGCCCCTCGACGCGCTGTTCCAGCGTACCGCGTGCGGTCAGGATGAGAACGGGCACATTGTTGCCGGATTGCCGCCATTGGCGCAGAATGGCAAGACCGTCCATGCCGGGAAGCGACAAATCCAGTATGACGGCGTCATAGCGGGCGGAGTCGGGTGCGCTCGCTCCCAGTTTTCCGTCCGTGAACCAGTCTACGGCCATATTCTGCTTTGAAAGGCCGAGCTTGATGCCTTCGCCGATGATTTCGTCATCTTCTATGAGAAGAATACGCATGCGCTGCTCCTGAATATGGACAGGAACCTGCGCCGCTGCCGGCAGCGGGAAGTTGCCGGCAGCGGACAAAACTCGGGGAGAGGAAATCAGCGCTTGATGAGCCTTCTCACATCGACATGAACACGCGACCAGTCCTTTTTGACCCGGCCATGAATTTCCACGGTGTCGGTATCGCTGACTCTCTGCCCCATCCATTCCTTCGGGCCTATTTTGATTTCAATGGCGCCCGTGGGATCTTCAAACATATAGTCCCTGTCGCCGAGACTATGCGTTATGGTTCCCTTCAAGGCAACCCATGCGCCGTCCCCCATGGCGGAGGCTTCGCGAACCGTAGTCAGATCCGGGCCGGGGCCGTCATAGCCGCCGAAGTCCGGGCCGGGGCCGACATAGCCGCCGGGGCCCTGAGGCATGGGGCCGGGGCCTGCGGCAGGGCCGTAGAAGCCTTCTTCCGGGCCGGGGCCTTTGCGGGCCTGCGCCGTATCGGGAAGAAGCGCAGGAGCCAGCGCCAGACTCAGGCCGAGCAGAAGCGCGAGAAGGGAAGATCTGGAGATCCGGCGGGAGATGTGACGAGTGCTGTAAAACTTCATAAGTACCTCCATTCCATATGGCTGAAAACTACCGGACTCCGCCGCTGTATACGACGTTTATGCGGGCTGTCCGGATCCTTACCTGCCTTGTATGGAACCATACAAATCTTAAAAAAATCTTATCGGCTGCATTAATGTTCGTCAGAATCACATTTTTTTTGCTGCATCTGTTTTCTGCCGCCCGGTTATCTGATGGGGGCTGAGGGGAGTCTGTACAGCCGGGTATGCAGAGCGTTTTGCTCTTAAGATATCCGCCGTCCGGGACACTGCGGCCCCGCGCTTCGGGCTCCGAGTTCCGGCTGCCGGCGTTCACGCCTGCGCCGTTTCTGTGCCGTCCTCCGGGCTGCTTTCGTGCCTGTCGCCCTGCGGGCTACAGGTACAGCCCTGCGGCTATCCGTCGTTTGCCTGCGCCGCAGGCAGGTTGAGGCGAAGCCGGTGTTGCGGAGCAGCCGCACGGCATCTGACGGGAGCATGTCGGAAATGCCCTGCGGGGCTTCCCGTTGCAGGCAGGCTCCGAAAAGGCGGGTTCTTCGGAATATGCGGCCGCTGCGCAGACAGAAATTCAGGCGATTCGGAACCTGTCCGGAAGACTGCGACGACGAATATACCCGGACATCGGGGAGCATCGCGCACGGCGGCACTGTTCCGGCGGCTTCGGCGTTCAGCGGAAGAAACAGGCTTTTCGTCCATATATTAAGGAAGAACGGTGAACAGGAATCAGAACACGGGATGCACGACGGGATGCCCCCCGGGCAGTTCTCCTCGCGCACAGCTTTTTCCGTACAGTTCCGCCAGAGCTTCTTCCGTCATCACCTTTTCCGGAGACCCGGAATCCAGAATCTGTCCGTTCCTGAGCAGAACGGTCTGATCACAGAACCAGAGGATATGATTGGGATCATGACAGCAGACCACTACGGTGACGCCGCGTTCCGCAACGTCGCGCAGCGTTTTCCAGACTTCAAGCTGGTTCTGAAAATCCAGAGCTGAAGTCGGTTCGTCCAGCAGCATGAGCGGAGCTTCCTGAGCTACGGCTCTGGCAATGAGTGCGAGCTGACGCTGGCCGCCGCTCAGACGGTTGCAGGGCTGGTCGGCCAGATGCTGAATCCCCACGCAGGCAAGAGCCTGTTCCGTGATCTCTTCGTCTTTTTTTCCGGGACGGAACAGGCCGGACATGCGGGGAGTGCGCCCCATGCGTACAACATCCCGGACGGGAAAGGGAAAGGCCATGCGGTGTTCCTGCGGAACATAGGAAACTTTTTTTGCCAGCAGAGGAGGAGGAAGACGCAGCGTCGAACTTCCGTCCATGAGTATGTCCCCGGAACTTGCCTTGTGGAAGTTCAGACAGCAGCGGAACAGCGTTGTTTTGCCGGAACCGTTCGGGCCGAGCAGGCCGCATATCGTGCCGGGATTTACCCGCAGGGAAACCCCGCGCAGAACTTCACGCGAGCCGTAGCGGCTATGCAGATTTTTCGTTTCCAGCGCCGGGAATTTATCCTGCATAGAGTTCTCTTCCTTTGCCGCGCAGCAGCCAGAGCAGGTAGGGTGCGCCGAGGATAGAGGTGATGATTGCCACGGGAATTTCCGCTCCGGTCAGCGTTCGGGCGATGGTATCGCACAGCAGCATATACATGGCGCCCAGCAGGGCAGCAGCAGGCACGACATAGCGGTTGTCCGGACCCAGCATCATGCGCGCCGCATGGGGCATCATGAGTCCGACCCAGGCAACGATCCCCACGGTGGAAACGCATACGGCGGCGGCCAGCGTGGCAAGCGTCAGAAAAACCATGCGCGTGCGGTCGGGATGCAGGCCCAGCGCCCGGGCTTCCTCATCTCCGAAGGAGAGCAGATTGAGCTTCCAGCCCATAAGGGAAACGGCAATCACACAGGGCAGTATCGCCGTTGCATTGATGCCCACATCCTCCCAGGTGGCGTAATAGAATCCGCCCATCATCCAGAAGGTGATTTCCCGAAGTTCCGTATCTGCGGCAAGGTATTTCATGATGCTGACAAGGGCCGAAAAAACGGCTCCCACGATGATGCCGGAAAGAATGAGCGCGACGGGGGGCGTTTCCCCGTCCTGCCGGGCCATGAAGCAGGAAATCAGCACGGCAAGCAGGGCAAAGGCGAAGGCACTGAGCTGCCCCTGAGGAAAGATCGCCGGAAAGACGATGGAAAGAGACGCGCCCCACGCCGCCCCGGAAGAAACTCCCAGCAGATAGGGTTCCACCAGAGGATTGCGGAAACATCCCTGATAGGCCGCCCCGGAGGAGGAAAGAGCCATTCCCGCCAGAACGGCAAGCAGCAGACGGGGCATGCGGATATTCCAGACAATGATTTCATCCATGCGGCTGATCCCGGCTTCCCGCAGGGCGTCGGAGTCAAGGGCGCGGAGCTTTGCCCAGAGGGTATGCCATGCCTGTTGGGGAGAAAGGTCATAGTCCCCTGCCGTCAGAGCCCAGACAAACAGAAGCAGCAGCATCAGCAGCAGCAGAGGAATAATGAAGGGGCGCGATCCGTACCCGTGCGGAGAAGAAGACCTTTTCATGGCTGGCGGAAATAGCGTGTTGTCATTGCCGGAAACATGGTATCCGTGACTCCGGGATGCGGCTCCGGACAATTCTTCTGCGGAGTTGTCCGGAGCAGGAGGAGCGGGGGGCGTCAGAAGTCGATGTCCTTCATCCAGTCAAGAAGCTGATGTGAACGCAGCGCTTTGGCCGTGTCGTCGTCCACATGGTAGACGTCCTTATAAAAATTCAGCGCAAAGTCATATACGTTGATATCCTTGAAGCGTTCCGGATAAGCGGCCTTCGCCGCAATCAGCATGTCCAGAGGGTATTCCACCCGGCGGGCGCAGTTCATGGGAGACCAGGGCATGGCATAGACCTTCTTTTCCCGTACGGCCCGCAGTTCGCGGAGATTTTTGAAGTACGGGGCTTCCATGAGTTCGCGGGGAGGATGGTAGCCGTTGGATGTGGGCAGCAGAATGACGTCGGGATCAAGGGCGTAGATTTGTTCCGCGCTTATGGGGACGCCGGACCCCTTGCCCCTGAAGGCATTTTTTGCCCCGGCCACATTTTCGATGATGTAGGATTCCGGAGTATCCACACCGTGCGCCGTGCCGGCTCCGCCGTTTTTGCGGATATTGGGATTGAGGCCCAGATACAGCACACGGGTCTTTTCCCCGTCGGGAATGTCCTTTGTCCGCTCGCGGATGAGGCGTTCCGTATCGGCAAGGTGATCCATGAGGGCCGCGGCCTTTTCTTCCATACCGAACATGGCGCCGATGACTCTGCCTTCCTCCTTCATGGAGGAGAGATCCGAGGACTTGAACCAGGTGGGGGCATAGAGAACCACCAGCGGTATGCCCAGAGCTTCAATGGTTTCTACTGTTCTGGCTGCTGCCTCTCTGTTGCCTGCGCCGACGGTACAGTCTCCCAGACGCAGGATGACGGCTTCGGGAGTTCCCGCGGCCAGAGCTTCAAAATTGATCACGTTACCCTGCGGAGAGTTGACGCATACCTTGTCGTTCAGCCAGGGATGGAGGAATTTCATGGTGTTCCAGCCGCTGTGCTGCCATGTTTCTCCGTTTTCTCCCTCAAAAGTGTATTTGTAGTCCCGCTTCATGCTCCATGACCCGATCATGTCGACGCTGTCGATGACGCCGAGGTTGGTCATGACGCCTTCCACAAAACCGTCGTCGATGGTGGCAATACGGGTCAGCTTGTCCGGAAGCGTGACTTGTTTGCCGCGCATGTCCATTATGGTGCGGGCAGGAGCGGATATGACTCCCGACAGAACCAGGGAAAGTGATAAAATGAGGGTTGCACAGACCGGGAAAACTTTAATCATGAGGATATTCCTGAAAAATGAGGTCACAGAATACGGGAGTGATCGGGCCGACAGTCCAGACAGAAAACCTGCCCGTCATGAAGACGGACGGCATATTCTGCGGTTAATTCGCCGCACTTTGCACAGATAAGACTGCGGGATATGAGCGCCCGGGAAGGGGGATCGAAGGGGACGGCATACACGCGAAGCAGCCTTTCTTCCGGGGCAGTAAGGAAGTGAAGCAGCTTTTCGTCTCTGGACATTTCCCTGCCGTCCGGCGTATGGACATCCGCCTGCCAGAGGGTACGGAAGGCAGCCTGCGAAGGGCGGTGATAGAAGGTCATGGCCGTTTTGCCGCGCAGCTTGAGCAGCAGATTGCCCTTGCCCAGGGTGCAGCCGAGAAGTATCTGAACGGCGTCAACGCAGCAGGCGTCGGTCTCCGCCACGCAGACCAGTTCCTCATCAGGAGAAATCGTGCGGCAGCTGTCTTCATGAAGGGAGACCTCAAGCCCGAGCGCCGCGCTCGCGGACAGGGCCATGCGATATCCTATGGCCAGCCCCGGGCAGGCATGACCGTGAAAGCGGACGGTATTCTGCCAGGCGGATGAATCCGGGGAAAGAAAATTCAACGACATAACAAAAGAAGGGGTTGGTGTTACAAATTTTATAAAAGTAACACTAGCAACTGTTCTGCAGAGCGTCAAGACGGGGCTTTGCTTTGGGCAGAGCGGAAAGCGGGCGTCGAAAAACAGGCGGCAAAGGGGAGGATTTGACAGCGATCCCTCCTTGCGGATACCATGCCGGAGCATGGCGGGAGCTGTCATCCCGCTGTTTGAACGACGACAACGGCGTCAGTCAGGAACAGACGGAGAGAGGGCATATGCGTTTGGGCCAATGGACTCACGAGGAATTCATGGAGGTGGCGCGCAAATTTCACGGCTATCCCGCGCCCGGCCTCATCATCGGGGCATATATGGTGGAACTGGCCAAGAGCCATATGCCCGGCGGCGTGCTGTATGACGCCATCAGCGAAACTTCCTACTGTCTGCCGGATGCCATTCAGCTTCTTACTCCCTGCACCATTGGCAACGGCTGGATGAAAATTCTCAATTTCGGGCTGTACGCCATGAGTCTTTATGACAAGCGCACGGGGGAAGGTGTGCGCGTCCGTCTGGATCTGGACAAGCTCGACGCCTATCCGACCATCCGTACCTGGTATATGAAGACCGCTCCCAAAAAGGAGCAGGACAGCGCTCTGCTGCAGGAAGAGATTTATGAAGCGGGGATTTCCATACTTTCCGCACGGCCTGTGACGGTGAAGCCGGAATTCATGGGGCGCAGGGACAGGGGCGGAATCGTGCGCTGCGCCATCTGCGGCGAACCTCATCCGGGAGTGTTCGGCACGGTATGCCGTTCCTGCCGAGGGGAATCCCCCTACGTCAAAGGGCCGGGACTGTCCTTCTCCGGGCCGGAACTGACGCGCATTCCCGTAACTGAGGCCGTGGGCCGGGTTGCGCTGCATGACATGACGCGCATCGAACCCGGTGTGTCCAAGGGGCCCGCCGTCATTGCGGGGCAGACGATCACCGGCGGAGACCTGTGCAGGCTCCAGCTCATGGGCCGCAACAGCATTTATGTGGACGACAAGGCGGTTCCCGAAAACTGGGTGCATGAAAACGATGTGGCGGAAAGCTTCAGAGAGCTTATGCCCGGTGAAGGCGTCGACGCATCCGGCGCGATCAGGGAAGGAAAAATCAGTTTCCGCGCCGCACACGGAGGCGTGTTCTGGGTCAATGAAGAACGGCTGTTCGAGTTCAATTCCGTCCCTGAAGTGATCTGCGCCACCCGTCATTGCGGTAGTGTGGTGGATGCAGGTGCGCCGCTGGCTTCCAGCCGGGCCATTCCTCTGTATCTTGCGCGGGAAAACTTCCTGCTGGCCCGCGATGTGCTGAGCGGAGGTCCTCTTTTTTCCGTGTTGCCGTTGCGCCGTCGCCGTATCGGCATACTCATAACGGGAACGGAAGTTTTTCGGGGGCTGATCGAGGACAGGTTCGAGCCCGTCATTTCGCAGAAGGTTCAGGCGCTGGGCTGCGAAATCGTCAGAGTGAACAAGTCCCCGGATGATGCCCGCCTTATTCGGGAAGGTGTGGAAAGTCTGCTGGACGCGGGGGCGGAAGTGGTCATCACGACGGCCGGGCTTTCCGTGGATCCGGATGATGTGACCCGTAAAGGCCTGCTGGATGCGGGGCTCCGGGATATGCTGTACGGCATTCCCGTGTTGCCCGGGGCCATGAGCCTTGTGGGAAGTCTCGGCGGAGAAGGTGATATTGCCTCGGCTCCGGCCAGGGTGATCGGTGTTCCCGCCTGCGCGCTGTTCCATAAAACAACTGCCTTTGACGTGCTTCTGCCCTGCGTGCTGGCCGACGCTCCGCTGACCCGCGAGTATCTTTCCGAGCTGGGGCACGGGGGATTGTGCCTTGACTGCAAAACCTGCACCTATCCCAAATGTACCTTTGCCAGATAGTCTGAAGAGCCGGGACTCATCCGGCGGAGGGCGCGGCTCTTCCACCGTCCCGTTCGTTCCTTCCGGGGAGGAGGGAGCAGTGGGGGATCTTGCCGGCGTTGTTCTGGCGGGAGGCCGGAGCCGCCGTTTCGGGCGGGATAAAACCGCTCTGTGTGTCCCCCGTCCTGCGGAAAGGACGGGAGAAAAAGGTCAGAGTCTCGTTCTGCGGGCTGCCGGGGTTCTGGAACGCCTTCTGGGGGATCCCGGCCGCGTGTTCGTGAGCTGTCGTCCTTTCGGCGGAGAGGAAGACGAACAGGGGAGGCGCATACGCGAAGAAGCCCGGGAACACGGCTATGGCATTGTGGAAGATCTGCTTCCCGAAGGGGGGACGCTGCGTGCCGTATATTCCGCGCTGGAAGGAACGCGGCGGGCCTGTCTGGTGATGCCCTGCGATCTCCCCTGTATGGATGAGGCTACGCTTGGAGAGCTGCTGGCCTTCCGCCGAGAGCGGCGTCTGGAGCCCGAGCCTTGCCTGTGTTCCTGTTTTTTTGATACCGTCTATGGAGCAACGCAGCCTCTTGTGGCGGTGTATGAACTGGAAGCACTGCCTCTGTTCCGCAGGGCCGTGGAGGAAAAACGCTATAAGCTGGCAACGGTTGTGCCCCCGGAATTGATGGCCTGCCTTCGCTATGGAGCGGAAAAGGCCTTTTTTTTCCAGAATGTGAACTTTCCGGAAGACTGGGAACATGTGCAGAAGGAACTGGCGCGCTCCGGAGCATGTGCGGAAGAAATACCCGGAAGACGCGGAGTGTGAAGGCAGCCTTTCGCCGTTTCCGACCGCCGTTTCCGACAGGAGGGATGGAATGTTTTTTCAACGTCTCGGCAGAACGCAGACCGTGGCGGATCGCATCGTGATTGTGGGTGCGGGAGAAGTCGGCTTCCATATTTCGCGGCGTCTGGCTGCGGAAGGCAGGCGTGTGCTGCTCATTGATCTCAGCCGGGAGCGTCTTGCCGCTGTGGAAGAAGAGCTTGACGTGCAGACGCTTCAGGGATCGGGCACGACACCCTCGGTTCTGCGCAGGGCGGAAGTGGAGAGCGCGGCCATGTTTCTGGCCGTGACGGACAGTGATGAAACCAATATCGTGTCCTGCCTCTTTGCGGGAGAGCTTGCGCCCAATCTGACCAAGCTGGCCCGTATCCGGCATCCGGAATATGCGGACATGCCTGCGCTTTTCGCAAAGGAACCGCTGAACATCAATATGATGGTCAATCCGGAGGAGGAAGTCGTCCGCAGTATCGAGAGGCAGCTTACCCTGCCGGGAGCCATGGAATACGCGGAATTTGCCGACGGTACGCTGCGCATGGCTTCCATGCGCATTGAGGGCGCGCCGCTCGCGGGGCAGAGTCTGAAAAAATTTCCCGAACTGGCGGGCGATCCCGGCCTCATGGTCGGGGCGATCAACCGTGACGGACGCCTGCTTATTCCTTCCGGCAGGGATACGCTGGAAAAGGGTGATGTCGTCTATTTCGTCTTTCTGCCGGGAAGTCAGCCTTCCCTGCTCCGTATGCTGAGGCGTCGGGGCGGTTATCCGTCCTCGGCCTGCATTGTGGGCGGCGGAGATATAGGGTTCCGGCTGGCAAGGCTGTTTGAACGGCGTCAGGTTGACGTGAAGATCATCGATCGCGACGCTGCCCGCTGCGAATTCCTGGCGGAACATCTGGGGGATGCGCTGGTACTGCACGGGGACGGCACGGATGCCGATCTGCTGCGGCAGGAAAATGTGGGGCGCATGGACGCCTTCATTTCCGTTACCGACGACGAGGAAAACAATATGCTGGCCTGTCTGCTGGCCCGTTCTCTCGGCGTTGCGGAAACTGTGGTCCGGGTGGATAAGGCGGCCTATCTTCCTCTTGTGGAACAGGTGGGGATCGGGCACAGCGTCAGCCCCCGGCTTTCCGCCGTGAACAGCATTCTGCATTATTTCCGGCAGGGGCGCATTCTGTCCAGCGTGGCGGTGGGCGGAGAAGCGGCTGAAATGATGGAAGCTCTGGTGGAAAAGGATGCCTGGCTGGAAGGCAGGGCCGTTCATGAACTGGGGCTGCCGCGCGGGGTGCTGCTCATAGGCGTGAGCCGCGGGGGAGAAACCCGCATCCCCTCGGGGGGGACGGTCATTCGGGAAGGGGATACCATTGCCATTCTCTGTCTGCGCGCCAGAGTCAGTGAAGTTGAGAGCGTTCTTGCCAGAAAAAAGAACTGAAGCCCGGGGCGGATTGCTCCCGTTTCTGCAAACCCGACAGCTCGGAAATATCATGCACGTGAGATCGCTATGTTTTGTTCTTGGGGTTCTGCTGCTGTGCATAGGGGCAAGTTTTCTCCTTCCTGTGGCAGTATCGCTCTGGTTTAAGGACGGCTCGACAGGTTCTCTGCTGATCAGCATGGCCGGGATTTGTGCCGCAGGTCTCATACTTGCGCTGCCCAACCGTCCTTCCCGTGAAGTACAGATGGCTCCGCGACATGCCTTTGCCGTTGTCGGACTGAGCTGGCTTGTCGCCTGCTTTGCCGGGGGCGTGCCCTATATTCTTGGCGGAGGCATGAGTCTGACCGATGCCTTTTTCGAATCCGTGTCCGGTTTTACCACCACGGGCGCGACCATCCTTGCCGACATAGAGGCTCTTCCCCGGGGCATACTCATGTGGCGCAGCCTGACGCACTGGCTGGGAGGGCTGGGAATCATCGTGCTGAGCCTCATCGTCCTGCCCCTGCTCGGCGTGGGAGGAATGCAGCTGTACCGTGCGGAAGCCAGCGGCCCCAATCCCGGCAAACTTACTCCCCGCATGCGGGATACGGCTCTGACCCTGTGGAAAATATATCTGCTGCTGACGGCGCTGGAAACCGTACTGCTCATGCTGGCCGGCATGGACTGGTTCGATGCTCTCAACCATTCCTTTTCCACACTGGCCACGGGAGGCTTTTCCACCAGAAATGCTTCCATCGCCGCCTATCCCAGCCCGGCGATTCAATGGATCATCATCGTGTTCATGTTTCTTGCCGGGATGCGTTTCAGCCTGCATTATGCGTTTCTGAAGGGAAACGTACGAGCCTACGGCAGCAGCACGGAGCTGCTTGCCTATGTGTGGATTCTGCTGATCTGCTCGGTCATCGTGTCGGTGCTGCTGGCGGTACGCGGAACCTTTCCTCTGGAAGGCCCTGCGGATCTGGAACGCATCGTGCGGGCAAGCGTGTTCCAGCTGGTTTCCCTGTGTACGACAACGGGCTTCATATCGGAAAATTATGTGAACTGGCCCTCTCTCGCACTTGCCTTCATTCTTTTGCTGACGCTCCTCGGCGGCTGTACCGGTTCAACGGCAGGAGGTCTGAAGATCATGCGGGCCGTCGTGCTGCTGCGTGCCGCATACGGAGAGCTTTTCAGACAGCTGCATCCCCGGGCCGTGCGGAATATCAAGCTGAAAAGCGGGCCGGTTCCTTCCGAGGTGTTGTCCGGCATATTCAACTTTTTTATTCTCTATGTTCTGGTGACGCTGGCGGGGGCCTTTGCGCTGGCAGCGCAGGAAATCGATCTTGCCACGGCCTTTACCGCAAGCCTCACCTGCATTTCCAATGTCGGGCCGGGGCTGGGGAAGGTCGGCCCCGTCGATAATTTCGGCTGGATGCCTGCCTTTTCCAAATGGGTGCTTTCTCTGATCATGCTGCTGGGAAGGCTGGAATTTTATGCTCTGTTGATCATGCTGGTTCCGGAATTCTGGAAAAAATAGCACTGTTCGCGTCAGTTCGCGGGGAGTATACACACGCAGCGCACGGAGACGGGCAAGGGCCTGTATGGTTCAGGATACGCTCTCTCCCGCCTTTCCGAGCTGCCGCCGGAAGGCCTGTCTGCGTTCTGCGCCTCAGGCTGCCTTCCCCGCTTTTCCTTGCTCCTCTTCGGAGCTTTTGCTAGAATAGACGGCTTGGAGCTTTTGTTGTCCGGCGTATCGGATCCGTAGCGCGGTGAAGGCGGGGGACTTACGTTTGCCTGTCCGGGGCTGCGCTTTGACAGATACCTCGGCGAATACGGACAAGCTCGGCTCCGTAACTGTTGCAACTGGTGAAATTGCGTTATCTTCAGGAGTAAGTTCATGGCAAAAAAGGCCTCTGTTTCAGCAGCGTCCACGGAAGAAGCCCGCAGGGAGGCTCTCCGCACCGCATTGTCCACCATCGAACGCAAGTACGGGCAAGGCGCTGTCATGAAGCTTTCCGACGACGCCCATGTGCGTGTTCCGGTTATTCCTACCGGTTCGATAGGGCTTGATCTTGCGCTGGGTATCGGCGGTATCCCCCGCGGCAGAGTGACGGAAATCTACGGCCCGGAATCTTCGGGCAAGACCACTCTGACGCTGCATATCATTGCGGAATGCCAGAAGATGGGCGGAACGGCGGCCTTTGTCGATGCCGAACATGCGCTTGATGTCAGTTATGCCGCCCGTCTCGGCGTGAAGATTGACGAACTGCTGATTTCTCAGCCCGATCACGGGGAGCAGGCTCTTGATATCGCCGACATGCTGGTTCGTTCCGGCGCGGTTGATCTGGTGGTCGTCGACTCCGTGGCTGCGCTTATCCCGCAGGCAGAACTTGAAGGCGTCATGGGGGAAAGTCAGGTCGGCGGACAGGCCCGGCTCATGAGCCATGCCATGCGTAAACTTACCGGAACCATCCACAAATCCCGCACTTCTGTCATTTTCATCAATCAGATACGCATGAAAATCGGGCAGATGGGCTATGGCAGTCCGGAAACCACCACCGGCGGCAACGCTCTGAAGTTTTACAGCTCGGTGCGTATGGATATACGCCGAATCCAGACCCTCAAGGATAAGGACGAAGCCTACGGCTCCCTGACCCGCGTCAAGGTTGTGAAGAACAAGATGGCTCCGCCGTTCCGCGAGGCGAAATTCGATATCGTCTGGGGGACGGGAATTTCCCGTTCCGGGGAAGTGCTGGATATGGCGGTCGAGGCCGGTATCGTGGATAAAAGCGGCGCGTGGTTCGCCTATGGTTCGGAAAAGCTGGGGCAGGGGCGTGAAAACGTCCGTGCGCTGCTGGATGAAAACACAGCCCTGCGCGATGAGATTGAGCGCAAGCTCATCGAACATCTGGGCGTTTCGTCCCCGGCCTCCGGAGCTGCTGTTGACGCTGACGACATGCCCGGCGACGCTCTGCCGGAAGAGGATTTTGATCTGTAACGCTGTTCAATCGGCATTCCGCACCGGCGGAGTGTTCTTTTCTGGGGAAGGATATGCTCACAGCCAAGGAAATTCGTAAAAAATATCTGGAATTCTTCAAAAAGCAGGGGCATACCATTGTTGCCTCTTCTTCCCTCGTGCCGCGCGACGACCCGACGCTGCTGTTCACCAACGCGGGGATGGTTCAGTTCAAGAAGTGCTTTCTCGGGCAGGAAGTGCGCTCGTACAAGCGGGCCACCACGGCTCAGAAATGTCTGCGCGTCAGCGGCAAGCACAACGATCTTGAAAATGTGGGGCGCACCGCCCGTCATCATACCTTCTTTGAAATGCTGGGGAATTTTTCCTTCGGCGATTACTTCAAGGAAGATGCCATTCGCTGGGCCTGGCAGTTTGTCACGGAGGAGCTTGGTCTGCCCAAGGACAAACTGTATGTCACGGTTTTTCGTGAAGATGACGAAGCTTTTAATTTGTGGCAGAAAATCGCCGGATTGACGCCGGATCGCATTACCCGCATGGGAGAGAAGGACAACTTCTGGACCATGGGGGATACCGGCCCCTGCGGCCCCTGTTCGGAAATCTATATTGACCAGGGCGAGGATATGGCCTGCGGGCCGAATTGCGGCATAGGCAAGTGCGACTGCGATCGTTTTCTGGAAATATGGAATCTGGTCTTCACCCAGTTTGATCAGCTCCCGGACGGACGCCGCGTACCGCTGGAACATCCGAACATTGATACGGGTATGGGGCTGGAGCGTGTGGCTGCTGTATGCCAGGGCAAGCGTTCCAACTTCGACTGTGATCTTTTCCTGGATCTTATCGAATATACTGCTTCCATTGCCGGTGTGACCTATGCCCACAGCGCGCCGGATACCAACGACGTGGACACGGCTCTGCGCGTCATCGCCGACCACAGCCGGGCTGCGGCCTTCCTGATCTCGGAAGGTATTCTGCCCTCGAACGAAGGGCGCGGCTATGTGCTGCGCCGCCTCATCAGACGCGCTCTGCGCTTTGGTACTCTGATGGGGCTGCATGAAGCCTTTATGTACAAATCCGTCTCCAAGGTCGTGGATCTGATGGGAGACGCCTATCCGGAACTGAAAGGCAACGCCGAATTTCTGGAACGTGTGGTGCGCGAAGAGGAAGAGCGTTTTCGTCTGACGCTGGATAAGGGGCTTGCTCTGCTTGAAGATGAGCTTTCCGCACTGGAAAAATCCGGCGGAAAGACAGTTTCCGGCGAAGTTGCCTTCCGCCTCTATGACACCTACGGTTTCCCCCTTGATATTGTGGAGGATGTCGCCGTCAAACGCGGCTTCAGCGTGGATACGGAAGGCTTTGCGGAGCGCATGAAGGAACAGAAGGAACGTGCCCGCGCTGCCCGTAAGGACAAGAGCGGCAACGATATTCTGGCGCGTTTCCAGGCTCTTCAGGATGAAGGTGTGCAGTCGGAGTTCTGCGGCTATGATTCCCTGAAGGGAGAAAGTCGTGTGGTTGCTCTTCTGGATGAGGATGCTCTGCCTGTCGATGTCCTGCCTTCCGGTGCGAAAGGCTATGTCGTTACCGGGCGCACGCCGTTCTATGGAGCTTCCGGAGGGCAGATCGGCGATACGGGGCTGCTGGAATTTCCCGGCGGTACTGCTGAAGTCCTTGATACCATCAAGCCCCTGCAGAAGATCGTTGCCCATCATGTGGAAGTGAAGGAAGGCGAGCTGCTGCCTGAGCAGGAAGTCCGGCTGACCGTGCAGGAAGGAACGCGCATGGCCTCTGCCCGCAACCATACCTGCACCCACTTGCTGCATGCGGCATTGCGCAAGGTTCTGGGAATGCATGTCCATCAGGCCGGTTCACTGGTTGCGCCGGATCGTCTGCGTTTCGACTTCTCCCATATTGCGGCGGTGACGGCGGAAGAACTGGCGGCCATTGAGGCGGAAGTCAACCGGCTCATTCTTGCGGATTATCCCGTTACCACAAAGGAAATGGCCCATGATGAGGCGGTTGCCTCCGGGGCAATGGCTCTGTTTGATGAAAAATACGGCGATGTGGTGCGCGTGGTTTCCGTGGGCGAACCCGGAAGTGAGCCCGCATCCGTCGAGCTGTGCGGAGGGACGCACCTGTCCCGTACCGGGCAGGCAGGTTCTTTCGTCATCCTTTCCGAATCCGGGGTGGCGGCGGGAGTCCGCCGTATCGAGGCGGCCACAGGCTGGAACGCTCTGAAGCTGCTTCAGGAGCAGCGTCAGGAGCTGGCCGAACTCGGCGCACGGCTGAAGGGGCGTCCGGGCGAACTGCTTTCCCGCGTGGAGGCTCTTCAGAAGGAAATCAGAACCTTGCGCAAGGATCTGGACAAGGCTCAGGCCCAGTCCGGTGGAAGCGGCAATGTCATGGACAGCATGACGGAAATCGGCGGCGTGAAGCTCGTTGCCGCAAAAATGGGAAGCATGGGCATGAAGGCCCTGCGTGAAGTCATGGATGATGTGCGTTCAAAGCTGCCTTCCGGGATTGCCTGTCTGGCGGCGGAGGATAACGGCAAGGCGCAGCTCATCCTTTATGTTTCAAAGGATCTTCATGGACGCTTCACCGCTCCTGATCTGATCCGTATCATAGCCGCTCCCGTGGGTGGTTCCGGCGGAGGTCGTCCGGATATGGCTCAGGCCGGCGGAAACAATCCGGCGGGTATCGACGAGGTCTTTGCTCTGCTGAAGGCAAAGCTTTCAGCATAGCGGATACATAAAGAACCATTGAAAGGGGAGAAGAAAGTCCGTGCTTTCTTCTCCCCTTTCAGCGTGTATACGGAAGAGAGACTCTGTAAAAAAAAGGCCGTTGCAGACCTTTTGTTCGTAAAATTCTCTGCCGACCGGAACCCTGTGTTCCGGCTCATAGCGTTTGCGCTTGCCCCGTCTCTGCAATGATGACTGTGCCGCTGCTCATGTCTGTACACTCTGCGGGTACAGACAAGGCCATGCGGGGCACCCCTCAGGTGGCTGCCTCACGAGCAGGTTGCGCTTGATCCTGCATCGCGGACAAGTTTTGCTTCGTATGACTCCGGGAACAGGTTCAAAATGAAAAAACTCGGAAAATCAGGAGATTGTAGCTTTTTTTCCGGAGTAAGGATTATGCTTCCGCAGTTTGCTGCGAGGAAGAGACAGCAAGAAAGTAGCTGTTTTCCTTGCGATCGGAGCAGAGCGGAGCCAGTTTTTCGGTAACGGCACGGATCATGGCTTCGCTTGCGTGGCGCGCATGACAGGGGCAGATATTGACGCAGCGCATACAGGAAATGCAGCGGCTGCTATTTATTCTGTCCGGTTCCGTTTCTGAAATGGCATGGGTGGGGCAGGCCTGAGCGCACATGCCGCACTTTGTACAGCGCTCGTCTATTGTCTGGGGAAGGGGAGATTCCCTGTACAGACGATAAGGGTGATTCCCCGGTACGGAAAGCGTATGGGGCAGACGGGGATCAAAGCCGTCCAGAAGCGTTTTGACGGAGGAGGAAAAGGCGGAGAAGGTCTTTTCGTCATCGGCGTCGGGGCGTCCTGCGGCATAGACGGGAGCAATGCTGTGTTCAGCAACACAGGCTGCGGCCGCAACGGGCAAAAACTTCTGTTTTTCCACAATATCCTTCATTTCCAGCAGAGCATCCTCAAAAGCACGATTGCCGTAGCTGACTACGAGCAGCGCCGGTGTTTTTCTGCCTTCGCACAGCATCAGACGCTGTGCGGCAGGATAGGGCAGGCGGCCGCCGTATACCGGCGAGGCCAGTATGACCAGATCCTCGGGGCCGAAGCGCAGGGAAGGGCTGGCCTGGGAGTAGTCTGTGATATCATGTTCGACAGGAGCTTCTGCCAAGCCGAGTGCGGCGTTGAGTCGTGCGCCGAGCATCCGTGCAATGACTCGGGTGTGAAAGACTGGACTGAAAAAAATCAGATGAAGACGGGTGATATTCATGGTAGCCCTCAAAAACATGGTATATCTCCAGTGTAAGCGGAGGACGGGCCTATGTCTACTGTCCTTTGCCACGGCAAGACTTTCTTGCCTTGGCTTGCCGGTATGCACTAGAACAGCTCGAGAAGGAAGAAAAACAGATAAAAAGTTTTTTCGTTGAGTTACAGGGTGCAGTATGCTCGATATTTTTTTTGGGGACAATCTTCCGTTTCTGCGAGATATGGCAGGGAGTTCCGTTAACCTTATTTATATCGATCCTCCGTTCAATACCGGGAAGACCCAGCAACGTACCAGCCTGAGTACCGTTCGTGACGAAAAAGGGGACAGAGTCGGCTTCAAGGGCTTACGTTACAAGACCATACGCCGGGAGACCCGGGGATATCATGACAGCTTTGAAGATCTGCCCGCCTTTCTCCGTCCTCGTCTGGAGGAAGCCCGGCGCATCCTGACGGATGACGGCAGTCTTTTTTTTCATATAGATTATCGGGAATCCCATTACTGCAAGATCATGCTTGATGAAATTTTCGGAAGAAGGTCATTTATCAATGAGATAATCTGGGCCTATGATTATGGCGCAAGATCAAAAAGACGCTGGTCGGCCAAGCATGACAATATCCTGTGGTATGCAAAAAATCCCGAATCATATGTTTTCAATTATGAGAGCATAGATCGCATTCCCTATATGGCGCCGGAGCTTGTCGGGCCGGAAAAGGCGGCGCGCGGCAAAACGCCTACGGATGTCTGGTGGCATACCATTGTCAGCCCCAACGGAAAGGAGAAAACCGGTTATGCCACGCAGAAGCCGTTGGGGATTTTGCGGCGTATCGTCAAGGTTCATTCCCGTCCGGGAGATATGCTGTGCGATTTTTTCGCCGGGAGCGGCAGTTTTGGTGCAGCGGCACGGGAGCTGGGGCGCAACTGCATATTGATGGATGAAAATCCGGAAGCCCTCCGCGTTATGGAACGGCGTTTCGCCGGAGCCGATGTTCGGTGGCACGGTTGGCCCGTTTCCGAAATAGCGTGATCGGAACGCTGACGGAATCCCATTCCCGGACAGGCGTCACCGTCCCGGTATGGAGAAGGACACGGGAAGATGCGTTTCGTCTTGCGGTCTACCCTGAAGGGTGTTCATACCGTTTATACAAAAAATTCCTGCCTTAATCCAGAACGCCCTCGGCAAGCGCAAGGTTGGCTTCCACAATGTGCGGATGAAATTGATAAAAGTTGTAATAGGCCATGGCTACATCTTCAATGGAAAGGCGAACACCTGCCAGAATATAATATTCCTGCCCCGGAAAGCGGAACATATTGCTTGAACGGGTGATGACGGGCCAGCGGTTGAATCCGAAACTTTCCACTTCCAGCGGGCTGTCCTCGGAAAGAGGCGGCAGGCCCAGAGCTTCCAGAGTGCGATTGCGGAGAAGAGCAAGAATTTCGTCCGTCGGGTGCAGTTCGCTGAAGAAGAGCCTGCGCGTTGTACAATATCTGGCAACATAATCCCCGGTGGGAATGTCTACGCCCTGTTCGCGCTTTGCATATCGCTCCAGCGAGGTGGCCAGGCCTGCCAGCATGGCCTTTTTTTCGAACATCGGATGATTAAGGTAGATTTGCTCCACATCGAAAATAGAAATGCCTTTAACATGGCAGGCAAAAATAATACGACTGTCCCGATCCAGAATGGGGGTAAAACGAAGATTTGTCTTACAGGAAAGCACACAGATATCGGGAAAGTAGGCTTTGAAGTCCGGAGCGGAAAAGGTCAGAAGTTTCTGGCCGGGAGAGAGTCTGGAGCGCAGCTGTTCCGTGTTGCACGGTCCGAAATTGAACAGCGGCTGCGTCAGGATGATGTCGCAGGAAAGAGCCAGAGCCGCGAGACGTTCCAGCTGTGCTTTACCGTCTTCCTGCCTGGCCACTTCATGAATAAAGGGCGTGTCGACAGGGAGAAAACGTTCAGTCAGGGCCATATTGGCCGCGAGCATTTTTTGCAGCCGATGTGCAACACAGTTTCCCAGCACGCAAATACGTTTTTTCATAGGGCCTTCTGTTCGACGCCTTCGGAAAAGGATGCCTGTGTATGGAATTTTTCCGCCCATTTCATACTGCGCCAGCGTCTTGCCAGGAGAACGGCTCTGATGACTTCATCCATGGTAAAGGCTATCCACATGCCGACAAGTCCCCAGTGAAGGACAATTCCGAATAGGTAGCTGAGTGCAGTTGCGACGCTCCACATGATGCTGACGCCGACAAGAAACACATAGGTGGAGTCGCTTGCAGAACGCAGCATGAAGCCTGCCAGAATATTCACCGGGCGTCCGAATTCCAGCAGAATATCCACAAAAAGGATAGTCGTACATAACTTAATGATGATCGGATTGTCCGTCAGCAGGGGAACGATGACGTGACCCAGCAGAGCGGTAATGACGGATATGCTCACGGTTACGGCAAGTGCGGCTTTGAAGCAGAACCAGCCCATTTTGTAGGCTGCTTCAATACGATGTCTGCCGATGAGCCAGCCAACAAGGATGGAACCTCCCTGACCGATGGCGCTGGCAAATAGATAGGAAAACATAATGATGTTTACACAGTAGGCACGGGCGGCGAGGGCCTCGTTTCCGAG
>LBJMC04202__coassemble_309_pt1 | contig 39900 bp, 31 predicted proteins | sample LBJMC04202__metabat2_low_PE_018 | metagenome-assembled genome bin LBJMC04202 | reverse complement strand
GCCCTTACTCCCGACAATGTTCCCGGCGTATATCCTCTGGTTCGGCATGGTCAGCGCGTGGGAACAGGTTTTGATGTTCCGGCAACAGGCTCAACACCTCTTGCGGAAGCACTGTGGTGGATTGCCGGGGCGATGTTATCCCTCAGCGAAACCAGAAAAATCCTTCTGATTATTACTGACGGATTTCCCGACAATACACAAAAAGCGCTGGATGCCTTGCATATGCTGCAAAGGCTCGGAACTGAAGTCATGGGGATTGCCGTTCAGTCTCCGGAGCTTGCCAGATTGCTGCCGATTCAAGCTAATATCGACAGTATGAATGACCTTGCAGGAGCAATGTTCAACATACTCGATTCGTCTCTTATTCATAACAAGGGGATGAACATGTGAGCGCAGGTATAAAGGTAACAACTATGATAGGAATCGCTATCTTGCTCTTGCAAATCGCAAACAAAATTGCAAGAGATCTTGAGAAATAATAGAGTAATCTTTAACCTATGACTATGAGGTAATTTGTCATGCACGAATTAAAGATATTCCTCGGTGGTTTCACAACAGCAGTAGCAACTATTGTTGCCACAGTGATTTTGTATGAAAAATACAGATGGTAAGAGCAATAAAACTCGCTGATTGAAGTACCACACCTGCGTCAGTTGTCGTGGGTGTGGTACTCAGAAATCCAATGAGCATAAAATGGAGGAAAATCGTTCCTGTAACATTGACAATCTGTTAAATTTAATGAACTCAATAAAGAGCTGGTGTTGTGGGATGGTTATGTCTTACGTCGTTTGTCATAAAGCGTTTTTATCCAGACGCTATTGTGTACCTAAAGGTGTACTTTTAGAAGATAAATAAAATAATAAAATAAATTATATCAGTATATTAACAAATTATTTCGAATCCCTCCTCTTCCGCCATGGAAGATCAGTGAAAGTCCGTGACGAACGTTTCGTTGCGGACTTTTTTCGTATCGGGCGCATGCAGGCACGGCCCCGCAAAGGGGGCGCGGAAAAAGTCTGCGGGAAGGCACGAGGCGGGCAGACCGGTCAGGCGCAGGCGAAGCAGACAGGCGGGCACGGGAGGATCGGGCCGACCGGCGGGGATTCCTGCGCGGGCTAGGCGGGGCAGGCCGCAGGGCCGGGGGCAAAGCTCCGTTCTGCGGCGGGAGCGGCTCCGTGAATTCACGGCGCATGTTGTTCTTGAACCTCTCTGACGGTCAGAACTCTGTGTTCCGGTGTGTAGATTTCAGGCCTTCGCCGTAGCCGTGCCGCCCATACCGCCATGCTCCGCCGGCTTGCAGCCGGGGGCCTGCGGGCTGTCCGTCGGGGGCTGCGCCGTATTTGCATGCGCGTACCGGCAGCTTGAGGATGTTAAGCGGCCCATTGAAAACGCTCTTCCTGCATTGACGAATAAGCGCGAGGGTATCGTGATAAAGCAGAAAGAAATAGAGCGTGCTGGTCTTTTCCTTCAGGAGAAGCCTTGATGCAGAGTCTGTAAGCGCATGGGGGCCGGGCTCTTTTTCATCTCATTAAAAATGTCTTGGTAAGCCGAGCCTGCGTGAAGCTCCGGAGTGGGCAGGCGTCATCACAGAGCGGCGGAGGCTCCGGCTTCTGCTTAATGACAAAAGGCTCCGGAACGGGGTTCCGGAGCCTTTTCAGGTGGTAAACGTAAGTTCGGCCGGGGCTTCAGTCTGCCGTCAGCATGGCCGCCAGCTCTGCGTTGTCCGCAAGGGAGCGGAACTGCATACGGGAGGTTCGTCCGGAACTCAGTCTGTCCAGTTCCCCGTTGACCGCCGGATGAAAGTAGCGTCCCTGAGCTTCCGCCTCATGGCCGACCTGTACGGCCTGTGCGAGAAGGCTGAGATCGTCCAGCCTCTGTTCCGGGGGAATGGGGTTCAGTATCAGCAGCTTGCCGGGCTTTGCCGGAAGCGTGTCCGCCATGATGCCGTCCAGCTGAACGGGCGGGAGGCGGAACACATAGCCGTCGCATATCGCGGCGTGGCGGCCCAGACAGGAGACTCCGTGCTGCTTCAGCCAGGAGATGCTGGCGTCGATATCCAGCATGTCCTTCGGAGAGGTGGAGACAAGGGCCACGGGAAGATCCGCCAGAGCAGGGAGATCCGGACAGAGTTCCTCGCCTTTGATGTTGCCTATGCCGCCCATGCCGCAGGTGACGGCCAGCGGCAGGCCCAGCTCGGCGCACAGGGCCATGGTGCCGGACGCGGTCAGCGCGCCGGATATACCCTGACTGCGCGCCTTGTCCAGGGTGTTGCAGTCAATGCGGATCAGCGTCCGGTCGGAGGCGCGGAAGGCAAGGAACTCTTCCAGAGAACCGATGACGACGCGCCCCTTTTCCACCCAGGCGATGTTCTGATAGGCACGCGGCCAGGCGGCGAGCATGTCCTCGTCGGAAAGGGAGGGCAGGCCGTGGGCAAGCAGCGCGCTTTCGATCAGAAACTTATTTCCAGCCTTCGAAGTCATTGACGCTATCCCGCGTAACCAGTGTCAGGGGCAGGTAGATGTTGTCGGTGAACTTGCCGCCGTCGGCGAGGTGCAGGGCCATACGCAGGGCGGCCTTGGTATAGAGGACGCTGGAATAGGACATGCTGCCCGTGAGCTTGCCGGCCTTCATGGAGGCGCGGGCGTCGTCGGTGAAGTCCACGCCGTAGACGAGAATGTCCGGACGGCCGGCGGCGTTCAGGGCTTCGACGGCGGCCAGAGCCATGACGTCGTTGCAGGCAAAGATACCGGCAAGTTTGGGGTGGCTCTGCAGAAGATCCTTGGCGGCGTCATAGGCTTTGGCGGCGTCCCAGTCGCAGGGCTGGGAGGCGACGAGCGTCACCTTGTCGCTGGCCTTGAAGACTCTGGCGGCTCCGTCCGCGCGGCCGCGGCTCTGACCTGCGCCGGGCAGACCTTCCAGAATGGCGACTTCTCCGCCTTCGGGCAGGCGGGAGAGCATGTCGTTGGCTACGGTTTCACCCTGTTCTTCAAAGCTCACGGTGATTTTTCCGTCCAGATGGCCGCCGGCCGCCTCGAGAGCCGCAAGATCGACGCCCGGGCCGAGGTTGATGACGGGAACGCCGTTCTGATTGCATTTGATGATGCCGGGGATCAGGTTGGTTCCGTCGATGGGGGAAACGATGATCGCATCGTATTTCATATCCGCCATGGTCATCAGCGTATCGAGCTGGGAGCGGGTGTCGCCTTCCGTGGTTCCGGTCTGGACTTCCACCGTGGTGTTCAGTTCGCGGGCGGCGTTTTCATAGCAGTCCTTCATATTGGCCCAGAAAGGATTGGTGAGGGAGATGATGAGTACGCCGATTCTCTTCCCCTTGCCGTCGCTGGGGACGTCTCCGATCTGCTTTTCCAGCGCGCTTTCGAAGTTGGTCAGCATCTGCTGGATTTTGGGGGAAACGTCCGCCGCCGCGGCCCAGGGTGCGGAAAGCGCAAGTGCGGCCAGAGAAAAAACGGCGGATTTGAGAATGTTCCGAACTTTCATGTGTGTGACTCCGACAGGTTGAGGTTTAAGGGCGTCCTTGTTTTGCGACGCCCGGAAATCTGATGCGCAGTTCGGCAAAAAGAACGGCGGCCAGCAGGACGGCGCCGGTGAGAAACTCCTGATAATACGAGGGAATGGCCAGTATCGTCAGGCCGTTTCTGATGACGGTGAGCAGGGCCACGGCCAGAACCGTGCCCGCAAGGCTTGCCCGGCCGCCCGTGAGCGGGGTTCCCCCCACGAGAACGGCGGATATGGCGAAAAGTTCCATGCCCAGACCGGCGTTGACTTCCGCCGCGTTGAGTCTGGCCGCCATGATCAGGCCGACCAGCGCGGCCAGGCCCCCGGCCAGGCCGAACATGGCCGTGCGGTATATTCCCGTGCGCACGCCGCAGCGTTCCAGCGCAACGGGATTCCCGCCCAGCGATTTGACGTAGTGTCCGAAGCGGGTGAACCTCATCAGCGGAAAGGCGAGCGCGGTCAGCAGCAGCGCAAGCCAGACTGCCGGTTCGAGTCCCGCGATGTTGCCGCTGCCCAGAAACAGAAATTCCCGGGGAAAGAGACTGACGGGAACGCCCCGGGTGATGATGAGCGCAAGCCCGCGGAACAGCGCGGCCGTGGCAAGCGTGACGATCAGCGGACTGATGCGCGTCAGGTGGAACAATATGCCGTTGACCGCTCCGAGTGCGGAACCTGCGGCCACGCCGATCAGACAGCCCGTCCAGACGGGAAGGCCCGCCTTGATCGCGAGCGCGGCAAGGATCGCGCTGAGCGAAAGGATGGAGCCGACGGAAAGATCTATGGCTCCCGCGGCGATGATGAAGGTCATGCCGAGGGCGAGGATCAGTCCGTAGGAACCGGCTTCGCAGATGTTGACCATATTGTTCAGCGTCAGAAAATAGGGGGTTCTGCTGCCGAGAAAGAGACAGAGCAGCAGCAGGGCGGCGGCCAGAAAGAGCGGATAGGCGCGGGGGGAGGCGGCAAGGCGTCGGAAGCTTTGAAATGTCATTGCGCGGCCTCCCGTTCCTGCTCCGCGAGCATGCGATACACCTTTTCCGCACTTGAATCGGCGGTCTGCATTTCAGCCGCGCAGCGACCGTTGCGCAGCACGCAAATGTTGTCCGCCACGTCGAACACCTGAAAAAGATTATGACAGACCAGAATCTGCGTCAGCGGAAGAGGCGCCTCCCGCAGGCTTCGCAGCAGGCGCAGCACGTTCTGCGTTTCGCGCACGCCCATGGCCGCCGTGGGTTCGTCCAGCAGCAGAATGCGGCATTTCGAGCGCAGGGCGCGCGCCATGGCTACCGCCTGCCTCTGCCCGCCGGACAGTTCTCCCACGGGAAGGGTGATGTCGGGAATGCGTATGCCCAGACTTTCCAGAAGTTCCGAGGCTTCGCGCTCCATGGCCTTTCTGTTCAGGAAAAGCCCGCCGACAAGAGGTTCCTGCCCGAGAAAGATATTTTCTGCGCTGCTTTTGCAGTCGTCCAGCGAAAGATCCTGATAGACGACGCCGATACCCAGATTCAGGGCCTCCTGCACGGAGAGGGCGGCAAATTCGCGGCCGCCGACAAAGAGCTTTCCGGAGTCGGGCTGGAGATTCCCGCTGAGGATTTTCAGCAGCGTGGATTTTCCGGAGCCGTTGTCGCCCACAAGGGCCGTGATCCGGCCTTCCGGCGCGCAGAAGGAGAGACTGTCCAGCGCGGTGACGTGGGCAAAGCTTTTGCACAGAGCTTCTGCGCCCAGAAAGGGAAGAGATCCCGTCGGCATGAATACTCCCGGAGTCCGCACAAGGCGGAGCTGTCATCATGCGCGGGAACAGAGCTGATCGGAACGACGGCAGTCCGGCAGGGCAGGAGCGACGCCGACGAAACAGGCAGGACTCACGTTCCCGCTGCGCGGCGCGCGTCATGTGAACGCTGTTACGGAAACAGCGTTCGGAAAAATAAAAAGGACGGCCATATGATTCATGGAGCTATGATAGCCGCAGGGCCGCGCAGGAGCAAGTTTTTTTCAGGGGCCGCCTTCCTTGCCAAGCGGCGATGATTTTGCGAGAGTCCGTCCCGGCCGGGTCGCAGTCCAGCGGGAAAACGCGGAGAAACAGTGCGCGTCCGGCGGAGAATTCAGCATGAAGATGCGCTTTATTGATCTGCATTGCGACACCATGACCCGGAAGGGCGGAACTCCGCTGGCCGAATGGGCCGGACATGTTACGCCGGAAAAGCTCCGGCGCGGAGGCGCGCTCGCGCAGTGCTTCGCCCTGTATATTCTGACCCGCGAACCTGCCCTGCGCAGGCCGGACGACTTGCCGCCTCATGCCGTTTTCGACCGCTATTACGAGACCTACCGTCAGGAACTGAACATCCATGCGGCGGACATGGCCTCTGCCTGCAGCGTCTCGGAGATTGCGGGCAACGCCAGGCGCGGACTCATTTCCTCCATCCTCACCGTGGAAGACGCCGTTGCGCTGGAAGGCAGGCTCTCCTTGCTGGACGAATGGTACGCGAAAGGCGTGCGTATGGCGACGCTGCTCTGGAATTATGAAAACGAGCTGGGCTTTCCCCACAGCCGCGATCCGGAACAAATGGGGCGAGGTCTCAAAGCCTTCGGAAAAGACGTGGTGCGCCGGATGAACGAGCTGGGCATGATTATCGACGTTTCCCATCTTTCCGACGGCGGCGTGCGCGACGTGGCAAGGCTTTCCCGTCAGCCCTTCGTCGCTTCCCATTCCTGCGCGCGGGCCCTGTGCGATCATTCCCGCTGTCTGTCCGACGAGCTTCTGCGTCTGATCGCAGAGCGCGGCGGCGTGATCGGTCTGAACTTTTTCGGCATCTTTCTGCGGGAAGGCAGCGAGGTCACGCTGATCGAGGATATCGTGCGCCACGCCCTGCACATCAGAGACAAGGCCGGAATGGAAGCTCTGGCCTTCGGTTCGGACTTCGACGGCATTTCCAGCCGCCTGGAATTCGGTGATTACGCCGGAATGCCGCGCCTTGCCGCCGCTCTGGAAAAGCATTTCACCCCGCGGGAAATGGAGAAGTTCTGTTCCGGGAACGCGCTGCGCGTCATGCGCGAGGTCTGGGGGAAGTAAGAGCAGGCGCGGGGACAGAAATCAGGAAGGAATCGGAAGCAGGGCGGACGAAAGGGCGCGGGGCAGTCGGCAGTGAGGCGCGTCGGCCGGAGGAACACAGAAGGAACAGCACGGCCGGAGGGGGGCCTCGCGGGCGCAGAGAGCTGTATATCTGAAAGCATAAGCCCATGCAGTCATGAAGGGCGCGCCCCGCACGCAGAGAGCGACGCTGCGCGGAGGACGGGGCGCAAAGTTCGGGCAATACGGGAAGACAGGGGCAGGCAGGGCCTGCTCGTTTTTTTTGCAGAGCGGAGGGCACACCGGGGGGCGGGGGGAACAACCCGGCATACGCGCTTTTCTACCTGAAACTGTGGCACACGCAGGCGTGCCGGAGGGAACAAGGAAGGCGCAGAGGGGGCGGGCGGGAGCGTTTCACCCGGGCTTCATAAAAAGGACGAGGGGGCGGTAAAGCTGCGTCCGGGGCAACGGGGGGCAGCTATGGGTGCGCGGAGACATGCGACCTGCCGTGCGGAGGCCCTGTGCAAGAACAGGGAGCAGGGACGGGGACAGAGGGGACGGATGGAGTGCGGGGCAGTCGGCAGTGAGGCGCGTCGGCCGGAGGAACGTAAAAGTCCGCCCCCGTCGGAACGGGAGCGGACTTGAGGAAGCGTCAGGCTTCAGGAATCAGACCGGACGGCATTAATAGGCGTGATCGGATTCCAGTTCCTTGGGCGTGATCTTGTGGGAGAAGGTGTAGTAGACCCAGGCCTGATAGAGAATGACGATCGGCACGGCCGTGAGGGCCACGCCCAGCATGATTTTCAGGGTCAGCGGCGTGGACGAGCCGTTGGCGAGCGTCACGCTGAAGGCGGGATCGATGCTGGAAATGATCAGGTTGGGGAACATGCTGCCTGCGCCGAAGAAGGTCAGACCGAGGATGAACAGGCCGCTCATGAACCATGCCGTCCACATTGCGCCCGCCGCGAGGGCAAGACGCGAAGCCACGAGGCCGACAACCGCAACGATGAGGGCGGCGTAAACGACCGGGTGCGCGGCAATGGAGTCGTACATATTGGTATAGAACGCGCTCAGGGCGAGGAAGGCCAGCACCAGCGCGAGGAGCAGCGGCCAGAGAACGGCCGCCGTATGCGCGGCACGGGCCTGGAGGGGGCCTTCGGACTTGAGTTCAAGCCACAGGGCTCCGTGGTAGGCGAACATCACCACGAACAGGATGCCGCCGGCAAGGCCGTAGACGTTGAGCAGGGTGAAGAGGGTGCCCTGATACACGCCGTCCGCATCAATGGGAATGCCGCGGAAGAGGTTGGCGAAGGCCACGCCCAGCAGCAGCGCGGGGATGAAGTTGCCCAGGAAGAGGCAGGTATCCCACACGGTGCGCCACAGCCCGGAATTGACCTTGTTGCGGAATTCAAAGGCCACGGCTCTGAAAATCAGGGCGAAAAGCAGGATGAGCAGCGGAGCGTAAAGCGCGCTGAACATGGTGGCATAGGCAAGGGGGAAGGCGGCGAAGGTGACGCCTCCGGCCGTGATCAGCCACACTTCGTTGCCGTCCCAGAAGGGGCCGGAAGCGTTGTAGACGACGCGCTTTTCCGCATCGTTCCGGGCCAGGAAGGGCATGAGGGTTCCCATGCCGAGATCGAAGCCGTCAAGGATGAAGTAGACGGCCCAGAGCAGAATCCAAAGTATGAACCAGATAGTTTCCAGCATGGCTATTCTCCGGCGCTTTCAGGCTGAGTTTCCGGGGCGTGGGGGCCTTTGCGGGCGTACTTGGCCAGCAGGTAGATATCCAGAACTCCCAGCACCGTATAGACGACGATAAAGGCCGCAAGAGAGAGCGTCACGGAAGAGGCGGGGACGGGAGAAACGGCGTCGGCGGTTCTCATGAGACCATAGACGATCCAGGGCTGACGGCCGACTTCCGCAACCATCCATCCGGCCATGATGGCGAGATAGGGGAGGGGAATGGTCCAGATGAGCAGCTTGGCAAGCAGGGGATTTTCCGCCAGATTGCGGCGTTTCAGCCAGGCCCAGGCGGCCAGAACGATGAAGACGACGCCCAGCCCGACCATGAAGCGGAAGGAAAGGAAGGTCAGCAGAACGGGGGGGATGTCTTCAGGCGCAAAGTCGTTGAGGCCCTTGACTTCCTGCGTGAAATTGCCGTGCGCCATGAAGGAAAGCACGCCGGGGATGCCGATGGCTTCCACGCTGTTCTTGCCTTCTTCCTGATTCGGCCATACCAGCAGATACATGGGCGCGCTTTCCTGCGTTTCCCAGTGCGATTCCATGGCGGCCAGTTTGGCGGGCTGATACTGCGCGACTACCTGGCCCTGATGATGACCGGCAAAGGCCACGAGCAGCGCGAGGATCAGGGTGAAGGGAGCGGCGATTTTCACGGACTTGGAGAAGACCGGATCGCCGTTTTTACGCAGCAGGTGCCATGCGCAGATGGCAAGGATGAAGAAGCCCGCGAGCATCCACGACGAGGCGATGGTATGGAAGAACTGACCCCAGGCATAGGGGTTGGTCACCACGGCAAGAAAATCTTCCAGTTCGGCCCGTCCGTTGCGGATGGCATAGCCGACCGGGTTCTGCATGAAGCCGTTGGCGATGATGATCCACACGGCGGAAAGGTTGGAGGCGAAGGCGACGGCCCAGATGGCGAAGCAGTGCAGCTTTTTCCCCACCCGATCCCAGCCGAAGGTCCAGACCGCGACGAAGGTGGATTCGAGGAAGAAGGCGGCGGTTGCTTCGATGGCCAGCAGCGCGCCGAAAATATCGCCCACATAGGCCGAATACTTCGACCAGTTGGTGCCGAACTGGAATTCCAGCGTGATGCCCGTCACAACCCCGAGCGCGAAGTTGATGAGGAAGAGTTTGCCCCAGAATTTCGCCATGCGCTTGTAGGTTTCGTCGCCGGTGCGCACATAGATGGTTTCCATGATGGCCAGCAGAACGGTGAGACCCAGCGTGAGGGGCACGAAAATGAAGTGAAAGAATACGGCTACGGCGAATTGCAGCCGTGAAAGCATGACCAGATCCATACAGTCTCCTTTCCCCCTGGGGAAGCGACATACCCTGCCGGAACAGGGCGCGGCAGGCCTGCCGGGCTGCCCCGGCAGGCGGCGTGCTATGCGGACGCCTTGACTTTTTCCTTGAGGGCCCGGGCCACGGCCGCACCGAGTTCGCGGCAGGCGGCCAGTTCTTCAGACTTTGCGCCGAAGTGTGCGCGGACGGGTTCGCCGATGACGTCCACTTTCATGGAGGCCAGTTCTTCGGCCATCATCTTGGGGGCCTCGCCCGACCAGCCGTGCGCTCCGAACGTGGCGCCGACAAGATTCTGGGGCTTCAGACCCTTCACGTGCGCCATGAGCGCGACCATGTTGACCATGGGCATGTTGTTGCGCGTGGCGGAACCGAGAATGAGCGCGCCGCTGTCGGCAAGCTCGTTCATGACCGCGCTCACATGGTTGTGCTGCATGTCCAGAAGCACATAGGGCACGCCTTCGTCGTCGAGTCCGTCGCCCACGGCGTAGGCCATGCTTTCCGTGGCTCCCCACATGCTTTCATAGGCGACCACGGCGCGCAGCTTGGGCTTCTGTTCGGCAAAGGCGCGGTAGGAATCCAGCACGAATTTTACGTCTTCCGGGGTGCGGAAGATCAGACCGTGGTCGGGAGCGATGATATCGATCGGAATGCCGAGCTGGGCGACTCTGTCCAGCGTTTTGATGACCATGGGCGAATACGGCAGAACGATATTATTGTAATAATCCTTCATGGCCCGCAGCAGAAGCGGACGTTCGTATTCGTCCACAAAGCGGCGGGAGGTGGCCACGTTCTGACCGAAGGCGTCGTTGCTGAACAGAACGCGGTCTTCCTCGACATAGGAAACCATGCTGTCCGGCCAGTGCAGCATGCGCGTTTCAAGGAAGGTGATGTTGCGCTTGCCTATGTTCAGGCGTTCCCCGTCCTTCACCGCGACAATGGGCCAGCCTTCCGTATTGAACTGCCGGGTGATGGACTTCAGGCCCATCGTCGAGCAGAAAATCTTTTCCGGCTTGCACAGTTCCACGATGCGGGGCAGTACGCCCGAGTGATCCTGTTCCAGATGGTTGCAGATGATGTAATCAACCTTCCGGGGATCGACGAGCGCGGAAATATGGTCGGCCAGAACGTCAAAGTAATGGTGGCTGACCGTATCCACCAGAACGGTTTTTTCGTCCTGGATCAGATAGGCGTTATAGGTGCTTCCCTCCGGGGAGCGGCTGTAATGGTGGAAGTTGCGCAGGTTGAAGTCCACCGCGCCCACCCAGTGAATACCGGGTTTCAGCAGAACAGGTTGCATGTTCTCTCCTTGAAAGTGAAAAAAGGGAGGACGGCCCTCCCTTTTGGTGGATATTGTTCGCATATCCGTTTTCAGGGGCAATGCGCAGCATGACCCCGTCAAACGGCTGAACGCTGGTTACGCAGGATCGAACTGGGATTTGGGAGCGCCGCAGATGGGGCAGACCCAGTCTTCGGGCAGTTTGTCGAAGGGGGTGCCGGGCGCGACGCCGTTGTCTGGATCGCCCTGAGCAGGATCATATTCATAGCCGCAGACTGAGCAAACATACTTTTCCATGACAATACTCCTTGGTACGGGGTACGGGGGAAAGGACGCCGCCGTCAGAGACGGGGCGCAGTTTCGGAAAAACTAGGCTTCGGCCTTCCACTGACCATGCAGATTGCAGTATTCTCTGGCAGTCACATGGGCCGCGTCGATGCAGAATTCAGCTTCGGGCTTTTCACCGGGATTGAGATATTTCTTGTAGCTTCTTCCGTCGGCAAGCAGCTCGATCCATTCGATATAGTGAGCTTCTTCCATGGGATGGGCAACGGAGCCGACGCTCACCTTCCAGCCGGTGGCGGTCTTTTCCAGCACGGGAACGTGCTTTTCCTTCGCGCCGTCGCTGGTGCCTTCGGCAAGAAGCTTCATTTTTTCGCCGCAGCAGACGAGAGATGCCCCGCCGCCGTGAACCACTTCAACGATGTTGCCGCAATGAGCGCATTTGTACACTTCAAACTGCTTGGTCATGGTAAGCCTCCATAAACTGAGTAAATGATGCGAAATCCCCGCATGGTTTATGGATAACGCATTGTTCCCGTCAGGCAATGATTACTTATCAGGAACTGTTTGCCTTTACACTTGCAATGAAGCTCCGTCAAGCTTTTTCGCCAGCTCAAGAATGGCCCGGACCCGGTGCGTGTAGAGGTGCTTCCGCGCAATTTCCTTCTGCCATGAAGAACGCAGGCTCTCCCGGAGGGCTTCGTCGTTTTCCAGCATCTTCACTTTATGCAGAAGATCCCCGGGGCGGCGCAGCAGGACGGCTTCGGAAAGTTCTGCGGGAAAGATGTTCATGCCCTCGCCCGTGGCCGTCAGCAGAAAGCCTCCGGCGCGCCAGACGTCGAAGTGCCGCTGCGTGAGGCCGCCGGGCAGAAGAAGGCTGGTGACATCCAGCGTGAAGGGCGCGGCCCGGTACAGGCCGGGCAGGCTTCCGTAATAATCCACGGGGGGAAGAAAGAGGGCCGGCGCGCAGAGCAGTTTTTTCCAGTCCTCATCCCCGACCAGCGCGAGGGCCGGATGTTCTCCGCTTCCGAGCCGGGCCGCCTCCCTCAGCCACATGAGGCGGTTTTCCAGCGCAAGCTCTTCGGCTCCTCTGCCGTATTCGCGCATCTCGTTGCCCGGCCAGAGCGGAGCGGAACGGCCCCGGATTTCGTCTATGCGCTGCTTCCACCAGTGAAAATCGGGCCGCTCCCCCCGGCGCAGAAGCTCGCGGGCCCGTTCTGCCGGAAGCGGATGACGGCGGGCCGCCGCGTAAAAGGCATCCCTGTCCGGAAAGCGGCTCCGTCCGACGAAAAGCACGCGGATATGTTCCGGCAGCGGAGCCGCAGGCGGGGAAAGAAAGAAGGAGGACGCCGCCAGCGGCATGAATTCCGCCCTCTGCGCGCCGCAGGCACGCAGCCCGGGCAGAAAGGAGGCGTCGCTGGTCAGCACAAGCGCGTCCTTCCACCAGGGCAGGCGCAGCGAGGAAAGGATCTGCCAGGGGTTATCGACAAACCAGATGCAGACGGGAACTCCCGCAGCCCGGAGCAGATGAAAGACGTTTCCTTCAGGATCGAGGCCGTGTATATTGACGGATACGAGAGCTTCCGGCGTTTCTTCCTGCAAAAGAGCGGCAAGCGCGTCGGGATCGGGCAGGGAAGCTCCCTCCGCTCCGGGAAGCGGAAGGGGGGTGACGCCTTCCTGTTCAAAGGCCTGACGCAGTTCCTGATACAGGAGGTCATGGGAGCTTCCGGGCAGGAGAACCGTCCGGCGGCCCTGGGTGCGGGGCTTTTCCGTCCGTTCGCGGCGCGCTCCTCCCAGACGGCACTCGGCGAGAAGAGGGCCCCAGAATTCGGGAAAGAGACGGCGCGCCTGCCGGTAGGCAAAAAGCGCGGGGGATTGTTCTTCAAGCAGGCGGATCAGCGGCTGAACTCCGGAGCGCAGGTCGAGGCGTATCCACTGTTCCGGAATCTGCGGCGTTGCGGCGGCCTGTTCAAGCGCGGCAAGAAAGTCCGGACATTCGATCCAGTAGACGGGAGCCTTTTCCGGAATATTTTTTCGTATGAAGCCGTCAAGCCGGGCGGGACAGGGGCCAAGCCCGAGAACCAGAGCGGAAGCCCGCTCTTTTGCGTGAAATTCCGCCATATTGAGAAAATCATAGGCTTCCGGGCCTTCTGCCAGGCTGCGGAGACGCCCGAGGGAATCGTGGATGCGGATACGGCTGGGACGCTGGCTCATGGGGAAAGCTGTGTTTCTGCCTCTTGGCGAGGGAAAAAAAATAGGCTAATAAGCTCGGATCAGCCATGAAGACATATCGAGATCACTATTTTCTGAAGGCAAAGCGGGAGAATTATCCCGCCCGTTCAGTGTATAAACTCAAGGAAATGGACGCAAGGTTCCACCTGCTGAAACCCGGAATGAAGGTGCTGGATCTGGGCGCCGCTCCCGGTTCCTGGAGTCTCTACGCTGCGGAACGGGTGGGCCTGAAGGGCCACGTCTGGGGCTGCGACCTTCAGACGACGGAAACGGTCTTTCCGGCCAACGTCACCTTTCTTCAGGAAAATGTGTTCGAGCGCAGCGCGGATTTTGAACGTATGCTTGACGAAGCGGGGCCTTTCGATCTGGTCATGAGCGATATGGCCCCCCGTACCACGGGCACAAAGTTCACGGATCAGGCCCGCTCTCTCGAGCTTTGTCTTGAAGCGGTGCAGGTTGCCGATCTCTGGTTGAAGCCGGGCGGCAGTTTCATCGCAAAAATATTTATGGGGCCGGATTTTCAGGAACTGGCGCAGGCTCTGAGACTGCGCTTTTCCACGGTCAAAACCTTCAAACCCAACAGCTCCCGTGCCGAAAGCAAGGAAATTTTCGAGGTCGGCATGGGATACAAGGGCAGCCCGGATGCGGCTGCAAAGCGTGCGGAGGCTTAATTTTATGTCTGGACACAGCAAATGGGCTAACATCAAGCTGCGCAAAGGGGCACAGGACGCCAAGCGCGGCAAGGTATTCACCAAGGCCGCCAAGGAAATCATCATCGCAGCGAAAAACGGTGGCGACCCGGCGGGGAATGCCCGTTTGCGCTCGGCCATCGCCGCAGCCAAGGCCGTAAACCTGCCCAAGGACAAGATCGAGGCCGCCATCCGTAAGGGTACCGGCCAGGATGCCGGCGGAGATCTGACGGAAATCATGTACGAAGGCTACGCCTCCGGCGGCGTCGCCGTTATCGTGGAAACCGCCACGGACAACAAGAACCGCACCGTGGCCGATGTGCGTCACATCTTCACCAAGCACGGCGGCAGCCTCGGCGAAAGCGGCTCCGTGTCCTTCCAGTTCGACCGCAAGGGCGTCATCATGCTCTCGAAGGAAAAATATCCCGACGAAGACGCCGTGATGAATCTTGCGCTGGAAGCCGGGGCGGACGATGTTCGCGACGAGGATGAAAGCTGGGGCATCTACACCTCCTTTGAAGATTTCAACGCCGTGCGCGAAGCCCTCGAAGGGCAGGGCGTCGCGATGGAATCCGCCGAGATCAACATGGTGCCCAAGGTGACGGTGCCCGTCGACGCGGAAACCGCCCGCAAGATCATGCGTCTGAACGATGCCCTCGAAGAGCATGACGACGTGCAGAACGTGTACTTCAACTTTGAACTGCCTGAAGATTTCGAAGAATAACCCCTTCTTCGGATGCCATGCCGTGCGGCGGGTTCGATACGCTCGAGCCTGCCGCTTTTTTTTGTGCGGGAGAGGAGGGAAGCCGGAATCCGCTCCTGTGGAAGCCGGGGGCGGAATTTTCGGCCATGCCCGGGGCTTTGCCGGAGCAGCCGGGGAGTGTCGGAAGCGGGCGGAAGAGGCCGGGGACGGAAAAGCTGTTTGTGCGGCCGCTGTTCCGGGACGTGGGGGCGTTCTGCGGGCGGAGGGCGGCGCGGCGGCTATGGACGGGGGATCGGTACGGGCTGACCGGGTGCTGCGGTTCCGGGCGTGGGGCGTGAGCGGATGCGGTCTCATCTGTTCGGATGGGGAGATCCGGAGCCTGTCTGCGGAAGGCGGGACTACCGGGGGCGTTCCGGGGCTGTCCGGCGGGCAGGGCCTTGGCGAGGTCGGCTTTCCGGGGGAGTGTTTCGTATGATGTGTCGTGCGCGTTGCGGGTACCGGGGCGGGGGATCGGTACGGGCTGACCGGGTGCCGCGGTTCCGGGCGTGATATCGGAGGCGCGGAGCCGGAGCAGGCTGTGCGGGCGATCCGTCCGCCTTGAGTCTTTGCGCTAAATCAGCCCGTTGATGCGCAGCAGAAGGCCTCTGTAATCCCGGGTGACGTTTTTCAGCCAGTTGAAGCTTTCAAGAGGATTGTTTGTATCTGCGCTTTTATGAAGATTCACGATGATCGGGTGTTCCCGTATGAGAAACACGATGTTTCCGACAACGGAGGGCGCGAAGCTGTCGTTTTTTGCCGGATCGTCCGTTTTTTTTACATATTTCAGACTGCAGCAGGAAAACCAGCCCGGCCCGTCGGCAAAAACGCTCTGCGGGCGGGGACTGGCTTCGGCGGGGAGGACGCTTCCGCATCCGGCCCCCAGAATGTTTTGCGCCACTTCAAATTTACAGCTTTCGAAAAATTCGTTCGTCATCGTTCTTACAAAGGAGCCGGATTCCGGCATCAGTACCTCGATGAAGGGATCGAGAAGCTGAATGCCGGACGCGCAGGTTCCGCCCAGGTGGCAGGCGTCTACATAAAGTGCAAGCATCCGCTGCGCTCTTCTGTATTCTTCAAATATCGACGGAGCCACCGCCCGTATGTTGGTGAATCCCCGGGGAACGGCAAGCCGCAGCGGTTTGCCCTGTATGATGACCGACGGCATGAATCCTCCCTGATGCGCTGCGTTGCCGGCATATAAGGCCCGGCAAGGGGGGCTGTACTGGCATTTCCTTTTTTTTTATACTTTTTGTGAACATACTGCCATGATAGAATGTCCGGCATCGGAAAACTGCGCAGAGGGCAGGGGCATGAACGGCGCAGACGTGGCGGCAAACAGCGTAAGGTTCTCATGAATACGATACAGGATCTGATAGCACTCGTTTCCCGGGCCGAACATTGTGTGGCGTTGACGGGCGCCGGTATATCAACGCTGTCCGGAATCCCCGATTTCCGCGGCCCGGACGGGCTTTACAGGCGAAAGGACATCGACGCGAACAAGATTTTCGATCTTCAGTATTTTTTACAGGACCCCTCGTATTATTACCGTCACGCGGGAAGTTTTTTATATAATCTCGACGAAAAAGAACCGAATATCATTCATACCACGCTGGCGAAACTGGAAGAAAAAGGCATACTCAAGGCCGTGATAACCCAGAATATCGACATGCTGCATCAAAAGGCCGGTTCGCATACGGTGTACGAACTGCACGGTTCCCCTCTGCGGCACCACTGCCTCCAGTGCGGGGTCGTATACAGCTATGAGGAAATTGTCCTCAGCGCGAAAAAGGGGAAAACTCCCCGTTGCACAAAGTGCGGCGGCATCATCAAGCCGGATATCGTCTTTTTCGGAGAGGCTCTTCCCGAAAACGCGCTGAATATGGCCGAGCAGCACGCCCGCAAGGCCGATCTCATGCTGGTGCTCGGCTCCAGTCTTACGGTCTATCCGGCAGCCGCCATTCCGGAAGTGACGGTACAGTGCGGCGGCAAAGTGGCCATCATAAACGCCTCGCCCACACATCTCGATCGCTATGCCGCCTGGAAGGGGAACGACCTGGCGGAAGCCGTCACTGCATTGCGGGAAGCTCTCGTCCCGGATCGGCATCGGGAGAGCTGAAGAAGATCCCCCCTGAAGAGCTTGCCGCTGCGCTCGGGGGGCTGCGGCGTCGGTCTGCGGCGTGCGGCACGGCAAGACTTGCGGCCCGGGCATGAGGCGCGGGGATCTCCCGGCAGGGCTTGCGGCTGCGGAATTTGCGGCCGCTGAGTCCGGGGGATGCGACTGCGGAAAGAAGGCGCAGGGCCGGAAAAGCTGATGCGCAGAGGGCTGCGGTCGGGGCAGATACGGGCGGTTCTTTTCCGTTCGGTGAGTTCCGAGAAGAAATTCCGGGAGTCAGGCCGATTTAAAAATCTGTGCGCGGCGGTTGTGCATGACCGTCGCGCACAGGTTTTTATGGATCAGTGTTTTGGGAAAGGCCGCTGCCGGCAGGAAGAATCTTTCCCCGCCGGCACTTGTTCCTGGATCAGCGGAAACGCCGGAACTTCCTTCTCAGGTAGAGGCTGATCCGTCTGGTGCTGCCGCATACGACCACAAAGAAGGTGGGAATGAAGAAAATCCCCAGAACTGTGGCGCAGACCGTGCCCCAGAACACGGCGGTACCCACGGCGTGCTGGCTGGCTGCGCCCGCGCCGGAAGCCGACATCATGGGAAGCACGCCCAGACCAAAGGCCAGGGAGGTCATGAGAATGGGGCGCAGACGGATGCGGCAGGCCTCAACCGTTGCGCTGACCAGCGAGCGGCCCTCCGCTTCCAAATTTCGTGCGAATTCCACGATCAGAATGGCGTTTTTGGAGGAAAGGCCCATGACGGCCAGAATACCCACCTGGAAATACACGTCGTTGGTGAGGCCCCGCCCCCAGGTGCCGAGGACGGCCCCCAGGATGCCCAGCGGTATGACCAGCAGGACGGCGAAGGGAATTGTCCAGCTTTCATACAGGGCGGCGAGGGCCAGGAAGACGACCAGAACGGAGAGCGCGTACAGCATGGTGGTCTGACTGCCCGCCATTTTTTCCTGATAGGAAAGGCCCGTCCATTCCATGCCGAAGTCGTTGCCCAGCTTGCGTACTTCTTCTTCCATGGCGGCCATGGCAAGACCGCTGGCTATGCCGGGTTTTGGTTCGCCCTGAAATTCCAGAGCGGGCATGGCGTTGTAACGCTGGAGAACTGCCGGGCCGTAGCTCCAGTTTGTGGAGAAGATGGCGTTGAAGGGAACCATTTCTCCCTTGTCGTTTCTGAACTTGATCCGGTTCAGGTCTTCCGGATTCTGGCGCACGTTGGAGTCGCCCTTGATGAACACCTTTTTCACGCGTTCGTTATGCACGAAGTCGTTGACGTAGGAGCCGCCCAGATAGGCGGAAACGTCGGAGTTTACGGAGGCCAGGGTCAGGCCCATGCTGGTGGCCTTGGCGTTGTCCAGCTTGATGTTGAACTGGGTGATGTCGTCCATCCCGGTAAGGCGGACATAGGCTATGGTCGGGTTGGCAAAGGCCGCGCTCAGGAATTTCTGCCCCGTTTCGCGCAGGGCGTCGTGTCCGACGCCGCCTCTGTCCTGCAATTCCAGCGTGAAGCCGTTGGTCATGCCCAGCGAGATGATGGCGGGAGGAATGGCCGCGATGAGCTGGCCGTCCAGAATGCCGGAGAAGCGTTGACGGATGCGGGCGGCCACGGATGCCGCGTCCTGTCCCGGCTCGGTGCGCTCCTCGTAGTCCTTGAGCTTGACGAAGCCCATGCCCGTATTTTCCGCAATGCCGCCCATGCCGAAGCCGGCCACGAACATGAAGGAATCGGTAGTGTCCTTTTCGTCATTCAGAACGTAGTCGGAAACCTCATTCAACTGGGTTTTGGTCTGTTCCAGCGTGGCGTTGGGCGGCATCTGGAGCATGACCATGACCGAGCCCTGGTCTTCCGAAGGCAGGAAGGAGGTGGGCAGTTGTTTGTAAACGACGACAAGACCGCCCACCAGAAGGACATATATCAGCATGAGGCGGCCGCCGCGCAGGACGATGCCGTGAACGCCCCTGGTGTAGCGGTTCTGGTTTCTGGTGAACATGCGGTTGAACCAGCCGAAGAAGCCCTGCTGTGCCCCCTGCGAATGTTCCCGGAGCAGGCTGGCGCAGAGCGAAGGCGTCAGAATGAGCGCGACCAGCACGGAAAGCGTCATGGCGGTCACGATCGTCACGGAGAACTGGCGGTAGATGACGCCCGTCGATCCGCCCATGAAGGCCATGGGCAGAAACACCGCGGACAGCACCACCCCGATGCCGATCAGGGAGGAACTGATCTGATCCATGGATTTTTCCGTGGCGGTCACGGGATCGATGTGTTCTTCCTGAATGACGCGCTCCACGTTTTCCACGACGACGATGGCGTCGTCCACCAGCAGACCGATGGCCAGAACCATGGCGAAGAGGGTCAGGGTATTGATGCTGTAGCCGAAGGCAAGCAGCACGCCCAGCGTTCCCAGCAGAACCACGGGGACGGCAATCGTCGGGATGATGGTTGCGCGGAAGCTCTGGAGAAAGAGCAGCATGACGAGGAAGACCAGGAAAATGGCTTCCACAAGGGTTTTTACCACTTCGTGAATGGAGGCCAGCACGGGCGGGGTGGTGTCGAAGGCCAGTTCGTAGGCCATGCCGTCCGGGAAGTAGTGGGAAAGTTCCTCGATTTTGGCCTTGACCAGATTTGCGGTTTCCAGACCGTTTGCCCCGGGCGCGAGCGTGATGCCGATACCGGAAGCGGGGTGTCCGTTGTAATAACTGGTGATGCCGTCCATTTCCGTGCCGATGGCCACGCGGGCCACGTCGCGCACGTGTACCCGTTCGCCGTTTTCCGTCACTTTCAGGAGAATGTCGGCGAACTGTTCGGGATTGGTGAGCAGGCTCTGCGCCTTGATGTTGAAGTTGAGCACCTGCGTGTTGGGGCGGTCGATCATGTTGGCGCCCATCTGCCCGGCCGTGACTTCCGCATTCTGGGTGGATACGGCCGTGCGCACGTCGCTCGGAGTCAGATTGTACTTGGCCATCCTGTCGGCGTCGAGCCATATGCGCATGACGTATTTGCCGCCGAACACCTGTACGGTTCCGACGCCCTGAGTACGGCTGATTTCGTCCTTGATGCTCGTGCTGATGTAGTCGGCAAGATCGATTTCATGCAGGCTGTCGTCCGGAGAGTACAGGGTGACGACCATGAACATGTTGTCGTTGCCCTTGGACACGGACACGCCGTTGGACTGAACGGCCGAGGGAAGCTGGGACTGAACCTGCTGCACCTTGTTCTGAACCTGCATGTGGGCCACGTCCGGGTCGGTTCCCACTTCAAAGGTCAGGGTGATGGTACACATGCCCGAGGAGTCGGAGCGCGACTGCATGTAGATCAGATTGTCGATACCGGTCATGTTCTGTTCTATGACCTGCGTGACGGTCTGGTCCACGGTGGTGGGGGATGCGCCTGCATACTGGGTATGGATACGGATGGAGGGCGAGGCTACCTCGGGATATTGCGAAATCGGCAGGGTGAAGATTGCCAGCACGCCGAACAGCATGGTGACAATGGCAAGCACCCAGGCGAATATGGGGTGATGGATAAAGAAACGAGACATCAGGCGTTGCCTCCGGAAGGCTGTTCCGACTGGGCGGCATCCGACGTTTCGGGAAGGGCAACTTCTTTCACGGACATACCGTTGCGGACGTTGTTGACGCCGTTGAGAATGACCTTTTCTCCCAGTTTGAGGCCGTCGGTTACATACCAGTTCGTATCTATGGCGCGGCTGAGGGTGATGGAGCGGCGTTCGGCCTTGCCGTCCTTAAGAACGTACACATAGGGGTTGCCCTTAAGATCCCGCAGCACGGACTTTTGCGGCACGAGAATGGCCTGCGGATCTTCGCCCATGATGACCCGGGCGTTCACGAAGAGGCCGGGAAGCAGTTTTCCGTCCGGGTTGGGGAACTGGGCGCGCAGCGTGATGGTGTTGGTGTTCTGATTCACGTCCACGCCGGTGAAGTTCAGATGCCCGGTTGCGGAATAGGTGCTGCCGTCGGCCATGGTCAGCAGCGCGGTGATGGTCGAGGGTTCCACATCATTGGACTTGCCTTCTTCCTCAAGCTGTTTTTTGAGGGCATAGAGGTCGTCCGCAGACTGGGACATTTCGACGTACATCGGGTCCGTCTGATATATGGTGGCAAGCGCGGTGGTCTGATTGGCCGTCAGCAGTGCGCCCACGGTAAAGTTGCTGATGGTGATGCGGCCGCTGATGGGCGCCCGCACTTCGGTTCTGCGGTAATTGATTTCCGCCGTTTCCACCGCGGCGGAGCAGGATTGTACCGTGGCTTCCGCCTGTTGCAGGGCCGCCTTGGCGTCGTCGTAGTCCTGCTGGCTCACGGATTTGCCCCGCAGCATGTCGGCCGTGCGGCGTTCGCGCAGCCGGGTCACCTTCAGATTGGCTTCCGCGCTGGCAAGATCGGCGCGCGCCTTGTTCAGCGCGGCTTTATAGGTGTCCGGCTCTATGCGGTACAGGACGTCGCCTTCCTTGACCATGGCCCCTTCGGTAAAGCAGAGTTCCTTGAGTATGCCGCTCACTTCGGGCCGCACTTCGGCCCAGCGGTATGCGCTTGTGCGGCCGGTCAGCTCGCGTTCGATGGTCACGGTCTGCGGCGTCAGCGTCACCGTGGAGACCTGAACGGTGCGACCTGCCATGGCGGGCGCGGCGGACTGCGTATCGTCGCCGAAAAGTCCCCGGATGCGGTCGCAGCCGGTAAGCACAAGGGGAAGCGCCAGCAAGAGCGGCGCGAAAGCACGCAATTTGGGCATCGGATATCTCCTTGAAATATTCTGTGGCATAGCAGGATGCAAAGAAAAAAGGTGAAGATCAGCGTGCGTCGGAGCTTGCGGCCCGGGCCGTCTGATCCTGTTCGGCCGGAGTTTGAGCCGTTCCGGCCGGAGCGGCCGGGGTCTGAGCGGTCTGATCTTCAGGCTGGGGCTGGAAGGCTCCGTCCTGCCAGCCGCCGCCGAGGGCGAGGCAGACTTCCGCAATGCTGACCAGATGCTGGGCGTGAGCGGCGGCAAGGCTCTGCTGCGCCGTGAAAAGATTGCTTTCGCTGGTCAGAAGATCCAGATAGGAGGCAAAGCCGCTGTCGTAACGGGTGCGCGCATGTTCCACGGCCTTGGTCAGGTATTCCACCTGACGGGTGAGGGCCATGACGGAATTGGCGTATTCCCGCTGCTGGACGAGGGCGTCCCGGACTTCCTTGAAGGCGTTGAGCACCGTCAGTTCATAGGTCGCAATGGCGGAATCCTTGGCGGCCTGCGCGGAATCCACGCCGCGCTTGATGGTCCAGAAATTCAGCGGGAGGCTGAGCCCGCCGGAAATCATGGAATAGGCGTTGAAGCCGCGGAACAGTTCGTTCAGCTCCGGACTGGCCGTACCGAGCAGTCCGGTCAGAGAGAAGGAGGGGAAAAATTCCGCACGGGCCACGCCGATGTCATAGTTGGCGGCCTGAAGATTGGCTTCCGCCTGCCGTATGTCCGGACGCTGTTCCAGCAGGCGCGAAGGCATATCCGCAGGCAGGGCCGGCGTGGTCGGCAGGGAGGTCATGAGCGACGAGGGAGCCTTGAGGTTGTTCATCTTCATGATTTCGGCGGGCGAGCGGCCGAGAAGCACGGCCAGAGACGTTTCCGCCGCGTTTTTGGCAATGCGCGCGGAGGCCAGCGCGTTGCGCGCCGTTTCCACATTGGCGCGGATGCTCAACAGATCGTATTCGCTGATCTGGCCGTTGTCGAAACGGTTCTGATACAGGGTCAGGGAATCTTCGCGGTTCTTGAGAACGGATTCGGCGATTTCTTCCTGCCAGGTATATGCGCTCAGCCAGAACCAGGATTCCACCGTGCTGGCCGCGACGGTGAGAATGACGTTGTCGCGCGCGGCTTCCGTGGCGACCAGAGAGGCTCTGGCCGATTCGGAGGCGTTCCAGTATTTGCCCCAGAGATCCAGCGTCCAGCTTGCGGCCAGCGAGCCGGAGAAGGCGTTGCTGTTTCTGCCGCCGTGTTGCAGCGCCGTGGGCGACATGTCTTCACGCGCCATGGTGCGACTGCCGTCCAGAGAGGCGGACGGAACCGGCAGCAGCGCGTCGCGGGCAACGCCGAGCGCGGCCTGCGCCTGCCGGACGGACGCCATGGCCTGCGCGATATTCTTATTGCGCGCAAGCGCTTCTTCCACAAGCGCGTTCAGAGTTTCGTCATGAAAGCGTTCCCACCATCTGGTTTGAATGGCAATAGAACTTGTCTCGTCCCAGGTCTGGGGCAGCTCCATTTCGGGACGCTGATATTCCGGGGCCAGACTGCATCCCGAAAGGGCCAATATGAGAGCCGGCGCAAGCAGCGGCATGATTTTTATCATGTACGAAGACTCCTGTATGCCGTTATGAGTGTGTTCTCAGTCAGCCGCAGAATTTCGGAGGCCCCTGTCGGAATCCCCCGGCAACAGCTGAATGTTTTTTCAGTATAAACTCGCTTCAGGGAAGATACTCATATCTTTTTTGTTACAAAAAGTTAATTGCTTCCGCTGTACAAACAGGCAAAAATTTCAGAATGATGCTTTGGATGAAAAAAAATCCGTCGGATTTTTCATTTTGAAAAAATACATGGTCTGAAATTTCATTACATATTAATACAACATGATATTTTTTGTCATACTATATAACGTTTCCTTCATGCAGAGGACAAAATCTCAGTATGTCGGGGATCAACATCGTTTCAGGATATTGTGTATTGCATTGCAAACAGTATCGATGTTTCAAATACTGCATGATTTCGACATATGGAACATGAAGTCCGCGACGTTCCTGTATGCGGGCATGAACCATGAGTACGGTTCGTATGTACGGGAGATGTGGGAGTCCGCATCTTCTGCCGCTCAACGTTCCTGAAGAATATGTCGTATCATGGGGATACGCTCCGGAGACCGTCTGTATGCGCTTTTGCGTCGGACAGGCGCAGGAGGAAGAGTGTTGCGCCGCCGTCGCGGGAAGCCGTGTTTGAGGAAAAGGTTCTGCTTCCGGGGCGGAGTCCATATGCGAAAATGCGGGAAGTCTCCGCTCCGGAGGCTTCCCGCATCTGGTGAAGAAGGCCGGTTCAGCGGCACAGAATGTCGGCCGAGGCGGGCATGCGCCATTCATGCCCCAGCGAACAGCTGCTCAGGCGCAGGCAGGGCGCGCTCTGGTGACGCTTGAATTCGGCGCGTTCTATTCTTTTCAGAACGGCGTTCAGCGTGTCCGCATCGCATCCCGGAACCCGGATGTCTTCGGGCGCGCGCCGTCCTTCAAAGAGCTGGCGCAGGATATTGTCCAGCACCTCGTAGGGGGGCAGGCTGTCCTCGTCCTTCTGATCCGGATGCAGTTCCGCAGAGGGGGCCTTGGTGAAGATATGTTCCGGAATGATTTGCGCGCCCTTGTACTGGTTGTACCAGCGCGCTACGGCATACAGTTCGCTTTTGTAAATGTCGCCTATGGGTTCGATTGCGCCCACGGTATCTCCGTACAGCGTGCAGTAGCCCACGGCGTTTTCCGACTTGTTCCCCGTGCCCAGCACAAAGGCTCCGGCGTAGTTGGCAAAGGCCATGAGCAGCGTGCCCCGGATGCGCGGCTGGACATTTTCCGTCACCATGTCCCCGTCGCCGGAAGTGGCGGGAAGACCCTCCAGCGCGGGAGCCATGCCTGCGGAAAAGGCGTCCACCATGGGCTGTATGGCCACGGTGCGCGCGCCGATGCCGAGATTGCGCACCAGGACTTCCGCATCGCTCACGCTGTGATCGCTGCTCCAGCGCGAGGGCATGAGGACGGCCAGCACCTGTTCCCTGCCCAGAGCTTCCGCAGCCATGCAGGCCACCATGGCGGAATCCATGCCGCCGGAAAGCCCCACCACGGCCCGCGATATGCCGCATTTGCGCGCGTAGTCCCGTATGCCCGTGACGCAGGCGTGGAAGAGACTTTCCTCCCGGCCCGGCAGGGGGCATATTTCGCCCCTTTCTTCCGTATGTTCGAGATCCACCGCAAGGACGGCGTTCTCAAAAAGAGGCGCGCGGGCCGTCAGTTCCCCGGCAGGGGAAAAGGCGCAGCTTCCGCCGCCCAGAATCAGCTCGTCTTCGGCTCCCCACAGATTGACGGCCAGCACGGGGCGATTCCACAGTCTGGCGATGCCCGTACACTCCGCTTCGTATGTCTTCTGGCCGTCCGCGACGAAACGGCGCGGCTCCATGTCCAGCACGGCGTCCGCCACATAGCCGGACATGGACTGTGCGGCGCGGGTCAGATTGCCTTCGGGCAGATAGAGGGAGCAGCCTTTCAGTTGCAGCATGCCGGCGGGCGTCCGGGGCACCAGACCCATTCTGCCGTCCTTCAGGAGGACGTAGTACATGCCGTTTTCGGAGGGAAGCCCGGTCAGCAGGGCGGGGCCTTCCAGCAGTTCGGCGGCCAGTTTGTGGCCCGCCTCATGGCAGAGATTGTAAAAGCCTTCGCGACAGGTCATGCCTTCCCAGGGAAAGCCGGCCAGCGCGCCGGCCGGTACGACGCACAGGATGGAGCGGCCCAGTTCCCGCATGGCCTTGCGGGCCTGTTCCGCTATGATGGAGACGTTTTCGGAAAAATCTCCGGAGCTGGTATTGACCTGCAACATGACGATACGCATGTGAAATCTCCCTTGGCACACGAATCGGACAAAATTGTTATTTTCAACAGGGCGGCGCAGTTCTCCGAGGCCCTCCGCCGCACAAAAAGAATGCCCCGTGCGGCGGAGGCTGCGGAATGACTTCGCTGGTCTCCGGAAAACGTCTGTTTTGCGGTCGTGCGGTTTTGTGTCGGATCTTGCCTTCCTGTTCGGCCGGATGCGCGCGCCCCTGTTACAGCGCGCCCGTCTGCGCCTCGCGCAGGATATCCCTCATGTCGTAGATGCGCCCGGGTTTTCGGCCTGCAAGCCATGCGGCCGCCTTGAGCGCGCCGTTGGCGAAATTTTCCCGCGAGTGGGCGTGATGCGTGATTTCTATGCGCTCCCCGGGGCCCATGCAGTATACGGTGTGGACGCCGGCAATGTCGCCGCCCCGTATGGTCTGGATGCCGATTTCCTGTTTGGGGCGTTCGCCTATGATGCCTTCCCGGCAGCAGCGGAAGCTTTCCCCGGGCTTCCAGCCCTTTGCCTCGGCCACGGCTTCCGCAAGGCGCAGCGCGGTGCCGCTGGGGGCGTCCTTTTTCCTGTTGTGGTGCAGTTCCAGAATATCCACGTCGTAACTGTCGCCCAGCATGCGGACGAGCTGCGGCAGTATTTCCAGCAGAACGTTGATGCCGACGCTCATGTTCGGGGAAAGAAACACGGGCGTGCGCAGGGCCAGTTCCGCCAGTTCCGCTTTCTGCTGTTCGTTCAGGCCAGTTGTGCCGATGACGATGGGACTGCCGTGGGCCGCCGCCGCCCGGGCGTGCTGCATGCTTGCTTCCGGCGTGGTGAAGTCGATGACGACCGCGCCGGGAGAGGCCGACAGCAGCGATTCGATGTCTGAAGATACGGGACAGGCGGCGTTCGGGATGTCGGTGTGTCCGGGGCGTTCCAGAAGACCGGCAAGGCTCAGGTCTTCCGACTGGCGGGCAAGGGAGGCGATGAGCGAACCCATGCGGCCCGCAGCTCCGGTGACGATGATGGAAACTGGCACGAAAGGCTCCTTGTCTTGCCGTGACGCGCTTGCGTCAGGATAAAAGAGAGGGGCCGGACTGGCCGGCCCCGGTTTGGCAATGCAGTGGTGCGGAGGAAGCTCCGATCGACTGGGAACGCGGCGCAGGCCGCGCTCGGAAGCCCGGATTTTCCGCAGGCCGTCCCGCGCAGTTTAGCACGTTTTGTCGGGGAAAGCTATACGCATCGTCGTGCGGGCGATTTCCAGCTCTTCGTCCGTCGGAACCACCAGCGCGCGTACTTTTGCGCCCGGCAGGCTGATGTCGCGCGCGCAGGATTTGCGCGGAGCGTTCAGAGCTTCGTCGACGGCAATGCCGAACACGTCCATGTTCCGGCAGACAAGGCCGCGTACCTTCGGGGAATTTTCGCCGATGCCGCCGGTGAAGACCACCGCGTCCACATGGCCGAGAACCGCGAAGTACGCGCCGATGTATTTGCGGATGGTATAGACGAAGATCCGCAGCGCGAGCGAGGCCGCCTTGTCGCCGGCTTCTTCCGCCGCTTCCAGATCGCGCAGATCGCTCATGCCGCACAGAGCCTTGAGGCCGGACTGCTTGTTGAGAATATCGCTCATCTGCGGGCCGCTGTAGCCTTCGGCCTGCATGAGGTAGGTCACGATGGCCGGGTCGATGCTGCCGCTGCGGGTGCCCATGACCAGACCTTCAAGAGGCGTGAGTCCCATGCTGGTATCCACGCACTTGCCGTGTTCCACGGCGCAGATGGAACTGCCGTTGCCGAGGTGGCAGGTGATCAGGTTGACCTCTTCCGGCTTCTTGCCCAGGAAGGCGGCCGCTTCCTTGGACACGAACTTGTGCGAGGTGCCGTGGAAGCCGTAGCGGCGGATGCGGTGCTTTTTCGCCAGATCCTGCGGAATGGCGTAGGTATAGGCCTGATCCGGCATGGTGGCGTGGAAGCCGGTGTCGAACACCGCCACGTTGGGCTTGCCGGGGAAGAGCTTTTCCATGACTTCGATGCCCGCAAGGTTGGCCGGGTTGTGCAGCGGGCCGAGGGGGATGTAGTCCAGAATGACCTTCTTGACCTTTTCATCCACCAGCGCTTCCGCATATTCGGGGCCGCCGAGCAGCACGCGATGGCCCACGGCCGCAATTTCGTCCGGAGAGGAAATCACGCCGCCGCGTTCGGGGTCCAGCAGCACCTTGACCATTTCCTGCATGCCTGCGGTGTGGTTCGGGTAGGCTCCCGGAAACTCGAAGGTCTCTTCCCGATCGGTGCCGGGAAAGCGTTTGTGCTTGAAGTTCCCTTCAGGCATGCCGATACGTTCGACAAGGCCCTGGCAGATGCGTTCGCTCGTTTCCATGTCGATGATCTGATACTTGAAGGAGGAGCTGCCGCCGTTGATGACGAGAATTTTCATGCCGTTCTCCGCTTGGATGGTTTGGGGGAAGGGGGGCATATCCCGTACCGCGGGGTACGGGATATGCGTTCGGCCGGACTTCAGTTCAGGCCCTTTTCCGCCTGCGCCTGCACGGCGGTGATGGCCACGGTGTTGACGATATCGGGGATGAGGCAGCCGCGGGACAGATCGTTCACGGGCTTACGCAGACCCTGAAGCACGGGGCCTATGGCAATGGCGTCCGCAGCGCGCTGAACGGCCTTATAGGTGTTGTTGCCGGTGTTCAGATCCGGGAAGATGAACACGGTGGCGCGTCCGGCAACAGGATCGCCGGGCATCTTGGTACGCGCCGTGTCCGCGTCGATGGCCGCGTCGTACTGTATGGGGCCGGTGAGCAGCAGATCGGGAGCCTTTTCGTGCGCGATTCTGGTTGCTTCCGCCACCTTGTCCACATCCGCACCGCTGCCGGACTTGCCGGAGGAATACGAAAGCATGGCCACGCGGGGTTCCAGACCGAAAATGCGACTCGTTTCCGCAGAGGTCACAGCGATATCCGCAAGCTGTTCGGGCGTGGGGTCCGGATTGATGGCGCAGTCCCCGAAGGTCAGCACGCGATCCTTGAGGCACATGAAGAACACGCTGGAGACGATGGACGCGCCGGGCTTGGTCTTGATGAATTCCAGCGCGGGCCGCACGGTATGCGCCGTGGTGTTGATCGAGCCGGAAACCAGACCGTCCGCGTGGCCCTTGTAGACCATCATCGTGCCGAAATAGGTGGCGTCCTTCATGCGGTCGCGGGCCTGATCCATGCTGATGCCCTTTTTCTGGCGCAGCTCGAAATAGGTCTTCACATAATCTTCAAATTCAGGCGAAAGCTCGGGCTGGATGATCCGGATCTTTTCCAGATTCAGGCCGAGCGCGCGGATCTTGACGCCGATCCTGTCCGCATCGCCCAGCAGGGTGAGGTCGGCCACGTCGCGCTGGAGCAGAATTTCGGAGGCGCGCAGAATGCGTTCTTCCTCGCCTTCCGGAAGCACGATGTGCATGCGGTGCTTGCGGGCCTGTTCCATGATCTGGAATTCAAACATGCGGGGCGTCATGCGCTTGGACGGTTCGCCCAGTCTGTCGCCCAGCACGCGGGTGTCCACATGGCGGGCAAAATGACCGAGCGCAAGATGCACCTTGCCTTCGTCGGAGGCTTCGATGCGCCCGTGCAGGCGGCTCAGATTGGTCGCCGTGGTGATGGTGTCCGTTTCCACGGAGAGTATGGCCAGCGGCAGCGAGGCCCAGCCCTGCATCAGGCGTTCCATGGTCGGCGCAAGGGGCAGGCCGCCGGTGAGCAGAATCCCGGCAATGTCGGGATAGGCGTAGGAAATGCGGGCCGTCAGCGTGGCCAGAATGATGTCCGCACGATCCCCGGGCGTGATGACCAGGTGGCCGTCCTGAAGGTAATCGAGGAAGTTGCCCACCTGCATGGCCGCTATGAGATTGCCGCTGATCAGGTTGTCCAGATGTTCCTGACCGTGAAGAACCTTCGCATCCAGCCAGTTGGCCACATCCTGCATGCTCGGCTGGCCGAGGGCGGGAATCGCCGGAATGACGAAGAACAGCGGCGTGCGCGTGTCGGCAAAGCCTTCTGCGGGCTGCTGACCTTCTTCCGCGCCGTTGGGATTGATCCGGTTGATGAGTTCCTGACTGTCCGCCTCGGAAAGCGTGGACATGTTCGCAATGACGGCAACCACATGCACGCCCTTGGCCTTCATGAGATCGATGCCGGACAGCACCGCGCTCTGCGCCTCGTTGACGCTTCTGCCCTGCGCGCTCGTGACAAGCAGCACCGGCGCGCCGATATTGGCGGCAATATCCCCGTTCAGATTGTATTCGAACGTGGAATCCTTGCCCATGAAGTCCGTGCCTTCGCAGAGGATGAAGTCATACTTCGCGTCAAGACGCTTGAAGGCATGGAGGATCTTGTCCATAAGCTCCTCAGACTTGCCGGCGTTGATCAGTTCCAGCGCCTCGTCCAGAGAGCAGGCATAGGTTTCTTCATAGGGCATATCCAGATGAAAGGTCTTCAGCAGCAGATCAATGTCGTGATCCGGATGCGCCGGATCCGTGCTGTTGATGATCGGTCTGAACAGAGCGGGGCGGCGTACCCGCCCTGTGACCAGACGCATCATGCCCAGCGCAATGGCGGATTTGCCCGAGCGCGCTTCCGTGGCAGTGATATACAGAGTATTGGCCATGATTCACTCGCTTTATCAGGATTGGTTGATTGTGTGATCACATAACCGTGTCGTCTGAAAATAGCTTCAAAGGCGCAAGTTCGTCAAATACAACTTTATTGAATACGGCTTTCCCGCGGCGTCCCCGGGGGCCTTGCTGTGGGGCCGCTCGGGGAGAGGGCCTCCGGCCGCCGGTTTCGGGGCCGCCGGTTTCGAGGCTGACCTCTGGGGCCGTCCCTGGAGGAGGGAGCGTGGAGGGCGTCGGTTCCGTGCCGTCCCGCAGGGAGCGCGCCGTCCGCGGGGCCGTCCGCGGGGCCGTCCGTGGGGCCGTTCGGGGGGGAGGGAGCGGATGCCGTATTGCCGTTCCTCCGTCCCCGGGCCGTCCGTAGGATGCGGCCGCTTCCATGCCGTCGCGTTCCGTCCGTCTCCGGGTCGGAGGCGGGTCAGCTTGCGAGCGTGAAGGCGGCAAGGAGCAGGAACAGGATCGCACTGCCCCGGTTCAGCCAGACCTGAAACGAGGGATTGCGCAGTCTGTCGGCCAGCGCGCCCGCGCCCCAGGCTATCGCTCCGAACACCAGAGCCGTGGCCCCGATGAAGGTGACGCCCTGAAGGAGCATCTGCGCGACCAGAGCCCAGCCCGTCGTTCCGGCTTTTACGAACTGGGGAAAGAAGGCCAGAAAGAAAATCTGAACTTTGGGGTTCGTCAGGTTCATGAGGACGCCGCGCCGCCAGAGCGCGACTCCGGAGAGGCGCACCCCTTCCGCCGCGCCGCCGCCGTCGCGCGCGTGACGCCAGGCCATGACGGCAAGGTACACGAGGTAGGCCGCCCCGGCCGCCTTGATGGCCCAGAACAGCGCAGGGAGCGCGGCAACCAGGGCCGCAAGCCCCAGCGCCGCCAGCAGCGTGTTGACGACAAGGCCCGTACAGAGCCCGAGAACGACAAGAATCCCGGCCTTTTTGCCGTACATTGCGCTCTGGGCAAGCACAAAGAGGTTATCCGGGCCGGGGGCAATGGAAAGCAGCAGGCTGGCTCCCGCAAAGGCCAGCCAGGTCGAAAAGTCCATCATGACGGGGAACTTCCTTTGTGCAGGCAGAGGGGCAGAAATGCGGCTTCTGCTCCGTGTGCGGAAAATTTTCCGGAATATGAACAGGCGGGAAGAGTCTGCTCCTCCCGCCTGTTCAAATCAGAGCGCCGTTGCGCCGGGCGCGTTATTTCGCGGCTTCGGGCTGCTGTGCGGCAAGGTTGCTCAGTTCTTCATAGCGGGCTTCGTACTGTTTGGCCATGGTGGCGCGCAGTTCGCCGGCGATTTCCGGATGGGCCTGCTGGAGCTGGGCGTAGCGGTTTTCCCCGAGCAGGAAGTCGTTCAGACCGCCGTCGGGAGCCTTGGAATCCAGCGTGAAGGGATTCTTGCCTTCTTCGGCAAGGGTGGGATTGAATCTGTACAGGGGCCAGTAGCCGGTCTTCACGGCCAGCTTGGCTTCTTCCATGCTCTTGCCCATACCCTTGCGGATACCCTGGTTGATGCAGGGCGCGTAGGCAATGATGATGGACGGGCCCTTGTAGGCTTCGGCTTCCTTGAAGGCCTTGAGTACCTGATTCATATCCGCGCCCATGCTGACGCTGGCAACGTACACGTAGCCGTAGGTCATGGCCATGCGGCCCAGTTCCTTCTTCTTCATGCGCTTGCCGGCCGCGGCAAACTTGGCGATGGAACCCAGAGGCGTGGACTTGGAGGCCTGTCCGCCCGTGTTGGAGTACACTTCCGTATCCAGCACCAGCACGTTGATGTCCGCGCCGGAGGCCAGAACGTGGTCGAGTCCGCCGTAGCCGATGTCATAGGCCCAGCCGTCGCCGCCGAAGATCCAGAAGGATTTCTTGGTGAAGAGGTCGGCCATGTGCCAGAATTCATGGAGTTCGGGACGTTCCGCATCGCTCAGCGCGGAGAGGATGTCTTCCCCGTATTCGCGGGACTTTTCCGCGTCGTCCATGTTGTCCAGCCAGTTCTTGAAGGCTTCGGTCAGATCTTCCGGCAGGTCGGGCAGTTCCAGAGCTTCCCGAACCTTGACGGCCAGACCTTCGCGACGCTGATGATAGGCGTCGTGCATACCGAGGCCGTATTCGGCCGCGTCTTCAAAGAGGGAGTTGGCCCAGGCCGGGCCGAAGCCGTCCTTGTTGGTGCAGTAGGGGTTGACCGGAGAGGAGCCGCCCCAGATGGAGCTGCAGCCCGTGGCGTTGGCCACGACCATGCGTTCGCCGAAAAGCTGGGTGAGCAGCTTGACGTACGGGGTTTCCCCGCAGCCGGCGCATGCGCCGGAGAATTCCAGCAGCGGCTGCTGGAACTGGGAGCCGATGAGGGTGGTGCGATCCATCAGATCGTCTTTGATGCTGATGTTTTCGGTGGCGTACTTCAGGTTGGCCACCTGATCGGCCTGCTGTGTTTCCAGAGGCTTCATGACCAGAGCCTTTTCCTTGGCGGGGCAGACCTGGGCGCAGGAGCCGCAGCCGAGGCAGTCCATGGCGTAGACCTGCATGCGGAACTTGAGTCCGGCCAGTTCCTTGCGCTTGGTGGGAATGGTCTTGAAGCTTTCGGGCGCGTCGGCCAGTTCTTCGTCCGTGGCGAGAACGGGACGGATGCAGGCATGGGGGCAGACCAGCGAGCACTGGTTGCACTGGATGCAGTTGTCGGGCTGCCATTCGGGCACGAACACGGCCACGCCGCGTTTTTCGCAGGCGGTGGTGCCCAGCGGTACCGTGCCGTCCGGTTCAAAGGCGGACACGGGCAGCTTGTCCCCGCGCTGCGCCAGAATGGGACGAACCACGCCGGCGATGTAGGGATCGTCGTCCTGATACATGGGCGCGCTGTCCGGAGCGTCGGCCCAGGATTCCGGATAGTTGATCTGAGTCAGGGCTTCCAGCGCGCGATCCACGGCGGCAATGTTCTTGTTGACGATTTCTTCGCCCTTCTTGCCGTAGGTCTTCCTGATGGCGTCCTTGATGTAGGCGATGGCGTCGTCCAGCGGCAGCACGTTGGAAAGCTTGAAGAAGGCCGTCTGCGTGACCATGTTGATGCGGTTTCCGAGGCCCACTTCCGCAGCCACCTTCACGGCGTCCACGTTGAAGAACTTGAGCTGCTTCTTCGCAATGATGCGCTTCATCTGGCCGGGCAGTTCCCTGTCCATGTCCTCGACGGTGAGCCAGTTGGAGTTCAGCAGGAAGGTGCCGCCGTCCTTGATGCCGTCCAGCACGTCGTACAGATGGACATAGGCGGCCTTGTGGCAGGCGATGAAGTCGGCCTGATTGACCAGATAGGAAGACTTGATCGGGCTTTTGCCGAAACGCAGGTGCGAAACGGTGAAGCCGCCCGACTTCTTGGAGTCGTAGGCAAAGTAGGCCTGAGCGTACAGGTCGGTGTGGTCGCCGATGATCTTGATGGCGTCCTTGTTCGCGCCGACGGTACCGTCGGAGCCGAGGCCGAAGAACTTGCACTGCACCGTGCCTTCCGGAACGGTGTTGAAATCTTCGCCCACTTCAAGGGAAAGATGGGTCACGTCGTCTTCAATGCCGACGGTGAAGTGATTCTTGGGGCCGGCGGCCAGCATGTTGTCGAAGACGGCCTTGGCCATGGCCGGAGAGAATTCCTTGGAGCCGAGGCCGTAGCGTCCGGCAAGCAGTTTGGGGAAGAGGCGGATCTGTTCGCCCTTTTCCACAAAGGCGGCGCACACGTCCTGATACAGCGGTTCGCCCAGCGCGCCGGGTTCCTTGGTGCGGTCGAGTACGGTGACGGTTTCCACCGTGGAGGGGAGAACCTGAAGCATGAGTTCCGGGCTGAAGGGACGGTACAGATGCACCTTCACCAGACCCACGCGCTCGCCGCGGGCGTTCAGGTAGTCGACGACTTCTTCAATGACGTCGCAGGCGGAACCCATGGCGATGACCACGCGATCGGCGTCCGGGGCTCCGTAGTACTCGAAGGGCTTGTAGGAACGTCCGGTGATGGAGGCCACCCGCTTCATGGCATCGATGACGATCGAGGGAACGTCGTTGTAGAAGGGGTTGCTGGTTTCCCGGTTCTGGAAATAGATGTCGGGGTTCTGCGCCGTGCCGCGCTGGCAGGGATGTTCGGGATTCAGGGCGCGGGCGCGGAAGTTTTCCACATTTTCCCAGTTCACGACCTTGCGGATGTCTTCGTAGTCGATGACTTCCACCTTTCTGATTTCATGGGAGGTGCGGAATCCGTCAAAGAAGTGGCAGAAGGGCACGCTGGAGTCGATGGCGGCCAGGTGGGCCACCAGCGCAAGATCCATGGCTTCCTGCGGGTTGTTGGAGCAGAGGAAGGCAAAGCCGGTCTGACGGGCGGCCATGACGTCCTGATGGTCCCCGAAGATGGAAAGAGCATGAGAGGCAAGCGCTCTGGCCGCAACATGGAAGACGCCGGGCAGAAGTTCGCCGGCAATCTTGTACATGTTGGGGATCATGAGCAGCAGGCCCTGAGAGGCGGTGAAGGTGGAGGTCAGGGCTCCGGCGGCAAGGCAGCCGTGAACGGTGCCCGCGGCCCCTGCTTCGGACTGCATTTCACGCACGGCCACGGGCTGACCCATGAGGTTCTTCATGCCCTTGGCGGCCCATTCGTCCACATGTTCGCCCATGACGGACGAAGGAGTGATGGGATAAATCGCGGCGGCGTCGCTCAACGCATAGGCGATGTAGGCGGCGGCGTAGTTGCCGTCCATTGTTTTGGTATGTTTTGCCATGTTATCCTCCTCATTGCAGGAAAACAGATTGTGCGCTCAACTAAACAGCCTCGTCATTTTGCCCGATACGATTTTTTTTGTCCAGCACAAAGGCCCGGATTTAATGGAAGGCTTTGCCGTCATTTTTTCGGCACAGTCTAGCCTTCGGAAGGGAAAGAGGATATGATAATTTTTTATAATGCATTGTAATTGTTATATATAATTTTTTATATGCGTAAATGGCATGTTTTGTGCAATAGCGTTTGCGTCGCGTTGATGACGCGGCCCGGCTTCCTGAGCCGCGCTATATTTTTAATGATCCACGTCTCCGCCGCTTCGACAGCGCGGTCTGGCCGGGAGAAAGCTTCCGGCGCGGAGAATTCCTGTAAGGAATGAAACATATCCCGGAGGTTTCAGATGTTCACGCTGCTCGGCGGTAATGAAAAGAAAGGGCAGAAGGAAACGGCACAAAGCGACAAGCTGGCGAAAGTCAAGGAACTTTTCGGTTCCGGACGCTTTCCTGTGGTGACGACCCAGGCCTTCAAGGGGCGTCCTATCGCCAAGGTGCTGGGGCTGGTCTGCTGCCGGGCCTTCGACTCTGAAGAAGCCTTTTTCGGTATGGCCGACATGGCGTTGAAAAAGGGCGCGCAGGGCATCATCGGATATTCCGAAAACGTGGCCTTTCATCCGGACGGAAGCAAGTATTTTTCCTGCTTCGGTACGGCCGTGATGTTTGAGCGCGAGGCGCGCAGCGATCTGGCGGGCTTCATGCCGAAAAATCAGAGCGCGGTACAGCGCGAACTCGAAGCCAGATTCTCCCGCGATACCGCGGCCGCCCCGGTGAAGAAGACGGAAGATTTTTCCGTTCAGCCTGCGGAAGAAGACGACCCCGTCCTTCAGAGAATCCTTGCCTCCCAGCGGCGTACCGCCGGGACGGACTGGCAGTAAAAGCGTTTCCGGCAGATCTGCGCCTCTGCAGGCAGAAAATCATGGCAGGGCGTGCCGCTGCGGATTATCTTCAATCCGTCCGCAGCGGCGCGCCCTTTTTTGTCGGCAGAATATTCCGCCGTGAAAAGGACGGCCCGTTCCCGAACCCGGACAGGGCTTTCTGCGCTTCGGGAGAGGCTCAGATTTCTTTCAATATGCTTCCGGTCTCGAGGCGGCGGGACTATGACGCGGCCCGGAGAGGGCAGGCCCTGTTTGCCCTGCGGCCGCCGCTCGGGGAGGTCGGGCAGGCGGGGCAGGCGCGGCAGGGCTGCGAAGCCGCGGGCAGAATACGGCGGCCTGTCCGGCATATATGTTCAGGACGGAAAAAGCCCGTGCTCGGTTTCACGAGCAAAACGATCCAGCATGAGGATGACTTGATGAAGGATACCGGCAGGATGGAACTGCTGCAAAGCGTCAGGGACGGTATGCAGAGGCGTCTGGCGGAAGCGATGATCCGGAAAGGTCTCGGCGATGTTCTGCCCTCATACGGCGATGTGTTGTGCAGGCTCCGGCTGGCGGGGAATCCCGTGCCCGTCAGCGAACTTGTGGCGACGCTGCGGAGGCCCAAATCCACCATCACCAAGGCAACGGATTTTCTCGCCCGGGAAGGCCTGCTCCGCAAACGACCCAACCCCGGAGACGGGCGCAGTATCCTGGTGGAACTCACGGAAAGCGGAGCTGCCTTTGTCGACGCCTTTGACGAGGCGCGCAGCGCGGTGGGCGACGTCATGTTTCAGGGCTTTTCCGGAGAGGAACGGCGGCATTTCTTTGATATGCTTGAAAGAATGGAATCCAATCTCTACACCCGCTGAAGCCCCGGAGTCGCGCACCGCCGACGGAACTCCACGGGAGGGAGCGACGGAAATCTGGCGGACATGCGGCCGGAGCGCGGCGGGACGGACTTCTGGCGGCCGGGGGCGCGCGGCGGAGAGCCGGAGCGACGGTCGGGATGAACCTCTGGCGGACGTGCCGGAGAGCCGGAATGCGGCGTATCGGCGGGAGTCTGGACGGAAGTCCGACGGGCACGGTATGTCGGGTCTTTTTCGACGCGGATCGTCTGCATGAGGGTCGGCATCATGCGCAGATGTACTTTTCTCTTTTCTCTTTTTCCGCTTCCGGTTATGATCATGCAAAATTCCGAACATGCCGCAAAGGCGGAAGGAGATAGATATGCCCGTACTGGTGCTTGTCGACGTACAAAAGGAATATATTACTGAAGGTCGTCCTTTCTGTCTGGAAACCATCGGAGAATCGCTGAACAATCTGCGGCGGCTTCTGGCGCACGCCCGCAGCAGGGGCTGGAAAATCGTTCATATGAGGCATCAGCAGAACGCCGAATGCTTCAGCTACGGCAGCGAATATTCCGATTATATCGACGGCTTCGGCCCTCAGGGGAACGAACTCGATCTGGTCAAGACGGACTTTTCCTGCTTTTCCTGTCCGGAGTTTCAGGCCCTTGTTGACAGAGCCAGACATCAGGAAATAATTCTGGCCGGGTACGGCGCGACCATGTGCTGCCTCTCCACCCTGATCGACGCGCATCATCGCGGCTATGAATTCACCTTCGTGACGGACGCCACCTGCGCCAAACGCTCCGCCCGCTTCGGCGAACAGGACATGAAGGAACACATCGTCGACATCATGGCGGCCTTTGCCAACCTTACCACAACCGACGAACTGATAAACCGGAAGGAAGAAGCCTGATCCGCTTCCTGTACCGCCTGCGTCTTTCAGCCGGGCTTTCCTTTCGGAAAGAGGATTCGGCGCATCTTTGAAAAACCCCGGACATGCGTTCGGGGTTTTTCCGTTCCGCGGCTTCCGGCGGACATGCGGCGTTCATGCGGCGTCGGAAAACAGTCGCGGGCAAGCATGGCGGGATGACAAGATAAAAAAATCATTTATGTGGACGCGGCGACATTAACAACATATAAGAAAGCAAATATTTAATTGGGCGATGTTATGTTGAATATCCGGAACTTCATCCGTTTTCGGGGCGGGGTGCGCCCGAGTTCGGCCTGCGCCCCTGTTCCTCCGATGCGGGGCGGAGCGTGAAATACGGAAATTCCCGTCCCCCGTGCGGCGCGTCTCGTGTTGCGGGCTTTTGTGCGGCCCTTCTGCGCCGGAGTCTTTCGGGCTTTGTCCGGGGACGGACGAAAGTCGTTTCCTCCGTTGCCGTGAGCGTCCTGTTTCAGAACGCGGCTTCGGACGCTCCGCAGAAACGGGCAGTCCTTCGGGTTGCGCAAACAGGCGCAAAGAGCAGGAGTTCGGCATCGCTCCGTTTCCGTCCTTTTCCGGGCAGGCCCGAAAAGAGCCGGAAGTCCCGGCCCGAAGTCCCGGCCGGAAGTCCCGGAAGAACGCCCGGGAGATTTTGCGGGAACGCGGCCTCTCCGAAACTGCGGAACGGCGGCGGAGCCGTGCCCGGACGGTGGAAAAGTCCGGAGAACCCTGCCGTCGGGATATGGTGTGCGGCGTCCGCACCTGAAGCCGGGGAGCGGAAATATCCGGGAGCAGGTCGGACTGCCTGTCGAAAACATATCGGGCGCGATTGTATCACATATCCGTCAGGGAAATATCCGTTTGGGGAAAAGACGGCTCTGGAGGGCTGCAATGGCTTTACGCTTTGTTGATTTGCATACGCACAGTACCGCGTCGGACGGCTCCGTCGCTCCCGCAGAACTGGTTCGGTCGGCTCATGCCCTGAATCTGGAAGCCCTCGCGCTGACGGATCACGATACGCTCGAAGGTCTGGGCGAGGCGGAGCAGGAAGCGCGGAACATACAGGCGGAACACCCCGACACCCCCTTTGAATTCATTCGCGGCTGCGAGCTGAGTTCGCGCTGCGGAGCCAAGGAGGCCCATATACTCGGGCTATGGATCGATCGGGAGGAGAAAAATCTGCTCCCTCTGAAAGAGGCCCTGCAGAAAATCCATCAGCAGCGTCTGGTACGCAATACCGCCATACTGGAAAAACTGTTGCAGCTCGGCATAAATCTGAGTCTGGAAGAGGTTATGGCCTTTGCCGGAGACGAGGTCGTCGCACGGCCGCACATCGCGCGCGCTCTTCTCCAGAAGGGCGTGGTAAAATCCGTTCGCGAGGCCTTTGAAACATATCTCGGCTACAGGGGAAAAGCCTACGTCCCCCGCGAACTCATGACGCCGGAAGAAGCCGTCTCGCTGCTGGCGGAAAGCGGAGCTACCGTCGTTCTTGCGCATCCCATGCTCATCGGCTGCCCGCCCGACGAACTCGAAGCCCTCATCGTCCATCTGAAACCCTATGGATTGCGCGCTCTGGAAGCCTATCACAGCGAACACAGCGCGGCGGATGAAAGAGTCTGCGTCGAACTGGCGGAGCGGCATCATCTGCTGTTGAGCGGAGGCTCCGATTTTCACGGACTGAGCAAGCCGCAGGTTCAGCTCGGAAAGGGACACGGCGGACTGCGCGTCAGCGAAGCCGTACTGCAACGCCTCAAGGCGGACAGAGAAGAACGCGGACTGCCCCTGTAGCTCATGCAGCGCAGCCTTTTGCGCGTCGCGGCGCAGAGCGCGGAGCAAGCGGGACTGCGGGGGAGTGTTGCGCGCAGGGCCGGAGTCGCGGGGAGCGGATTCCGGGGCCGGAGTCGAAGAAAGGGGTTTGCGGGGCGGCCGCAGAGCGTGCGGGGCCGTGCGGCGCGAGCTGTGCGGGGATAGGCCGTGCGGGGGCTGTGTCGGGTCGGAGGGGAGCCTGCGGGGTACTGCGGAACGAGCGCGGACGATGCTGAAAAACTGTCCGGGCGCGTGGCAGGGCCGGAAGAGGGAGCCGGGGCAGGTCTGAGCGGGGAAATTCGGAAAAATATCCGCAGAGCGTGCGGGGCCGTGCGGGGGCTGTGCGGGGATAAGCGTCCGGGGGCTGTGGGCGCGTCTTATGTCGCGGGCTTTTGCGCGTCGCGGCGCAGAGCGCGGATCAAGCGGGACTGCGGGGGAGTGTTGCGCGCAGGGCCGGAGTCGCGGGGAGCGGAT
>LBJMC04202__coassemble_283_pt1 | contig 42524 bp, 47 predicted proteins | sample LBJMC04202__metabat2_low_PE_018 | metagenome-assembled genome bin LBJMC04202 | reverse complement strand
CATAATGCCGCCACAATACGGGCATTCTCCCGTGAACAGTTCAAGATCGTCATCCCGCTCAGACATGGTTCAGTCTCCTTCCTGATTTTCCAGTTCTTCGCTGCCAAGTTCCCGGCAGGATTTCGCAATAGCCTGAAAACCTACCGCCCCCAGGGCGGCACAAACTCCCGCCTCCCCGACGCTGGGCAGGCAGTGAATGCGTACCGCCACGCCGTCCTCGCCTTCCGTAACAGTGATGATCGCCTTTTTCTTCATACCGCAGCCCTCTCTTCAATGACGCCTTCCTTCAATCCCAGCAGCACGGCGGCCCGATGCGCCTCGCCCCGCTTACAGGAAGAACGGCGGGAAAAGATTTCATAAACGACGCCGGGCCTGATCCCGTGTTCCCGCGCCCATTCGGCCTTGCATATGCCCTTCCGGTTAAACTCCTGTTCCACCTCTTCCAGCGGACGAAGAAAGCCGGTTTCCGTTTGATTTGTCATCTTTTCCTCCTTGTGTCCCTCAAGCCTGTTCTGTAGGATTCTGGGGAAAGGTGTTTTGTCGTGTTTTGATATGAACATTTATATGAACAAAGTATGAAAAAGTCAACAATTTGTTCATATGAACAACACCAAAAGGTGAATAAATAATGACAAAACTCGGTGAAAGAATAAAAAAAATCAGAGGAAAAATGACTCAGAAGGAATTTTCTGAGATCCTTGGAATTACTCAACGTGCTGTTATAAATTATGAAATATCTGGGAGGGTGCCCAGAAAAAAAATTCTTAACTCTATATGTGAACGATTTGGAATATGTGAACAATGGCTGTTGACTGGCGAAGGCCCGATGCGAGCTAATGCGGATAAAAGAGAGGGGCGTACCTGCGACACTGTCGCAGGTGAAAGTAGTGTTTCAAGTGTACAACCTATTGAAAATACACAATCGCAATCAAATAAAACCTGCGACATGTCGCAGGTCTCTCCTTCCATCAGAAAAAATATGGAGCTACAGGAACGGCTGCTCGCCGCGCATGAACGCCTCCTCTCTCTCACCGAACAAAACGCGGAACTCCGCCTACAGCTAGAACGCCGGGACATGCGCATCCATGAGCTCGAAAAGGAAAACGCCGGACTCAGGGAGGCGCAGAAGGGGGCTGCTGCTGTATTCCGTGCGGCTGCGGGGGATGCTGGTTAGGGTTTATGGGGCGAACACCATTTTCAAAAAGGAGTAGGATTATGCGATTTCTTGCGGCACTGCTGCTGTCCGTGCTGTTTTCCTTCCCGGCTTTTGCCGCGCAATTTTATACCGGACGCCCCATCCCCATGTGGGTGAAGGCATAACTCCAAGGGAGGGCTTGGCCCTCCCTTTTTTGCCGCCCCTCAAATTCGTCAACAAAATTACAGATAACGCAATTTTCCCCCAGACGCCGCCTTTTTGTGTATCCTCCCGCGCAAAGGAGGAAGCACACATGGCGGAGAACTGGATATCGCGTCCGGAGCTTGAGGAGGTCATCGGCCGTGAGGCGGCGGACACGCTGTGCCGTACGAGCGGGGGCGTGCCGCTGCATGTGCCGTACAGCCCGGACGCGGGGAGCCGGCTTGGCCGCCTGCTGGGGCCGGGGCCGCTGGCGGCACTGTGCGCGGAATACGGCGGGATGCGGATCACGGTACCGAACGGCCGCCGTCCGGAGCCGCACAAGGGGGCGGTGATCCGGCTGCTGGAAGCGGGGCGTCCGCATGGTTCCATCGCTCTGGAGCTTGGAGTGACGGAGCGGTACGTGCGGATGGTGGCGGCACGGATGCGGGGAGCGCCGGCGCAGTACAGCCTGCTGTAGCTTTCGGGGGAGGGGGAACCTTTTCCGGGGAGATTTCGGCCCTCCGGCGCGTCAGAATGACGCGCACAAGGAGGGCTTCATGTTTAACAAGCTCAAGGATTTCGTTATCGGGCTGTGGTCCGCCGTGAGCAGCTCCCGTCTGTGGTGGCTGTACTGCATCATTCTGACGGCGGGGCTTGCCGCGCTTCTGTACTGGTTCGCCCCGGTGCAGATACCTGTTGCCATTTACAAGGTATGCCTCGCTCTGGGCGCGGGGCTGGCCGGATACTGGCTTGACCGGGCGATCTGGCCCTACGCTCACCCGGCGGGCTACCTTGCCGACGACTGGCGCAAGGAACCGGACGCGGACAATCGGGGCAACGCCGATTATCCCATCGTCAACGAGTACCGCTGGCCGTTCGTGGCGGCCATGCTGCGGCAGGCGCTTGTGGTGTGCGCTGCCATGGGGGCGGTATGCCTGGGATTGTAGCCATGCGCGATACACTGAAGAGCTGGCTTGCGATCCTGAACGCGGCGGGCGCGATCATCCTGCTGATTGCCCTGACAACTGCCCTGTTCCTTGTCGATATGGGCAGAGCCGCCGAGGGCGTCCCCCGTGCTGCCCACCAGTACCGCGACACGCTGATCCGCGCGGCCCATGCCGTATGGGGGCTTGACGCTCCCGTGGCGGTACTGGCCGCGCAGGTACATACCGAGAGCCTCTGGAAGGCCGATGCCGTTTCTCTTGTCGGAGCGATGGGCATTGCCCAAATCATGCCGTCTACTGCCCGCTGGCTGCCGGACATAGCTCCGGCCCTGCGGGGGGAAAGCCCCGCCCCGTATAATCCGGGCTGGGCTCTAAGGGCCATGTGCGAGTATGATCTGTGGCTGTATGATCGCCAGATCGCCATGAGCGCCGGAGCGACCCTGGCTTTTTGTGACCGTATGAGCTTTGCCCTGTCGGGGTATAACGGGGGGCTGGGGTGGGTAAAGAAGGACAGGATCAAGGCCCGCGACAGGGGCCTTGATCCTGACCGCTATGAACAGGTCTCCACGGTGAACGCCGGAAGGAGCCGCGCGGCATGGATGGAAAACCGCGACTATGTGCGGCGAATCATGGCCCGGCAGGAGCTTTATTTGAGCTGGGGGCCGGGGGTGGCGTGTGAGTAAATGGGTGTACGCCGCCTGCGGCTGGCTGGTTCTGGTATCGGCCGGGACAGCCGTATGGATGGGGGCACGGCTTGACGCGGAACGTGCGGCGCATGATGCCACGCGGGCCGCGCTGGAACAGGCCATGACCGCCTGCGAACAGGCGGAGCGGCGCGCCGAAGCCCTGCGCAAGGCGCTCATGGAAGCCCACGAAAGGGAGGCCGCATGGACGGAAGAGGAAGCCGCGCGGGCGCAGATTGTCGGAAAGGCCCGGAGCGAACCTCGTCCTCCGGAAGAAAAGGATCGGGTGGTGGATGATGCGACGCGCCGTGCTGCTGTGTCTCGCCTCAATATGGACTGGTAGCCTGTGCGGCTGCGGGCGGACGGTGTATGTACCCGCGCCCGTCATCCTGCCGGACTGCCCCGCTCCAGAGCGGCCCGCCCTGCCGCCCTATGATCCGGACGAGCCCTTTGACGGGCCGAACAATCTTTCCGTCACCCTGCGCCGTGACATGCTGCTGAAACGCTATGCGGAAGGGCTTGAAAGCGCTCTGCGCTGCCACAAGGATAACCGATGACCGACATATTGACGGAGCTTGACCGCTGGTGGCCGGTGCTGGGGATAGTTGCCACGGTTTTCTACGGCTGGGGCATCTACCACCTGTCCCGGTGCTTTGCGACACGGGAAGAGTTCAGAACGGTGAAGGCGGAACAGGAAGAGATATCCGGCCGTCTGGACGAGCTGGAGCGGCGGATGGAAACCGTGCCGGACAGCGAGACCATGCACAAGATACAGCTTTCCCTCATGGAGCTGCGGGGCGACATGAAAGCCGTATGCGGCCGGATGGACGGGATGGAAACGTCCATTGTGGGCCTGAAGAACGAGATAGCCATGCTGATTGATCATCACCTGGAGGGCAGCCGATGAAAGAGAGAAGAAGTTTTGCCGAGCTTCAGGCGGAGTACCGCCGGGCGATCCTGCTGCGTTTTCTTTCCGAGGACGCGGATTACGCCATGGATACGGGGCTTTTGAAAACGGCCCTGAAAAGCGTGGGGCACGGCGTTCCGCTCCGGCAGGTGAACGAGGACGCGGCCTGGCTGGAAGAACGCGGCCTTGTGGCCTGTGAATCCCTTGAGAGCGCGCTGCTGGTGAACATTACACAGCGCGGGCTTGACGTGGTGGCCGGGGATGAGGTTGTTCCCGGCGTGAAGCGTCCGGGACCGGGGATTTGATTCGCCTTTTCGCGCCATACCGCGTCAGGCTTCGCTTCCGCCTTCGGTCATGTATGTCCGGATACACTTCCTCGGCGGAGGCTCGCCTTCCTTGTCTGACACGAAAAACGAATCAAATCCGTGGGGGATGAAAATGGGAAGAAAGTCAACGCTCCGCCGCCTGCCGCAGGAGATCCAGAACGAGATCAACCGTATCCTTTCCGAGGGCCGCCTGACACTGGACGAGCTTCTGGAACATTTGCGGGGCATCGGCGTGGAAGGCGTTTCCCGTTCCGCGCTGGGCCGCCAGAAACAGAAGATCGACAAGGTGGCGGCAAAGCTCCGGCAGAGCCGGGAGATTACTTCCGCGCTTGTGAGGGAACTCGGCGAGGATTCCACCGCCGGGGAACAGGGGCGGCTCCTGGTGGAGACCCTGCGCGGCATGGTCTACGACCACCTTCAGGAACGCATCGACGAGGGTGCGGCGGTTGATCCGAAAAACCTCATGACTCTGGCGCGGGCGCTCAAGGATATGGCCCAGGCCACGCGCATGAGCCAGGACTATGAGCTGAAGCTGAAAGAGGAAGCCCGCAGGGAAGCGGAAAGGAAGGTGGAGGAAGCCGCGAGCAGGGCCGCCGCCCAGTCCGCCGGACTTACCCCCGAACAGGCTCTTGAACGCATGAAGGCTATCTACCGGGGCGAGGCATGAGTGCCATACTTTACCCGTATCAGCGCCGGTGGCTGGACGATAAAAGCCGCTTCAAGATCGGGATGTTCGCCCGGCAGACGGGCAAGACGTTCACCACCACGCTGGAAATCGCGGAAGATCTCATTGACGCGGAAGTGACCGGCCGCCGTACCCGCTGGGTGATTCTTTCCCGTGGCGAGAGGCAGGCGCGGGAGGCGATGGAGGAAGGTCTGAAACTTCACCTGCGCGCCATGAATGTCGGTTTCGAGGCGTTTACCGACGATTTCCGCCTTTCCGACAACACCGTGGTGAAATCTCTGGAAGTTGTGACGAAGAACGGCTCCCGCGTGACGGCGCTGCCCGCCAACCCGGACACGGCGCGCGGTTTTTCCGCCAATGTGTTTCTGGACGAGTTCGCCTTCCATGCCGATTCCCGCAAGATATGGACAGCGCTTTTCCCCGTGATTTCACGGCCCGGCCTGAAGCTACGTGTCGTGTCCACACCGAACGGCAAGGGGAACAGGTTTTACGAGCTCATGACCTCGCCGGAAAGCGCGGGGTGGTCCAAGCATATCGTGGATATTTATCAGGCTGTGGCCGATGGCCTGCCTCGCAATATTGAAGAACTGAAAGCCGGTTGCGGCGACGAGGACGCCTGGGCGCAGGAATACGAGCTGAAGTGGCTTGATGAAGCCAGTGCCTGGCTCTCGTATGACCTCATCAATGCCGCCGAGAACGACCGCGCCGGCCTTTTTGAAAACTACACGGGCGGCCCCTGTTATGTGGGTGTGGACATAGGCCGCCGCCATGACCTTTTCGTTATCGCCGTACTGGAAAAAGTGGGCGATGTGCTGTGGACGCGGGAAATCATCGAACGCAAGGGCGCGACCTTTGCCGAACAGGACTTTCTGCTTGACGACGTAATGGCCCGTTACCGGGTGCTTCGCGTCTGCATGGACCAGACCGGCATGGGGGAAAAGCCCGTGGAAGACGCGAAGGCCCGCCACGGTTCCACCCGTGTGGAAGGCGTGCTGTTTACCGGTACGAACAAGCTCACCCTGGCAACGCTCGGCAGGGAAGCCTTTGAGGACAGACGAATCCGTATCCCCATAAGCGACGCTTTGCGCTCCGACCTGCACAAGCTGCAAAAGGTATCCGGCCCCACGGGCGCACCGCGCTTTGTGGCGGAATCGGACAATTCCGGTCATGCCGACCGCACCTGGGCGCTTTTTCTGGCTGTGAACGCGGCAAGTTCTCCTCGCATGGACTACGGTTATACCCCCGCAACGGTACGGGAGTCCGGCGGCTTTATGGGCGGGGATGACGATTTCGACGATGATACCATGTTTACCGGAGGCGCGTGGTGAAGACTCTTTATGACGCATACGGCAATCCCATTGACAAAAGCCGCCTGTATGAAGAACAGGCCGCGCCCACGGTGACGGGCGTACGGCAGATACTTTCCGGGCATCCCGCGCAGAATCTCACCCCGCGCCGCTTGACTTCTCTTCTTCTGGCAGCGGAACAGGGAGATGCGCTGGCATACCTTGAGCTTGCCGAAGAGATGGAAGAGAAGGATCTGCACTATCGGTCCGTGCTGTCCACCCGCAAGCTTCAGGTGGCAGGGCTTCCTATACAGGTGGAAGCCGCTTCCGACTCTGCCGAGGACGTGAAGGCCGCCGACCTTGTGCGGGATGTACTCTCTTCCGGCATTGTTGCCTCCGCCATGCAGGACATTCTCGACGCCGTGGGTAAGGGTTATTCCGTCTGTGAAATCATGTGGAACACGGAAGGCCGGAACTGGTATCCGTTTGCGCTGGAATGGCGTGACCCCCGCTGGTTCGTTTTCGACAGGCTCGACGGCACCACCCTGCGCCTGAAAGGGGAAAACGGCCTGCCAGAAGCTCTGGCACCGGCCAAGTTCATCACGCATATTCATAAATCCAAGTCCGGCCTGCCCATACGCGGCGGGCTGGCCCGGCCTGTGGCCTGGTACTATCTGTTCAAGAACTTTGATATCAAAAGCTGGGTGCAGTTCGCCCAGGTGTTCGGCTTTCCCCTTCGCCTGGGGCGGTACGGAGCAGACGCCACCGGGGAACAGCGGGAAGTGCTGCTGCGCGCCGTGCGCTCCATAGCTCAGGACGCGGCGGCCATCATCCCCGATACCATGCAGATAGAGTTTCAGGCCACGAATGCGAACGGTAACGCGCAGCTCTTCAAGACGCTGGCCGAATACTTCGACAAACAGATTTCCAAGGTTGTGCTGGGGCAGACCGGTACCACGGACACGGGGCAGCATGTGGGCACGGCCAACGCCCATGAAAAGGTGCGGGAAGACATAGAAGCATCTGACGCCATGCAGCTTTCCGCCACGCTCACCCGCGACCTTGCCCGGCCGCTGGTTGATTTGAACCTGGGCCCGCGTAAACGCTACCCCGTCATCCGTGTGGCCCGTGAAGAAGCGGAAGACGTGACGGCTCTTGTGGACAACGTAGTCAAGCTGGCCGCCGTGGCCCCGAAGCTGGTGGAAGTGTCCGTCATACGCGACAAGCTGGGCGTGCCGGAACCGGCCCCGGGCGCGGATGTCATAGGCATGACGGGACAGGCGCGACCGGAAGAAGCGCCGGCTTCCATATCTGTAAACAAAGCAGTTCAGTCAGTAAACTCTCCCGCAACTCCTTCAGACCCCATAGATCTGGCCATGGAAGAAGAGCTGCAAGACTGGGAGCCTCTGGTGTCGCCTCTCGCGAAGCCTATTCTCGACCTTGCCAACCGTTGCTCAACCTATGAGGAGTTTCTTGCGGCGCTTCCCGATGTACTGAAGAAACAAAATGCGGCCCCCCTGGCACGTCAGCTTTCCTTTGCCATGTTCAATCAGAGGGTGAAAGGCAATGGCTGATTTTCCGTCCATTCCTTTTGAAGAAGCCGTGGACGCCCTGCGCCGGCGCGGGACGAATCTTTTTGCCTCCGATCATTGGGCCGAAGTATGGCAGGAGCAGCATCAGGCGGGCTTTACCGTAGCACGTTCAGCTGGGTTCGACATTCTGAAGGACATACACGCCGAGCTCATGAAGGCTATGGAGAACGGTACTACGTTTACTGACTTCAAGCGCAATCTTGTGCCCATCCTTCAGAAAAAAGGCTGGTGGGGAAAGACAATCGTCACCGATCCGGAGTCTGGAGACAAGAAAACCGTTCAGCTTGGAAGCATACGTCGGCTGCAAACCATCTTTGACGTGAACATGCGCGTATCCTTCGCTCAGGGGCGCTGGGAACAGCAGCAGTCCGTGAAGGAAGATTTTCCGTACCTGCGCTATGAAGGTATTCTGGACAGCCGCATACGTCCGCTTCACAGATCGTGGCACGGCACCATTCTGCCCATGGATCACCCCTGGTGGAAGACCCATTACCCGCCGAACGGCTGGCACTGCCGCTGTGACGCCGTGGCCGTTTCCGAGGACGACCTTGAACGGAACGGCTGGCAGGTGACGGACGTTCCTGCGGAAGGAGCTCCTGTGACATGGGTGAACCCCGCCACCGGAGAAGTCATGGAAGTGCCGGCGGGCATAGACCCCGGCTGGGCCTACAATCCCGGTAACACCGATCAGGCGGCGCACCTGGCAAAAGTGGCCATGGACAAACTGGTGGATCTGCCGCCGCACATCGGAGCCGCCGCCGTTGCGGAACTGGCCTTTGCGTTTCCCCAGGTGGAACGAGAGCTCTCCGAATGGATAGAGGGGGTTGCGGCTCAGGCTCAGGCTGGAGAGTTCAGGGCTATGGGGGCCCGTCGCGTGGTGGGCGCGCTGGACGATGACGTTTTGAACTTTCTTGCGGGGCGCGGCGTTGCGCCCGCCACGGCAGCCGTCACTGTAGGAGATAAGGATCTGTTCCATGCTCTGCGCACGGCCAAAGTGGAGCCTTTGCCCGTGAGTGTATGGAAACGCCTGCCTTCGCTACTGGCCGCGCCGGAAGCTGTGTTCTGGGATTTGCAGGATCCGGGGCTCGTATATGTGCTGAACGAGCCGGAAGGTATGGGAAAAATAGTGGTGCTGATTGATTATTCTGCAAGAATTGGACGACAGCGAACCGTGGTCAATACTGTCAGAACAGGCCGCTTGGTGACATCTCTTGAAGAATTTGGCGTCAAGAACAGATATGAAAGAGTAGAGAAAGGCCCTGTCTGAGGGTGGTACGCGACATCACTTTCGTGTCTTCCTGCAGGAAGGAGGAGTCACACAAACCAGGCGCGATTTCACGGCGGCGACAGACAGGGCAAACTCATAGACACGTAGGTTCAAGGTGGTACGCCACTCTCCACGTAACGGCCGGCCCCTTACGGGGCCAACTGAACCTCGGACCGGCGATTTCCCGGTTGTCATGAGCCTACGGCTTATAGAAGAATAGCTTAAAAAGCGACCAATACGCAAGGGCCAAGCTGTTGCCGCCGTGTGGACATGGTTCGTGAATCCGCCTACCGGCAGGGTTACGACGCAGGCCGGGCTTCCGCATTGCCCGACGTGCTGAACGCGGAGAACAAGGCGCGCTCTTGGCCCCGCTCCGGCGGGGCTTTTTGTATCCGCGCGGCAGACGGCCTTTTCCGCCCTCTTTTCCTCCGGTGCGGGCGTCGGGTCGGATTTCACCCAAAGGCACCGTAAAACCCGTTCAAAAACGTTTATAAACACATGTTCATGGCGGAAGTCGCCCCTTCCTTTTTCGCATCTCCAATTTTTCCGCCCCCCCCGGCAGGAAACGATTCCGGGAAGAAAACTCGTCCCCCCGCCTGTAAAACAGGCGCATGAGCATACACAAGGCGAGTCATTCCATAGCGGTTCCGGCCAGTCTTCCGGACTGGATAGAATTGCTTCCCTCAGGTGCGTTTTCCGGGCGCGACGGACGCGGCCCCTGGCACTGCACGCCCTCCGACGTCATCGCCCGTACCAGGGAATACCAGGGCGGCGTGGACATCCCCGTGGACTACGATCACCAGCTGGAACATGCGGCAGGCAATGGCCGCCCTGCCCCGGCCGCGGGATGGATAAGCGAGCTTGAAGAGCGCGACGACGGCGTATGGGGCCGCGTGGAATGGACGGACAGGGCCAGGGAACACCTTGCTGCCCGCGAGTACCGCTACCTTTCCCCTGTGTTCTATCACGATCCGGACGGCGAAGTCCTGCTGCTGGAATCAGCCGCGCTCACCAATGTTCCCAACCTGACCGGCCTGAAGGCGCTTGCCCGGACGGACGGTCCGCACTTTTCACAGGGAGAACCTGATATGGACATTCTCAAAACTCTGGCTTCCGTGCTCGGCATCAGTGAAGCGGACGCGACGGAAGCGGCGGTGGAAACCGCAGTTCGCAGCCTTGCGGCGGAAAACGGCAGCATGAAAGCGGCTCTTTCCTCGCTCGGAAAGGCGCTGAAAAGCGACGACGAAACTTCCGCCTCCATCATGAAGGCGGCACAGTCTCTTGCTTCCCGTGCGGAAAGTCCTGATCCGGCAAAGTTTGTGCCCATGGACACGTTCAACGCCGTGCATGAGGAACTCGGCAAAATGAAGGCCGCTCAGGCCGTTGCCCTGGTGGAACAGGGCAAGGCGGAAGGCAAGATCACTCCCGGCATGGAAAACTGGGCAAAAAGCTACGCCTCGGCTGACCCGGAAAGCTTCAAGGCCTTCCTGGCCTCGGCTCCCGACATGCGTCCCGGAGCGCAGAAAAGCTCCCATGCCACGGCTACACCTCCCGGAGGCTCCGGAGTTCCGTCCGTGCCGTCTTCGGCAAGGGAACTGTGCCGGGCCATGGGGGTAAGCGAGGAAAGGTATCTCAGCACCAGAAAGGCAAAGGAAAAAGAACATGGCAGCGCTGACGAGTGATCGCGATACCGTTTTCCGCAACGGCGACGAGTTTGAGTTTGAGGCGGCTTCCGCGATTTTTGCCGGGGCCATGGTGTGTCTGAACGGAGACGGCAGGGCCGTGCCCGCGTCCATAACCGCAGGACTGACTTCCGTAGTGGGCGTGGCGCAGCGTCGTGCCGCCGCCGGGGAAAAGGTGCCGGTACGCCGGGGCCTGTTCGCTTTCGGAGGCAAATCATCCGACGAACCCGCCCTGGCTCAGGCCGGCTCCATCTGCTACGCGACCGACGACAATACCGTGCAGAAAACGGCGGAAGCAAATGCCCCTGTTGCCGGTGTGGTGCGCGACGTGACGGATGACGGCATCTGGGTGGAATGCGGATATTATGCGCCGACTCCTGCGGCTCCCGGTGTCGGCGGCTAATCATAACGGGGATGCAAATCATGATCATTACCACTGACCTCATCAATCAGCTTTACATCACGGTGTCGGCCGCTTTTGCGGACGGACTGGGGACGGCGGAAAGCCAGTATGAAAAAGTCGCCATGGTGGTGCCGTCCGGCTCCCGCGAAAACGTGTATCCGTGGCTCGGCACGCTGCCTTCCATGCGCAAATGGGCAGGAGACCGCGTCATCCGCAATCTGTCCACACATGATTACAGCATCAGGAACGAGAAGTTCGAGAGCACGCTTGCGGTGAAGCGCGACGACCTGGAAGACGACCAGGCGGGGATTTACGGGCCGCTTTTCCGCGACATGGGCGCGGAAGCGGGCAATCATCCGAACCGTCTTGTCTTCGCGGCGCTGGCAAGGGGGCACGAGCTTACCTGCTACGACGGGCAGTATTTCTTCGATACCGACCATCCTGTGGCGGGCAAGTCCGTTTCCAACTCTCTCTCCCCTGACTCCGATCCGGCTGCCCCGTGGTTCCTGCTCTGCACCAGCCGTCCGGTGAAGCCCATGATTTTTCAGGTACGCCGGGATTACGACCTGAAGCGCAAGGACAACCCCACGGACGACAACGTATTCATGCGCGACGAATATCTGTACGGCGTGGACGCCCGCGTCAATGTGGGCTTCGGGCTGTGGCAGTGCGCCGTCCGATCCACGAAGGCACTGGACAATACCAGCTATGCCGAAGCCCGCGCGGCCATGATGGCCCTTACCAACGATGAGGGTGATCCCCTGGGTCTTGTGCCCAATCTGCTGGTGGTGCCCGCCGTGCACGAAGCGGCAGCCCGCAGGGTGGTGGTCAACAGCATGGCCGCGAATGGTGCGACCAACGAATGGGCGGGCAGCGCGGAGCTGCTGGTCAGCCCGTGGCTGAATTAGGGGGGGCACATGATTCGCATCACGGCAAAACGCGACGGCTTCCGGCGGGCGGGCATGGCACATGACGGCACGAAGGACTGGCCGGACGGGACGTTTACGCCGGAACAGCTGGCCGCGCTGAAAGATGAGACGATGCTGACGGTGGAAGAGATCCGCGAGATCCGGACGCCGGAAAAGAAAGCGGACAGGGTGAAGGCGGAGCCGGAAGGGGCGGAGGCATGAGTTACGCTTCCCATGAGGATATGATCCTGCGCTTCGGGGAAACGAAGCTGGCGCAGCTGACCTGTCGGGACGGGGGAAGGAACGGCGCGCCGGACGAGCCGGATCAGAGCAGGATCGAGGCGGCGCTGGGCGATGCATCAGAGACCATAGAGGGCTACGCGGCGGGACGCTACCGGGTTCCGCTCTCTCCCGTACCCGCGCCGGTGCGGCGCTGGTGTGCGGACATGGCGATGTATTACCTGTACGCGGCCACGGGCAAGGTGCCGGAGGACGTACGCAAGGCGTTTGAGGATGCCCTGGCCGGACTGAAGGATATGGCAAAGGGTGTCATTATGTTCCAGTGCGAGGGTGTGGTTACGGAAGAGGTCAGCGCGTCGGGGGACATCATGATGGACGTGCCGTCACGGATATTCACGGCGGACAGCCTGAAAGGATTTTGACGTGCTCACGATCCGCGTCAACAACGGACGGGCCGTTTTTCCGATGGCCGAGGGGCTGAAGCGCTTTGAGATGAACCGGCAGAAAGTGTTTCGGGAGATTGGCCAGTCGCTCACGGTGAGCGTGCGGCAGGGGATCGAGGCGGAGCGCGAGCCGGGCGGGGGAGCCTGGGAGCCCTTGAGCCCCGCGACCGTCCGCGCCCGGAAAGGGGATGCCCATCCCATATTGCAGCGGACGGGCAGGCTGAAAAAGAGCATTGCCATGCGGCTGATGGATAATGGCGTGATTGTCGGCACAAATCTTCTCTATGCACCCATCCATCAATACGGCGGGGAAATCCGGCGCGGCGCGGGCGCAGTGAAACTGCATTTTCGCCGGGTACGACGGGGAAAAAACAGGGGCCGCACACTGTTTGCCGAAAGCGGAAAGGCGGATTTCGGCATGGCGGCGCGGGCGCATGTGATCCGCATACCGGCGAGGCCGTATCTGTTCCAGAGGGACGGCGGCATACCGGAAGGCTGGGAAAGCACCATCGTCACTATTTTAAAGAAGAACCTGGGGTATTGAACACATGCCCGGATTAACCGAGACACGCGACGCTGCCGTCAGTCTGCTGCGGAAGACGTTTCCAGAACTGTGCCGGGTGGAGGCGTTTTCCGGCGAGCTGAATATGGACGAAGCGGCACGCCGGAGCTTCCCGCCCGGAATAAGTCTGCTGGTGGCGGTGGTGGCGGCGGAGAACGACGCGCCGGCGGACAGTCTTGTGTTCAGTGTCATGGGCACGTTCGGGGCGCTGGTCATTTCGAACAGTGCGGCGGGGGCGGAACACGCGGAAGGGGATGCCCTGTCTGCGGCGGAAAGGGCTGCGCTGAGCCTGCACGGGGCGACGTATGGTCTGGAGGGCGTGAGTCCGGCCAGAGTCGAGAGCCTGGAAGCCTGTCAGGATGGGGAGCTGGCGGAAAACGGCCTGTGTGTATGGGCGATTATCTGGAAGCAGGCTCTCGTGTTCGGGGAATGTGATGAACGTGCATGACGCGCTGAAAGCGTCGGCCCGCGAGACGGCGGCCGCGCTGGATCTTCCCCTGGCCTGGGAAGGAGAAAGCTTTGCCCTGCCCGCCCGGCCGTACCTTCGGGGCCGGGTGGAATACCGGGGTGAACATGCCGCCACCTGCGGTGAAAACGGGCTGACGCGCCTGGACGGCGCGCTGGTACTGACGGTGGCGGTCATGATCCGCCCCGGGCGCGACGGGGATTCCGTGTCCGGGGCGGACAGCGAGGCCGTGCGTCTGGCACGGTGCGTGGCAGACAGGTACCCGCGCGGATACGGCATCAATACGGATCGGGGTGAGCTGGTGTTTTGTGTGCCGCAGGTGGAGACACCCCGAAGTGACAGCGCGCGGATCAGCGCAACTGCCCTCCTGACCTTTTACGGCATCTTGCGAAAAGAAGGAGCATAATATGGGAAAAATAGCCAACGCGGCGCGGCACAGCCTGAGCTATGTGCCGGAGCTCACTCATGGAGTCACGCCGGAAAATCCATCCATGCGCAGCCTGCGGCATACAAGCTGCGCACTGACGTTATCCCGCGACTCATTCACCAGCGAGGAAAAACGTGCTGACCGCCAGATCAGTGATGTACGCACGGGCACGGACAAGATCGCCGGGAGCATCGGGTTTGAGCCGTCCTGGGGTGAGTTTGACACCCTGCTGGAAGCGTGTCTTGCGGGGACGTGGAAGGATGACGAGCTGAGCTGCGGAGTTGAAGAACGCAGCTTTACCTTTGAGCGTGGATTCACGGATATTGATCAGTATATCCGCTACCGGGGCTGTTTTCTGAACAAGCTTTCCCTGTCGATCAAGCCCAACGCCATGATTACAGGGACGTTCGACATCATAGGCTTATCCGGCGAAACCGCGGAGGAGCCGCTGTCTGCCAGCCCGGAGCCGTCGCAAACAGGCAGTCAGTATGATTCGTATTCGGGGGAGCTCAAAGAAGGCGGGGAAACTATTGCTGTGGTCACAGGCATTGATCTCAGCCTGGACAACGGGATACAGCCGCAGTTTGTGGTCTTCCGGCGCGATGCGCCTTTTGTGAGCTGGGGACGGGCCAATGTGACCGGCACGATCACGGCCTTTTTCGAGTCTGCCGCGCTGATCCACAAGTTTCTGAACGAGTCGGCCACCAGTCTGGAGTTTACGCTGAGCAGGGAGGGAGAAGGCAGCTATACCTTTATACTGCCGCGCATCCGCTACACCGGAGCCGACAACCCCATGGACGCGGACGGGCCGATCAGCATCTCCATGCCGTTTCAGGCGATCCTTGATCCTGCAAGCGGCACCAACATGCGCATCCTGCGCACAGCTCCTGCTGCCGACGTCACAGCCCCGGCACTGATCGGGAGTCTGCCCGCTGCCGGGGCAACGGACGTCAGTGTTGATACCGCCATATCACTGACCTTCAGTGAGCCCGTGCATGCCGGTACAGGGAATATCATCGTCAGCAATGGTGCGGATGATACCCGTACCGTTCCGGTCGCATAAGCGATCCAACCTTAAACATGTGTGAGGACATCATGCCAAACTCTGTGCAATTTTCCGGTTCCACCGTCACCGTGACCCTGGAAAGCCCGCTCAAGGCAGGCACAACGTACCACGTCAAGGTAGACGCCACCGCCATTACCGATACGGCCGGCAACGCCTACGCCGGGATTACCGACGATACTACCCTTACCTTCACCACCGCGGCTGCCGTTGAGGACGAAACGCCCCCCACGCTGGAAAGCAGTGTACCCGCGCACGAGGCAACGGACGTCGCCCCTGACACTGCCATTACGCTGACCTTCAGCGAGCCTGTGCAGGCAGGCACGGGCAACATCACCATATCCGATGGTGCCGGCGACGAACGCGTTGTCAGTGTTGCCGGGTAAAGGACAGCAGTGAGGACCGCTCCCGGCGGTCCTCACTGCACGGAGGAGAGTCATGCCCAACAGCATCGTATTTGACGGCGCGACCGTTACCGTAACTCTGGAAAGTCCGCTCAAGGCGGACACAACGTACCACATCAGGGTGGACGCCACCGCCATTACCGATACGGCCGGCAATGCCTACGCCGGGATTACCGACGATACTACCCTTACCTTCACCACCACGGCTCAGCCGCCGGAGGGATTATGAGCAAACCTGACACTCTTGACCTTGCTGCGCTTGACACTGCCGCCCTGTGCGAGCAGGGGGCGGAACTTGAGCTTGTACACCCCGGCACAGGTGCCCCTCTGGGGGTATGGATAACCATGGCCGGCATAGACAGCCGGATCTGGCGCGGGGCAGTGGCTGCGCAGACCTGGAGCCGCAGGGGCAGACGGGATCTGACCCCGGACGAGATCCAGGCGGGGGCCGTCGATATTCTGGCCCGCTGCACCCTTGGCTGGCGCGGCGTGGTGCTCGAAGGCAAAGAATTGCCCTGCACCATGGAAAATGCCCGTATGCTTTACTCCCGCCTGCCCTGGGTACGCGAACAGGTGGATCGTTTTGCTTCTGACCGTGCCTCGTACCTCCGGGACTGACCACAGCCCTGGCCGGAGAGCTTGCGGATGCAGTGACGGCGCAGGCGAGACGCAGTTCTGACGACCGTCTTGCCCACGCCAAACAGTATGCGAGGCAAACCGGCCGGCCGCTGGACGATGTACTGACGGCTTTCGGGCTGGATGAACCGGAAATCCCCGATGGCGGCGAACTGCTCTGGGAATGGTTCTGGGAGATGGCTTCCGGGCGCGGTTCCTCCGGGTTCGGACCCCAGCCCCTGTCCTGGCAGGACATGGTGGCATGGGCATCCATATCCGGCATTGAGCTGCAACCGTGGCAGGCCGTGATTATCAGAAGCATGGATCGGGCATGGCTGGCCGTCGCAGCAGAGCAGAGCAAAAAGGTACAGCAGGAAACAAAGAGATAAGCAGCATGGCGTCGGCGGAACTCTCTCTCCAGATAACGGTGGACGGCGCACAAAAGGCCGTCGCTGACCTGGCTGCCGTTGATGCCGGGCTCAAATCCGGCACGGCGTCGGCGGCGGCCTTCGGGAAGGCCGGCGAGAGTGTCAGCCTCTCGCACATTGCGCGGATTCGGGATACATTCAAGGATGCGGGCATTGAGATCAACAGTGCCTCAAAAAGCGTGCAGGATCTTGTATCGCGGATGCAGCGCCTTGAGCGTGAGCGTGCCTTTCAGCAGCTGGCACGGGATGCAGACCTGTCCGCCGTGCACGTATCGCGGCTCCGGGCCAGCATGGGCGACACCTCCGGGGCGGCTCGTACGCTGGCCTCGGCAGTACTTCCCGGCAAACTTGGGCTCGCGGCTCTGGGCGCGGCGGCACTGTATGCGGCCAAAGCCTGCCTTGACGCACAAATTGCCATGCAGCGCATGGAGCAGTCCTACGAAGCTGTATTTGGAGCAGGGGCGGCGGAGCAGCTGCAAGTCATATATGCGCAGGCTGACCGCGTAGGCCTCAAGTTTGTCGAGACCGCCGAGGCAGCTAAAAGCTTCTTTGCCGCCGGGCAGGGTACCAGCCTTGCCGGGGATCTCAATGCGATTTTTAACGCCGTGACTGATGCGGGTGCGGCCCTGCAACTCTCTACTGACGATATTAACGGCACCTTTATCGCCCTGGGTCAGATGATGAGCAAGGGCAAGGTGCAGGCCGAGGAACTGCGGGGGCAGCTTGGCGAGCGACTGCCCGGAGCATTCCAGATGGCTGCCCAGGCCATGGGTATGACCACCGCCGAACTGGACAAGTTCATGGCCGAGGGCAAACTGACGGCTGAAGACCTGCTGCCCAAACTTGCCGCCGCTCTGGAAGACAGGTATGGGGCGGCGGCGGAAGACGCCGCTGACACCGTGCAGGGTTCGTTGAACCGCGCGGCCACGGAATGGGAGCGTTTCAAGGCCGGGCTGGTCAACAGTGATGCCGCTGTATTCACGATTGATATCGTCACCCGCATATTGAAGACAGTCAATGACGCCGAGGCCGAGGAAACCAGACGCACTGAACTGGATGCCCAGCTGGAAGCCATGGGTGCGCCGGAACAGAGGCGCATTTTTGTCGGCAAGGGCATGGGCTTCACGGACCGTTACACCAATGAGCAGCGGGCGCGGCTGGAGCGTCAGCAGTTCTGGGATGCGCAGAATAACTGGCTTGCGGAAAAGGCACTTGCAGAAGAAGAGGCGGCGATTGAAAAGGGGCGGGCTGCTCTTGACTCCGCCTGGAAAAAGACATCACAGGGCCGCCTGCAGTCCATCAATGACGAAAAGACCGCGGAACTGGCAAAAATTGACACGCTGATCGAGGCGTACAGACGGCAGGGCGTGAGTGTTGACACGGAGCTTACCCGGCGGGCTGCGGTGGAAAGCTTCTATGATCAGCAGATCGCGGACGCGCAGAAAAAAAGCGGTGCCTCGGTCATATCAGCCGCCGCAGGATATGATGCCTATGCCGGCGCCATAGCCTCTGCCGAAGCGGAACTGATCAGGTTGCAGTACCAGCTTGCCCTTGACCCCGGAGAGAAACTGGCACTGGAAAGAACCTCTGCCGAGGCCGAGTACCGGAAGGCTCTTGCCGCAAGCAACGCGGAGATCGACAGGCGCGTGGCCAGGGGCGAATACAGTGCGGAAGAAGGTGAGAGACTTAAGGCACTGCAGAGCCAGTCGCTGGAAATGGAGCGTCAGCTTGCTCTCCGCAATGCTGAACAGTCAGCCCATGAGGAAAATGTTGCTCTTGTGGAGGGGCAGCTTGATTTTTATAAGGAGCTCGCTTCCCTTTCCGGGGATTACAGTGCTTCGATGGAGCTGCAGAACCGGCTTGTCGGGGAACAGGCCCGCAGGTATCGGGAGTTGCTTAACATTCCACAGGAACTGGTGGCCGAATGGGAAAAACTTGCCAGACTGCAGGCATCCGTTGACCCCTTTGACGGGGCCTATCGCGGACTGCTGAAATTTACCGCCGAATATGCTGACGAGGCGAGCCAATGGGAAAGCATATCCTACGGCTTTGCTTCAGATTTTGAATCCGCCACACGGGATATGTTTGACGAGTTCCTGTCTACGGGCAGGATGTCATTTGACAGTCTTGCGGACGCATTTGCGGCAACCCTGAAAAACATGGCGTATCAGGCATTGGTTCAGCCTGTTGTCGTGTCTGTCGTGCAGAGCGCGGCCGGGGCTCTCTACGGCTCGACGTCCGCAGACGGGGGCGCAGGCGCGGGAAGCGCGGCGGGCGGCGGCCTTGTGCAGTCCACCGCCGGAGCGCTCCAGAATTACGCCGCCGGGCAGGTCTTCAAGGGCGGAACGTCGTTTTTGCCGGAGTCGATCAGTTCCGGCATCAGCGGGATTTTGAGCACCCCCCTGCCGGGCACGACGATCCCTGGCCTCATGGGGCCGACCGCTTCCGGGGCCGCCCTGGGCGGCGGCCTGACCATCAGCTCCGCCCTGGGGTACGGCGGGTTCGGGAGTCTGGGCTATGGTCTGCTGGGCGGGGCGCTGGGCCTGCCGCAAAATCAGTACACGGGCATCACATCCGGACTTGGCGGCGCGCTGGGAGCCTGGGGCGCGTCCGCCGCGCTGGGCGGTACGGCGCTGGGAGCGAGTCTGGGCAGCGTGGTGCCTGTCGTCGGCACGGCCATCGGCGCGCTGGTCGGGGGGCTGCTGGGCGGGCTGTTCGGGAAGAAGCGCAAGCCGCGCTGGGGCACGGATTACAGCGTCAACCTGTGGGAGTCGGCGACCGCCGCCGGGCAGGAGCAGGAATACATGGCCCCGGACGGCAAGGTGCGCTGGAAGACGGCCGCCGGACTGTCGGTTGCCAGCGCGGCCAAGAACGGAGCGCCGGATGAACTGGAAAACATCGGCGTTGACGCTGTCTATGACCTGCTGCATGCCATGCAGGTGCAGAGCGGCAAGATTGCCGACATGCTGGGCGGGGTCAATGCCGGCATGGAAACGGCGTATCTTGAGGCGCTGAAGGCTGGCGGCGCGTTTGCCGGCAGCCGCTGGCTCAAGGGCGGCGACATCACCGAAGAAAATTTCCGGAAATACCTTGAGGACATACAGGCCGAAGCAATGGGGCGCATGGCCTCCGCCATGGCCACGATTGACCTCAGGCCTTTGACCGTGGCGGCTGACGGCATGGCGGCGGATACGGTCGACGAGCTTTCCGGGGCTCTGAAAAGCGCCTTTGACTATCATGATTTCGGCGCGCAGCTTTTCACCGACGACGCGCTGACGGAATTTCAGGCAGGGGCAAGGGAGCAGATTGAAAAAGCCTTTGCTGACCTGGACATGTCATCCCTGCGGGTGGACTTTGACCAGAGCAGTTTTGCGGGACTGCAGCAGGCATATGCGGCCATGCAGGCATGGGAGCAGGTAACGGAGGGACTGGAAAGCATCCTCAATCCGGCGTCCGAGCTTGAAGCGGCCATGAGTGCTGCAACTGTGCAGTTTGACAGCTGGATCGACAGTCTGCGCTCCCTTGGCTGGCAGGAAGAGGCCATTGCGGAAATTGAAGCGAAGCGGGCACAGTATCTTAATGAATACGCCATGGCTGCTATGCGGGCCACGGAGCAGGATCTGAATCTGCGGGCCATGGCGCTCCAGTACGGGTCAAATTCTGACGCTTACGGGCTGCAGTCGCTTCAATACCAGCAGCAAAACGAACTTGAAGAACTTGCCCGGAAGTTCGGAAAAGACTCAGGAATATATCAATCAGCCGTTGAAATCCAGCAGGCAGAGCTGGCACAGTACAGAGTCGAACAGCTTCAAGCAGAACTGGAGACTGCTCTTGCTGCGCAGCAGCAGGCCGCGCAACAGGAAACACAAAACAGGATTAACGCGCTGAACAGTCAGGCAGCAGCGTTGCGGGAATCGGTATCGGAAGCCGAACGGATGCGCGATGCCCTTGAGGATATTGCAGAAGCACTGGGGGATGCGCGGCGGGATCTGTGGGCCTCCGATGAGGATAATCCTCTGGGCACCAGCTATCAGGAAGCGCTGGCAGCGTTTGAGGATGCATACCTCAAGGGGGTGGCCGGGGATCAGGATGCACTGAATGAGCTCCCGGCGCTGGCCTCGGATCTGCTGATGCAGGGCAGGGGCAGTCTGGCGACCGCGCAGGAATACACGGATCTCTTTTATGACGTCGACCGGAAGCTGGAAGATGCGCAAAAATATGCGACAGAACAGTATGATGCGCAGACTGCCATTGCGGATGGCCTTGCCGCTCAGCTTGAGGCCATTACAGGACAGACGGATGCACTGCAAAGCGCCATCAATGCGGGGACGGCCGCGGGGGAATATACAGGCAGAAGTGTGGACGCCATCCGTGCGGAACTGGAGCTCATGCAGGCGCTGCTTGAGCGGGAAAAGGAGGATATCGCGGGTGGCGCCACGCTTTCGGCACGGGAAGCCCTGATCCAGGCCAAGGTGAATCAGCTCAACGCCCAGGCATATGAGGGCCGCACGGACTGGACGGCGGAATCGTTTCTTGCAGCCATGTATGGCGACAGCATGACCCTTGAAAGCTGGTATGACAAATTCGGCAGATATGAGGGCCTTGGCGTTACCTATGATACAGACGCGGCGCGGATGGCCATACTGGAGAACAAGGCTGACCTGATGAACGCAGGGCAGACGGCGGATGGCTGGACAGCAGAAAAGGTACTGGATGCCATCAGCGGCGGAGGCATGACTGTTGATGACTGGTATCTGCGCTATGGATTAAGCGAAGGAGTTACCAGTCCGGGCGCGACGTCTGCCACAGGGGGAGTGTCTGATATATGGACACAGCTGTTAAGCGACAAGGCTGTACGCCTCAACCAGGAACATTACAAGGGCCGAAATGACTGGACAGCGGCCAGTGTACTGGAAGCCATCGCCAACGACGGTATGACTGTACAAGAGTGGTATGAGCAGTTTGGCAGACAGGAAGGCTTTGTGCTCAGGGCTGCGGGTACCACAAATGATGTTATTGACAGCCGCATGGACAATGTCGACAAAGGGATAGACAGGCAAGTGTCCGTCACCGGGGCATTGTCCGGCACCATGGACAGCGTGGGAGATTACCTTGGCACTGTGATGAACGGACTGGGTTCGTCTGTGACCAGCTATATGGGCTCCGTGCAGTCAGGTCTGGGCGGGCTTTCATCTGCTATCTCCGGGCTGGACTGGACCGTTACCGTCAATGTGTCCGCGGGAGGGGAATCGGGCAGTTCCATCACAACCAGCAGCGGGACAGCAACGGGAAGCCCGCTGCCACCGGGCGGGGATGACGGAACAGGGTATATCGATCCTCTGGCCCCCGTGCCAGGCGGAACGGGTATCTATGGGAGCCGGTATCGCACAGAGTATGCTCTGCTCTATGCCAAGCTGCAGAGTCTGCGTAACAGCAACACCACGAAACCACCGGACGGATATGATTCATGGACTATGGCGGCGCTGCAGCAGGCGATCGCCGACTCCGGCTACAACACAGCCTCATGGTATGAGGCTTTTGGCCGCAATGAAGGGTTCGCCACGGGAGGAATCACGCCGGTAAATGAGCCATTCTGGGTAGGTGAAAACGGGCCTGAGCTCATGATGAGCCCAAAACAATGGGGCATACTGTCAAACCAGGACAGCGTGGCATTGATGGACAAGATACATCCATCTGGCCCTGCCTGGGAGGGATGGTCCGGCATGTCGGTCCTTATCGGCGAACTGCGCGAGATCAGGGGGTACCTGCGACAGGCATTGATCGGGACAGGCAAAAACACCACGGAGCTCACGAAGATGCGCCGCCTGCTGAACAAGTGGGACGATACCGGCCTGCCTCCCCTGCGGGAGGAGCTTGATGATGTGTATCTGCCCTCCTTCGCACGGGCATAGGGAGGAGCCATGAAAGTTGTCATACCCAATACGCTGACTGTGCAAGCCTGTTCAGTAACCGAAAGTGACGCTGCCGATGGCGCGGTATGGAGCGCATCGACTGCATATGCACAGGGTCAGAAGGTGCGGCACCAGCACTACAGCTATGAAAGCCTTGCTGACAACAATAAGGGCAATAATCCTGCCGAAAGCTGCAGTGGTATCGGTGCCCGCTGGAAACCGCTGGGTGCGACACTGCCCTGGAGGATGATCGATGACAAGGTCGAGACGCAGACTGTGGGTGCGGCGGGTCAGCCGCTGACCTTCACTGTGCCGTTCAACCGTGCCACGGCATTCGGCCTGCTCAACCTCGCCGGAGCACAGGCGGAGGTGGTGATTACCGACAGCGCTGAAGGCGTTGTTTTCGAGCAAAGCTACAATCTTATACGCGACATCGGCGATTTTTCCCTGTGGGAGTATAATTACAGTTATATCGAGCAGGACAGCAGCCTTGTGGTGTCGGGCATTATTCCCATGCCCATTACCGGAACGTTAAGCGTGACCCTTACGCCGGGCGCAGCGGAAGCTCCCGCTGTAGGCGCGGTGGTGGCCGGGCGGGAACATTATGTGGGGGCCACACTATGGGGAGGTGCGGAAGTCGGAGAACTCGACTATTCGCGCAAGGACACGGACGAGTTCGGCACGACAACCTTTATACGCCGATCCTATGCTTCGGAGCTCTCGCTTGAGCTTTATGTACATCCCGACCGGGAGGCTGCGGTACACAAGCTCATGCGCGACGTGCGCGCCCTGCCCTGCCTGTGGCTGGGCGACAATCAGGACAACGGAGCGCAAAGCCTGCTCTTATATGGCTGGAAAGAAGATTTCAGGATGAGCTTTGAGGGTCCGGGCAACTGCGCGTTATCACTTGATTTACAGGGTCTTATATAGGCAAGGAGGATGATGTGGCTGAACAGATAGCAACTTTTGACGAGGTTGACCTCTGGCCGGATCGCAAGCAGCCGCAGGAACGCTTTGACAGCGCTGTACAAACATCGATGAATCAGATAAGCGGCATGGTTGACCAGCTCAATGGTGATTTCATCCCAAAAATCAACAAGTTATCCGAAGATGTCGCGGTTGTCGCGGAACACATTGAACTCATCCAGGAAGTTCCGGATCTTGCGTCAGCGGCAGCGGCCAGTGCTTCGGCGGCAGAAGGAAGCGCACAAGACGCGGCTGAAAGCGCAGAGACCGCTCTTGCTCAAGCTGGAATTGCTGCACAAAAAGCAGCGGAAGCGAACCAAAGCTCTGCGGCCTCACTAGAAAACGCTACACATGCTGCGGCAAGCGCTGCCGAAGCGGAAAGCAGTGCGGCGCAGGCGGCTGCAGGTGCATCAACGGCCTCTGAGCAGGCAGACTTGGCAACACAGAAGGCTTCAGACGCGGCTGGGAGCGCAGCGTCCGCACAGACTGCGCAGGAGGCTGCTGAAAGCGCCAGGGATGCCGCGCTGATGGCACAAAATGCAGCACAGGCGGCTCAAAACGAAGCAGGAACTGCAATGGAGGCCGCTGAAGCTGCACAGAGTGGGGCGGAAGCGGCTCAGGCTGGCGCACAGGAGGCAAGATCAGTTGCGGAAAGTGCAAAAGTTCTTGCTGAAACGGCCCAAAGCGCTGCGGAGGAAGCCCGTGATAATGCCGAGGCAGCTCAAACAGCCGCATCGACACAGGCATCGGCGGCAGCGGCCAGTGCTTCCGCGGCAGCGGGGAGTGCCGAAGAGGCAGCCTCCAGCGCTGCTTATGCCGCTCAAAGCTCCGAGAGCGCCGGCAGCTGCGCCGCAGCTGCCGCACAAAATGCTGTCGCGGCACAGACAGCTAAAAGTGAAGCTGAAACCGCTATGGAGGCAGCCGAAGCTGCACAGGCAGCAGCAGAGCAAGCCAGGGATGAGGCGGAGCATCTTGTAGGGTTTGGTGTGGCAACAGCAGATGAAGCCGGCATCGTAAAACCTGACGGAAAGACAATTACGGTGACAGAAGACGGGACGATCAGCTCCAGCGGCTGGGCTTATGGTGATATTAAAATGTGGTTCGGGGATCTGGATGAAAGCGGCAAGCACCCGCTGGTCAACGGAGTGGTGGACAGCCGCTGGCATGTCTGTGACGGCACGGACGGAACCCCGGATCTGCGGGATCGCATGCCCCTGGGGGCGAGTGCTTCCCGGTCCAGCGGAGACACGGGGGGCAGCGCCACCCATAACCACAGCGTGTCCGTGACAGTGGGAGCGCATGCCGCGGCAGCGCTCAGCGGTTCCACGGGCTCCGGCGGCGCGCACAATATATCGGATACGACGGATGCCCATTCGCACAACCACAGTGTGGACATCAAGTCTGCCTCGGTGAGCGGCACAGTGGGCAGGACCACACTGTCGACGTCGCAAATCCCTTCCCATGCCCACAGCATAGGCTATCAGACAGCCGCCGCAAATCTGCAACTGGGATCTACCCCGTACAGTTTTGCCGGAAGCGGCTCAGGAGCTACCGGTTCTTCAGGCGGAGGCGGCTCCCATACCCACTCTTTTACCGGTGGCTCCCATACGCATACAGCTGGAACAAATGCCGTATCCCACACGCATGACTTTTCTTTCTCGGTAGCGTCGCACTCCCACAGCTACGGTACCTTGCAAACCCCACAGCTTACGCACAGTGTCAGTGCCAGTTCCGGGAACGCCAACACGCTTCCCCCCTTTGTCGCCCTTCATTTTCTCATGTTTGTGGGGAGCTAACGCTCAAGGAGTCCTCTCATGGAACAACATGTCACGGTTATCCCAGACGATAACACTATTATGGTGAATGGGGAAAGCCTCACCTTTGACTTTGCGTATCCGTCCGGCCTTCACGCCCTGCAATGGCATAACGGCGCCGGAGAAACCGAGTGGAACCATGCCCCTAACCAGACCATCAGCGACTACGAAACAGAAGTCGCCCCCTTTGTCCTGCTGTGGGAAGAAGAACGCGCCCGCCAGCAAGCCGCGGCCCAGCTTCCTCCCCCTACCCTGGAAGAAGCCCGCATAGCCGCCAGAATGGCCGTTGACGCCGCAACGTCCGCCGCTATCCTGGCCGGCTTTGACGCCGAGGCCCTTCCCCCGGAGGGCAACACTCCCGAAGTACTGCATTTCTCCTATAACAGCTTCGATCAGCAAAATTTCGCGGACTCCGCCATTGCCATGCAGCTTGGCGCGGCGGCCGGTGAAGATAGTTCCATTCCTGCTTCCACACCCTGGAATGCCTACCGTAACTGGACGCCGGACTCCGGCGGTGAACTGGTGGTGCTGCAACTGAACGCCGAAACCTTCCTGCCCATTTATGTGGCAGCCCTGAACCATAAGGCAGCCCGTATGGCCGAAGGCAGCACACGGAAGACTGCCATTGAAGCAGCAGACAGCGTGGAAGCCATCCAGGCCATGCTTGCAGAATGGGGGCTTTGATATGCCCGGTACCATGTCCTACGGCAAGGCTCTGCTCATTGCCCTGGACCAGCTTATCAACGCCCTGGGCGGCGGCTGGCCCGATGAAACCCTGTCTTCCCGCGCCTGGCGCTGGGACCTGGCCGGCGTGCGCGCCTGGCCGCGCCGCTTCATTGATGCGCTTTTTTTCTGGGAAAACGGCCACTGCCGCTCTTCCTATGAGTCCGAACGCAGCGGACGGCAGCGGCCGCCAGAGCTGCGGTAATGAGTTCACCTGTAACGTACATTAAGGAGGCAGTCATGACGTTTGGAATGTTTGTTTTTTCAGCTATCTGGGGCGCTGTAGGGGCTATCATAGGGGGATTGGCCGTGCGGGCCTATCTTAACAAGCATAGCGATGCCAGGGAATAATCTCTGACAGAGGCGGGGGAGCTGACACCTCCCCCACCGGCGCGGCGTAGGAGCGCCGCACCACGGCCCCACAAGCGGTAGGAGACCCGCTTGCGGAGTATCCGCCTGTCGTTTGTCTCTGGCGAGACGAAGCGCAGGATAGGCGGATAATCGGCGGGGCGCAACATTTTTAACGTATATGAACAAGAGAGATTTGCCGGAAATCAGGTGTCCGTACTGCAACAAACTCATCGCCAAAGGCGAAGCCGTTGAACTTGAATTTCGCTGCGGGCGGTGCAAGAACTTCTTCATCCTGCGGGCCGCGCGCCCCGGTTCAGAACGTCCAGGGCGTCCACAGGAGCAGTAATGCTGAAAGTGGGCAGTTTGTTCAGCGGAGCCGGGCTATGTGACCTCGGCCTTCACTGGGCGGGCTTCAGGCATCAGTGGTTTTGTGAGATCGACCCGTTCTGCCGGGCGGTTCTCGCAAGGCGCTGGCCGGATATCCCCATATATGAGGATGTTCGGATGTTGAAAGGCGACGAACTGCCGCCCGTGGACGTGCTTTGCGGCGGCTTCCCCTGTCAGGACGTAAGCTCAGGAGGTCTCCGTGCGGGAATCAGGCAAGGTACGCGCAGCGGGCTGTGGCTCGAATATGCAAGGCTCATCGGCGAAATACGCCCGAAATACGTTATCATCGAAAACGTCCGGGGCCTGCTTTCCCTGGGTATCGACCTCGTCCTCGGCGATCTGGCCGCGCTCGGGTATGATGCGGAATGGGAGGTTTTACCCGCTGCCGCCCTTGGTGCCCCGCACCATCGTGAAAGGGTGTTCATTGTTGCCTACCCCTACAGTGTTGACCTTCACAACGAACGGCTACTTTCTCCGCTCGAAAGAATCGTGGGTGAGCACTTCCAACCTCATGATGTATCTGGTTGGCTTGGAATACGGTTTGACAGGACGCGAAAGGATGCCGCGGTTCAGGCATACGGCAACCCCGTCCTTTATCGAGTGGATGATGGGCGTCCCGGAGGACTGGACGAATCCGGGAGGCCTTTCTCCTGCTCCGCGGGCATGGTCTCACCGGAGGTCAAAAAGTCCTGGGAGCCTCGCTTCAAGGCCCTGGGCAACGCCATAACACCGCAGCAGGCCCATGCAATAGGTGCTTGCATTATGGAACATGAGGGAGTACAGGTGCCCCTCATGTCTTTTGACTTCTGAGAACCGGGAGTTCCAGTATAGAGGGCCGCTGTGAGCCCCGCTTATCGGGGCACAATCTCTATGGTTCCTCAGTTTCAAAAGGACGGCGTCTCGCTCTATCGTGGTGACGCCCTGGCGGTTCTTTCCGCATTGAGTGACAATTCCGTGGACGCAATCCTCACTGACCCGCCGTATTCCAGCGGCGGTGTCACGCTTGGGGCGCGGCAGGCTGAGCCCTCCCACAAATACCAGTCAAGCGAGACGAAACGCCAGTATCCGCCCATGCTGGGCGACGCCAAGGACCAGCGAAGCTGGACAATGTGGTGTACGCTCTGGCTTGGGGAATGCTGGCGCATCGCCCGCGACGGTGCGCCGCTCATGGTGTTCACGGACTGGCGGCAGCTTCCGGCATTGAGCGATGCGGTACAGGCTGCGGACTGGAAGTGGTTGGGAATTATCGCATGGGACAAGAAAAGCGCCCGCCCGCAGATAGGCAAGTTCCGCCAGCAGTGCGAGTTCGTGCTTTTTGCCGTCAAGGGGCGTTTCGTCGCCCATACGCGATCCTGTCTGCCGGGAGTGTACACCTACCCCGTGATTGCCACTCAAAAGGTGCATCTGACCAGCAAGCCAGTGAACCTCATTAAAGACCTGCTGGCCGTGACGGCTCCGCAGGCCAGTGTGCTTGATCCCTTCATGGGAGGTGGCAGTGTGGGCGAGGCGTGCATCAGAACGGGCCGTCGCTATATTGGTATGGAGCTTTCGCCGGAGTATTTCGCTATCAGCCGGAAGAGGCTCGAAAGTCTCCAGGCGGAATGTGAGAGCGCGCCTGAATAGGCGGTAAAAAGACAGGGCGGGGAAAAACCCCCGCCCTTCGTTTTTTTGTAATTTTGTTGACAAATATACAGCAAAGTTTTGGGAGGAGTTATCTCGCCGCTGGCTGGCGAGTTATCGCGCCGCGCATCATCCAGCAGCATGATACGCCGTACCCCTCGAGCATAACGAAACAGCCCGTTTTACCTCAATTTTACAGCAACTTTTCCAAAACACGATAGCGCGGCGATCCTCTTCCCGCTACAAGGACTGCACGCATCCGCAAGGATGCTCAACCTTTACCGAAAAGAGGATCAACACGATGGTTCACATCAGCAGACGCGCGTTCCGCGTACTGGCCCTGACTCTGGGTGCTTTTCTGTCCGTCGCCCCGCTGACGGGTGCGGCGGCGCAAAGCCCCCGTTATGTATTTCTGTTCATCGGCGACGGCATGAGCTATCCGCAGTTCCAGGCTGCGGCAGATTACCTAGGCGCGATCCGGGAAGCCGGAGAACCTGACGACAAGATCCTGAAGGGCAGCGAATATCTCTCCTTCATGAAATTCCCCGTGGCCGGTTCCGCCGCAACCTACGATTCCACTTCCTTCTGCCCGGATTCCGCCTCTACCGCGACATCCATCTCCACCGGACACAAGACCTATTCCGGCGTCATCAACATGGATGAGGGCCTGACCCGCGAATATGAATCCATCGCCGAAACGCTGCACAAGAGGAAGGGCTGGAAAATCGGCATCATCACCTCGGTCAATCTGAACCACGCCACGCCTGCGGCCTTCTACGCCCACCAGCCCAGCCGCAACAATTATTATGAAATAGGCCTGGAAATGCTGGATTCCGGCTTTGAATACTTTGCCGGCGGCGCGCTGCTCAAGCCCGAAGGGCCGAAGGGCGATCTTGCCAATATCTATGAGCTGGCTCCCGGAAAGGGATATCGCGTCATCCGCACCCAGAACGAAGCGGAAAAGGCTGCGGCAGCAGACGGCAAGCTCATTCTGGTGGACGAACATCCCGCCGACTCCGACTCCATGGCCTACGAGAACGACCGCCCCGGAGAAAACTGGGCTTTGGCCGACTATGTGCGCAAGGGCATTGAGGTTCTCGACAACGACAAGGGCTTTTTCATGATGGTGGAAGGCGGCAAGATCGACTGGGCCTGCCATGCCAACGACGCCGCCTCTTCCATCCATGACACGCTGGCCCTGGCCGACGCCGTGGACGAGGCTCTCAAGTTTGCGGCCGCCCACCCCGACGAAACGCTGATTCTGGTCACAGGCGACCATGAAACGGGCGGTCTGACCATAGGGTTTGCCGGAACCGATTACGACACCTTCATGACCAATCTGGCGAACCAGAAAATCTCCTACGCACGCTACGACAGCGACTATGTGGCCGCCTATAAGAAAAACGGCACATCCTTCGACGATGTTCTGAAAGATGTGGAAAAACTTTTCGGGCTGAAGACAAGGGGCGAAAAGGACGATCCCCTGGTTCTCTCGGACTGGGAGCTGAACCGTCTGCGCGCGGCCTACGACAAGACCATGAGCGGAAACAAGGTTTCCGGACAGGAAGAATACCTGCTCTACGGTTCCTACGAACCTCTGTCCGTAACCATCACGCATCTGCTCAACAACAAATCCGGCATCAACTTCGCTTCCTATGCGCACACGGGCCTGCCCGTCGCGGTGTTCGCGAAGGGAGCGGGGCAGGAAGAATTCAAAGGCTTTTATGACAATACTGCCATTTACGATAAAATAGCCGGTCTGACCGGCGTGAAATAAACCTGCGCCGTCCGCTGTCAGAGGCCCGGAACTGTCAGCACAGTTCCCGGGCCTCCTGCATTTCCCTTTCAATCCGAAACGGCTCCGACCGGAGTTTTCATGCACGTTCCTTCCTTTTTCCGCCGCGACGGGCTGCGCCATCAGCTTCCTGTTTTTGCCAGCCTCGTCGTCATCGTCGTCCTGCTCGTTCTGCCCACGGGATATGAAGATCTTCTCCAGTACAGAGGCGCAGAACGCTGCCTGGCCCTCGTTCTGGACACGGACAACAGCACTATCGTGGACAGCGGCCTGATACGCTCCGGCGAACAACGCTGCACTCTGAATATTCTTGACGGACGCTTCCGCGGGAGCATCGTCCAGGGTGTAAACATGCTCAACGGATCGCTGGAACTCGACAAAATATTCGTCCCCGGAGATCGGGTCACGGCCGTTGTCAGTCATGCGGACGGCGCAATACGCTCGGTTTCCCTCATCGATCACTACCGGCTGGACAAGGAGCTGCTTCTGTTCGCCTGCTTTGCCGCCTTCCTCATGCTGTTTGCAGGGCGCACCGGTCTGCGCGCCCTGCTGTCCTTCGCCCTGACTGTACTCATGATCTGGAAAGTGCTTGTCCCCTGCTATCTGGACGGCTGGAACCCCGTTCTTACCGGACTCGGCGTCACGCTGACGCTGACAATCGTCATCATCAGCCTGGTCTACGGCTTTGACGGACGCGCAGCGGCGGCCATATCCGGCTCCTTTCTCGGCATTGCCGTCACCTGCCTGCTGGGAATGCTCTTCACCGATCTGTTTCACATACACGGCGCAATCATGAGCGGATCGGAAAGTCTGCTCTATTCAGGCTATCCGCATTTGAACCTGACGGGTATTTTCATGGCTTCCATCTTCATCGGCTCTTCGGGCGCAGTCATGGATCTTGCGGTGGACATAACTTCCGCCGTGCGGGAAGTGACGGAAAAACGCCCGGATCTGACCTGGATCGAAGCCGCACGCTCCGGCATGAACGTAGGCAGGGCAGCCATGGGAACCATGACGACGACGCTGCTTTTGGCCTATTCCGGAGGATACGTCACCCTGCTCATGGTGTTCATGGCGCAGGGAACGCCCATAACCAACATCCTCAGCTATAAATATGTCGCCGCAGAAATTGCTGATACCATGGTAGGTTCCTTCGGCCTGGTCAGCGTCGCTCCCTTCACAGCTCTGAGCGCGGGGATATTGCTGGGCAAAAAAAGAAGGAGGCGTGCCCTCAGCTTCCTCCGGCAAAGACGCTCGACTCCGGAAGTCCGGATCTGCACGCAGGAAGGAGACCGGGCCTGAATCCATATCATGCGCATATATATGTCGCGCTCGATAGGGAACGTATCCGTACTCCCGAACTTGACTTGCCCCGTTGCGGACTTAACTCATAGGGTATGCGAAGCGCGGCAACTCCGCGCTTCGCGCTATTTCCCTTCAAGGAGTAGAATCATGGCGGAAGCCCGTACAAGACAGTTCCGCGCCGAAACGCGGAAAGTTTTAAATATTCTCACCCATTCCCTGTACACCAACAGGGAAATTTTCCTGCGGGAACTTTTGTCCAACGCCTCGGATGCGCTGGAAAAGGTGCGTTTTCTGCAAAGCAAGGGCGAAAGCGTGCGCGACGCCGATCTGCCGCTGGAAATACGCATCACTCTGGACAAAGACAACAAGACGCTGTGCGTCAGCGATACCGGCGTGGGGATGACTGAAGAGGAAATGATCGAAAACCTCGGCACCATCGCCAAGTCTGGCTCCGAACAGTTCCTGAAGGACATGGAAAAGGAGGCGCCGCAAAAGGCTTCCGCAGAAGCAGACAACAAGACAGAAGGCTCCGAAGACGAGGATCGCCTGACCCCCGACGACGCCCAGCCTTCCGACGCCTCCCGGATTATCGGTCATTTCGGGGTTGGCTTCTATTCGGTATTCATGGTTGCGGACAAGGTGGAAGTGACCTCCGTCTCTGCGCTTGGCGACGGTTCGGCCCATGTCTGGGCTTCGGACGGCAGCGGAACCTTCACCATACGCGCCCTTTCCCCCGAAGAAGCGAAGGATCTCAAACGCGGCACCACGGTCAAGGCAAGCATCAGGGAAGACGCCACCGAATTTCTGGAAAAGTTCCGTATCGAATCGGTGATCCGGCGTCATTCGAATTTCCTGCCCTTCCCCATTCTGATCGACGGGGAACGCTTCAATACCACGCCTGCGCTGTGGCGGGAACCGAAGTTCTCCATCACCAGGGAACAGTACAACGATTTCTATCGCTATCTGACCTACGATTCCAAGCCGCCTCTGGATGTCATCCATCTTTCCGTGGATGCGCCGGTGCAGTTCACCACCCTCATTTTCATTCCGGACAGCGAACAGGATCTGTTCCGCGAACAGCGGGACGAATGGGGTCTGGATCTCTATGTACGGCGCGTACTCATCGCCAAGGACAACCGCGATCTCATTCCCAACTACCTTGCCTTCCTCAAGGGCGTGGTGGATACGGAAGATCTTCCTCTGAACATCTCCCGCGAAACCCTTCAGGAAAACGTGGTGCTGCGCAAGATTTCGCAGACCATCGTGCGCCAGGTGCTGGCTCATCTGGAACGCATGGCCAAAAACGACAAGGAAAAGTACGCGGCGTTCTGGAAACTGCACGGCAAGTATTTCAAATTTGCCTTCAACGACTTTGTCCACCGCGATCGTGTGGCTCCGCTCATGCGCTTTGCCACCACATGGGATGGCGGCGAAAAGGGCGAGAACGAGCTGACCAGCTTTGACGAGTATCTGAGCCGCATGAAGCCGGATCAGAAAAACATCTGGTACATTGCCGCCCCCTCGCGGGAAGCTGCGCTGCTCAATCCTCACTTTGAACGCTTCCGTCGCAAGGGCATAGAAGCGCTGATCCTCACAGAAGCCGTGGACGAATTTGCTCTTGAAGGCCTCGGCAAATACAAGGATCACGAGTTCAAGTCCGTGGAACAGGCCACCTCCGCCGACCTCGACGCCTTCCCCGACGTGGAAGAAGCCGCGCCCAAGGCCGCTCCTCTGGAAGCCGAAGACAAGGAAAGCTTCGACAAGCTCGTGGCCCGCATGAAGGAAATTCTGGGAGATCAGGTGAAGGACGTGCGCGTTTCCGACAGACTGGCGGGCAGCCCCGCGCTGCTGGCTTCGGAAGACGGCGTTTCATCCTCCATGGAAAAATTCATGCGCGTCATGCAGAAGGACGACAGCATTCCCAAAAAGATACTGGAACTCAACCCGGATCATCCGCTGCTGCGCGCCATGCTGCGCATCTTCAAGGCCGATCCGGACAATACCCTGCTGGACAGCATGACCCGCAACCTCTTCGACAACACCCTGCTGCTCGACGGCTACCTTAACGACCCTTATGCCATGGCCGAACGCAGTCTGAAGCTCATGGGCGAAGCCGCGGGCTGGTATGCGGATCTGAGGAAACTGTAATGCTGAAGGGGTGCGGTATGCTTCCGTGCCCCTTCAGCCCCCCGGCCCTCTTCTCTGTTGCGGAGCTATATGCGGCCTCTGTTCCGCACGCAGTGCAGAAAGCTTCCCCCTTTCCGGGAAAGGCATAAGAGCAGAGCGCGATACGAATGAAGGCCGCGGGAAACAAGGGACATCCTCCTCATCGCAGATCCGCCAGTATCTGCGGCCTGAAAAATTTCGCCCGCAACATATTATGCAAAGGACAGCGCAACATGAACTATAATCTGGTTCTCCATGTGGACAGCGACAATCCCGGCACACTGGCTCTGGCCTTTACCAACGCCGCCAATTACCGGGCCGCACTGCCGGGCGAGACCTTCAAGATGGTTCTCGTGGCCAACGGCCCTGCGGTCAAACTCTTCACGCGCGGGGAAGAAGCCCTTGCCGCTCAGGGTGCGGAGATTGCGGCGCAGGGTCTGGAAATCAGGCTCTGCAATAATGCCCTGACCAAATTCGGCATAGATCCCGCCCAGATATGGGATTGCGCTACAGTCGTACCCGCGGGTGTGGTGGAGCTGGTACGCCTCCAGAACGAAGGATATTCCTACATCAAACCATAAGCCATTTCCCCGGAACCCGGCCCTTTTCCCGACAACTTCAGGGAAAGGCTCTGCTCCGGGCCATATCCTTCTTACGGGAATGGCTGTCATACGGCTGCTGTTTCCGTAAGAAAGAATCCTCCTCCCAAAAAAGGCCTCCTTCTCCGGACTGCAAGATCCGGAAAGGGAGGCCTTCTTCTGTGCGCCATAAAAAATACGATATGCTAGTTCCCTGCCCGGAAACGCACGCGCAGAACGCCCAGATTCTCCCCCTCCGCAGGAGGAGTAAATTCATGCGAACACCATGTGAAGTGACCGCACTGAAGGGTATTTTCCACATGTTCGCCGATACAGGGGCAGGCGTCCACAGGAGCGACGGGGTCCCCCACATAGACAATACGCAGCTCTTCCCCTGCGTCTGCGGGCAGGCGGGAAAGGTTGAAACGCCGGGCCGCTTCTTCCCGCGGCATAGGCCTCGCGCTTACAGCGAGTCCCCGACTCAGCTCGGCGTTGACTTCCTCTTCCACGGCGCGCGCCTCTTCCGGAGACAGATCCCGGGGGAAGCGGAAATCCACCTTTGACTTGCCCGGATTGATATGCGTGGAAAAGCAGCGGGCACAGCCGAAACGGCGCACCATCACAGCGTTAAGGACATGCTCGGCGCTGTGCATCGCCGGATCATAGCTCTTGGCCATGGTTGAAGCTCTCCCGTTACATGTCGGAACCGGTTCCGACTCTCCGTTCCGGGGCGTGCCCGCAGGCGGGACACGCCCCTTTCCCTGCGCTTACAGGGTTTTCAGATCCATGCTGACTTCTTCAATGCGGGAACCGTCTGCGTGCAACACGTGCACGGCACAGCCCAGTCACGGGTCAAAGGCCCGGATCACACGCCCTACGTTGACGGGGCTTCCCGCATCCGGCACGGGCACCCCCATGAGGGCTTCTTCCACGGGGCCGCGCTGTCCCATATCGTCGCGGGGACAGCAGTTCCAGAGCGTGGCCGGCAGAATCTGATACGAATCCACCTTATGATCGCGCACTCTCATGTAATGCAGCAGGCAGCCGCGCGGGGCCTCGGTAAAGGCAAAGCCCTCGCCGGATTCGGGAACTTCAAAGGTGGCGAAGGTTTCCCCGTCGGGAGTAACTTCGCTCAGCCACTTTTCCACCATCTGTGCAACCTGCCACGCTTCTTCCGCTCTGGCCAGATGACGGCCCATGATGGAGAAGATGAACCCTTCCCCAAAGTCACGGATACGCTGCACATCCATACCGAGCAGTTCTTTGGCGAGTTTTTTACCTATGGGCGAAATTTCGGTGTTGTTCACCCACATGCGGGCGTGCGGGCCGACTTCCATGGCGTGCCCGTCGTAGCGTGGAGCCTTGGAGAAACTGTAGGCGCCGGCCTTGTTGACGTTCACCACAGTTTCCTCTTCCGAGAAAACTCTGCCGGAGGTGGCGTCGTCGAACCAGGAATACTTCATGTATTCGCGGATCTTCATCGGATCGAAGGGATGATCCTGCCCGTCGTAATAGGCGCCGGGATTGAACAGGAATTCCGAACCTTCGTCATCCAGAGGGAAGACGCCCATGCACAGGGCCGTGGCGTATCCCCTGGCCGTCTCGCTCAAGTCGCGATACTTTGACGTGACCAGATATGTGATGGGCAGATATTTTTCTTCCACGAACTTGCGTACTACGCGGAAGCGTTCCTTGTACTCGTCGATCTGTGCGCGAGAGGGAATGGCCGCCGCACCCCCGGCCAGTATCCCGTGCAGATGCGGCATACGTCCGCCAAGCAGCGCAACCATTTCATGACAGGTACGGCGCACGTTCAGGGCTTCCAGATATTCGTCCACGCCCACGGCATTCGTGGCCGCGTCAAGACGCAGATCGGGTTCGGCATAGCGGGGCATGAAGGGCGAAGCGTCGGGGCCCTTGATGAAGTCCTGCCCGGCCAGATGATAGAAATGCAGAATATGCGACTGAAGATAGTTCGCGCCCTGCATGAGGTTGCGGGCAATGCGCCCGTTATGCGGAACCTTGATACCGGCGGTCTTTTCCAGCGCCATGCTGGAAGCCAGCGCGTGGGAAACGGGACATACCCCGCATATACGCTGCGTAATCTGGGAAGCGTCGCGCGGGTCGCGCCCCTTCATGATGGTTTCAAAGCCGCGATACATGCCGCCGCTGAGGTGGGCGTCGACGACCTTGCCGTTTTCCACCTTTACTTCGGCTTTAAGATGGCCTTCGATTCGTGTGATCGGATCAATGGCGATGCTCATGGTCTGGGACATGTCTGCTCCTAACGGTTCGCATAGAAAGGTGATTGCCCATCCGGGAAGTCCGGCTGGACGCAGCCGATGCACACGGCGTTTTCCACACACCAGTTGACGCCGCCGTTCCAGCGGCGCAGAGGCGAGTCGCACATGGCAAAGGGCCCTTTGCAGCCGAGGTCATAACGGCAGCCGCTCTTGTCCGTCATCGTTTCCGAGAAGGTTCCTTCATCGAACAAATAGAGATAGGGGCAGTTTTCATGCGTGTTTGCGCCATAGAAGGGCTTCGGCCGGCCGTCTGCGTCGAGCAGGGAAACCACGGCGGCAAGGCCCTTTTCCAGACCGTCGCGCTTCACCGCGTCAAGGGCGACCAGCAGCGTGCCCACCATCCAGTCCGGATGGGGCGGGCAGCCGGGAATATTGACCACCGGCGTGGCGATGCCGTTTTTCTTGAAAAAGGCGCTCACGCCCATGGCTCCGGTCACGGAGCCGTGCGCGGCGGATACGCCGCCGTAGGCCGCGCAGGAACCGACGGCCAGCACGGCCGCGGCGTGCGGCGCAAGCTCCTTCAGCATGGAAGAAATGGTGATTTCCTCATGCCCGCTCTCGCCGATGATGCAGTACCGTCCGCCTTCAAGCTCGGTCACAGCGCCTTCCACAACGATAAAGAAGGCGCCGTCGTTCTCCTGCGCCCGCTTGCGCATGAACTCAATGGCCGGAGACCCCTCGTCGGCCATGACGGTGGGATGAAAATCCAGACTGATGATTTTAAGCAGCACCTCGGCAATGGCCGGATGCATACTGTTGAGGATGGACACGGAACAGCCCGTGCATCCCTGCCCCTGCAACCAGAATACGGGAGGCAGCTCCCCCGTGAGTGTGCCCGCCAGGGCCTCGCGCACGGAAGGATGGAACATGCGGGAAACCCCGTAGCCCGCAACCGTACCGGTGCAGAGTTTGACGAAGTCGCGTCGTGAGAGGCTCATGCTCAACTCCTTGCAGAAGATACCGTTCGGCCGCTGCCGAAAGCCCACTGCCTTCGGACGCGCAGGCCTCGAAAGGGCCCGGACCGCAGACTTGCTCAACGGACCCGATACCGGGAAAATACCAGAGAAAAACCGGTCTTGCCAGACATAAACGCCATAGGATTCCAGTACCGGCATCTTATGCCGAAAATGTGATTTTTAACACATCGATTTTCCCAAAATCCTTGCCTCCCCTTGATCTGCCGGATTCCATCTGATATGCTGAAAAAAGAGAATTATTTTGTGCTGTCTTGCGCACGGTGCAGCGGGCCCTTGCCAGGCCGGCCCGCGAAATGTGCGGGAATCATTCATTTTTCTGGTATATTCCCGCCACGAACCTCAAGCGCAACATATCGCAGGAGGACAACATGCGGTTTGCTATCGGCATGGGCAGGGATGGAGCGGAAGAACGCCTCGAAAAAAGAGGTGTGAGCCGCCGTGACTTTCTGAAATTCTGTACGGCCGTGGCCGTGACCATGGGCATGGGCCCGGGCTTTGCCCCCACGGTTGCCCGCGCACTGACGGCGAGCAAGCGGCCTTCCGTAATTTATCTGCATAATGCAGAGTGTACCGCCTGCACCGAGGCACTGCTGCGCACGGCCAATCCCTATCTGGACGAGCTTATCCTCGATACCATTTCTCTGGATTATCAGGAAACGGTCATGGCCGCCGCCGGAGAAGCCGCTGAAGAAGCCCTGCAACAGGCTCTGGCCAATCCCGAAGGCTTCATCTGTGTGGTGGAAGGAGCCATCCCCACGGCGGAAAACGGCATTTACGGCACCATTGCCGGCCGTACCATGCTGGACATCTGCACGGAAGTGCTGCCCAAGGCCAAGGCCGTCGTTGCCTACGGCACCTGCGCCTGCTTCGGCGGCATTCCTGCGGCCGCGCCCAACCCCACAGGAGCCAAGGGCGTCAACGCCTGCTTTGCCGACAAGGGCATCAAGGCCATCAATATTGCCGGCTGCCCGCCCAATCCCCTGAACATCGTGGGAACGCTGGTGGCGGTTCTCACCGGCCAGAACATCGAACTCGACCAGAGCGCACGGCCGAACATGTTCTACGGCATGTCGGTTCACGATCAGTGCGAACGTCTCCCGCATTTTGAAGCCGGAGAATTCGCTCCCTCATTCGACTCTGAAGAGGCCCGCAACGGCTGGTGTCTGTATGAACTGGGCTGCAAGGGGCCGCTGACCTTCAACAACTGCCCCAAGGCCCGCTTCAATAATGGAGCCAACTGGCCCGTAGGCGCGGGACATCCCTGCATAGGATGCAGCGAAGACGGTTTCTGGGACACCATGACCCCCTTCTATGAAAACTGAGGCCGCTTGCCCCCATATCCATATTTTTTGAAACAAGAGAGCAGACATGAGTCAGGCAAAAACTCCCCAAAGCTCCTATTCGGGGCCTATTGTGGTGGATCCCATCACCCGTATCGAAGGACATCTGCGTATTGAAGTGGAAGTGGAAAACGGTCGCGTCAAGGATGCCCGCAGCGCGGCGACCCTCTTCCGCGGCCTGGAAATGATTCTGAAAGGGCGTGATCCCCGCGACGCGCAGCATTTCACACAGCGCACCTGCGGCGTCTGTACCTATACCCACGCACTGGCCTCCACCCGCGCTCTGGAAGACGCCATCGGCGTGGAAATCCCGAAGAACGCCACCACCATCCGCAATCTCGTGCTGGGCATGCAGTTCCTGCATGACCATATAGTTCATTTCTATCATCTGCACGCTCTCGACTTCGTGGACGTTGCGTCCGCCATTCAGGCAGATCCGGTCAAGGCCGCCAAACTCAACGCCTCCATTTCCTCGGCGCCGCTTTCCGCAGAAACGCTGACGGCCGTGCGGGACAAGGTCAATGCTCTGGTGGACAGCGGCCAGCTCGGCCCCTTCACCAACGCCTACTTCCTCGGCGGACACCCTGCCTACTACCTTGATCCAGAAACCAACCTCGTTGCCACGGCCCATTATCTGGAAGCTCTGCGCAAACAGGTAAAAACCGCACAGGGAATGGCCATTTTCGGCGCAAAGAACCCGCATACCCAGTTTACCGTGGCTGGCGGCGTCACCTGTTACAACGCGCTGAAAAAGGAACCCCTGGAACAGTTCGAAGCCCTGTACAAGGAAACCGTGGACTTTGTGGAACAGTTCTACATTCCCGATCTGCTGCTTGTGGCCGGCGCCTACAAGGACTGGGCAGGCATCGGCGGCGGCGCGGTGAACTACATGAACTTCGGCGAATTCCCCGGCGACGAACGCAAGCTGGAAACCCGCTGGTTCAAGCCCGGCATCATTCTGAACCGCGATATCAGGAAGGTTCTGCCCTTCGATTCCACCAAAATCGAAGAACATGTCCGCCACAGCTGGTATGAAGGCGACGAAGCCCGCGCTCCCTTTGAAGGCGAAACCGCGCCGAAGTTCACCAAAATGGGCGACACGGATCGCTATTCCTGGATGAAGGCCCCGCGTTATGACGGCAAGGTTGTGGAAACCGGCCCGCTGGCACAGGTACTCGTGGCCTACTCGCAGGGACATCCCGCCGTGAAGCCCGTAGTGGATCAGGTACTGTCCACGCTGGGCGCAGGCCCGGAAGCCCTGTTCTCCACCCTCGGACGTACCGCCGCCCGCGGTATCGAAACCCTCGCCATTGCCCATCAGACCGGCGTATGGCTGGAAGAACTCAAGGACAGCCTCGCCAGCGGCGACAACAAGATTGTCGAAAACTGCGAAGTACCGAAATCCGGACGCGGCGTCGGCTTCGTCAACGCGCCCCGCGGCGGCCTCTCGCACTGGATCGTCATTGAAGACGGCAAGATCGCCAACTTCCAGCTGGTTGTTCCTTCCACATGGAACCTCGGCCCGCGTGATGCACAGGGCCAGCGCAGCGCAGTGGAAGAAGCGCTCATCGGCACGCCTGTTGCCGATCCAAAGCGTCCCGTGGAAATCCTGCGCACCGTTCACTCCTTTGACCCCTGCATTGCCTGCGGCGTCCACGTCATCGACGGCCGTACCAATGAAGGATATGACTTCCGCATCCTGTAGTCTCTGAAGCAACGCCTGGGAGGACGGGATACCCCGTCCTCCCTTGCTTTTTGAACAGCGTTCCCCGGCCGGATCACCCGGCCGCTTTCGTTCATCCACACAGCAACCCCGTCTCAACTCCATGGAAAAAATTCTCGTACTCGGCGTGGGAAACATCCTGTATACAGATGAAGGCCTCGGCGTTCGCGCTCTGGAAATGGCAAGAGAACGCTGGGAATTTCCTGAAAACGTCACCCTTCTGGACGGCGGCACTCTGGGCATGGCCCTGATGGACGCGCTGACTTCCTGCGACATCGTCTTTGTACTGGATGCCGTTCTGGGCGGAGGGGAGGCCGGTGCGATCTACCGCCTTACCGGGGACGATCTGCGTAAAAGCGTCAGCTTCCGGGACTCCATGCACCAGACGGATCTTGTGGATACGCTTGTCTTCTGCGATCTCATCGGAAAAAGACCGGAAGCCGTGGTGCTGGGCATGGAACCGGAAGATTATATGAGCATGGGCGAATTCCCCACCCCGACCGTGCGCGAACGCCTGCCCCTGCTCTGCGATCTGCTGAAATCCGAACTCGAGGCACGAGGTGTGACGCTCAAAGAACGCGAGCCGCACAACTGATCCGCACCATATCGATCTCCGTTGAACAGGCCTTTCAGCGAGATTATGCGCAGCCCTTTCTCCACTTCCTGTTTGCCGAGAAAAACGGAAAAAGGCACGACCACATAGCCTTCCCGATTTCTTCAGCGTCAGCACATCCTATCGCTTCAGATCCACACTCCGATTTTCCCTCATCCGGTTGCCCTCTCATCCCTGGACTCTTTTCTTGGAAAAATTTTTCCGGACTATACTCCCAATTTTCGATTCCCCGCACGTTCCCGGCTCCGTATGTCTCCATCACGCCGGGCCATACAACTGACTTCACGGCCGCCTGTCCTCCAGACGTCTGATTCCCAGAAATCGACGCAAGGCTCGTACCGCCAGATCCCCCGTCACTTTTCCTCCCTGCTCCCTCAGCCCATACGACTTTACGGCAGCATATCAAGCCGCACTCTCCACATTTTTCTGAACCTGAAAGGATGTACATTCTGCCCGTCGCAGCTTTACGACAAGGCTCCGCCAGAATACAGATACAGCCCTTCCGGACAGTTCTTGTCCGTACGACCATGGAACCTGGCGGCAATACCTTGCACAAACAATTTCCCAGTACGACCGCAACATGTTCTGTTTCAGCTCCGGCTGTCCGGCGGATACGCCAGCCTTCTGCGCCTTCATCGGAAAAATACCGGAATTCGCGGCCCGGGCTGAAACAGAACATTATATGTGTATGAACCAATTCCCACCCCGACCGTGAGTGAACGCCTGCCCTGCTCTGAGATCCGACAGTTTCTCCGGCTTGACAGCTTATGACACTATTGCTAAACGTAATCAAAACGAATAAGAGGAGTCCGGCATGCCCCAACCCCAAACCCGTATGACGCGCCAGCGTATGCTCATTCTGGAAGAGCTGCGCAGCATGTGTTCCCATCCGACAGCGGAGGAACTGTATTCCCGCGTGAGAACGCGCATGCCGCACATCAGCCTCAGCACAGTGTACCGCAACCTTGAACTGCTGGCATCGGCAAAGGAAATTCTGCGTCTCGACAGCGCAGGGACCATACGCCGTTTTGACGGTAATATCACACCGCATCGGCATATCCAGTGTACCCGCTGCGGAAAGGTAGTTGATCTGCCCGCCGACTGCTGCTCGACTCCGGATCTCAGCAAGATTAATGTCGAGGGTTTCAGCGTCACAGGAGTTCGAGTTGAATTTGAGGGTCTGTGCGACGAATGTCGTCTGACGCAATAAGATTCACGTTCTCTGCCGGGGAAAAACTCCCGGCTTGCCTTTGTCTGAATCTGAGTTATTTGTATTGTAATGTT
>LBJMC04202__coassemble_277_pt1 | contig 43234 bp, 38 predicted proteins | sample LBJMC04202__metabat2_low_PE_018 | metagenome-assembled genome bin LBJMC04202 | reverse complement strand
ATTGATGACATCAAATTTTGATTCAACATATATACATCAATAAGATAAATTGATATAATTATTATAAATAAAAAATTATAGCAATATTGACTTTTTTTGAAGCATGAAACTATTTCCGTTCACATGAAAACATATCAATTAATAAAAATAACCGAAATATTTTTCCTGCCATATTATATATACGACAGGTCGAAGTATTAAAAAATTTATCTATCCGTCTATGTTAATCATACCTTTTTTACATGAATTTTCATAACATTTTAACTTCTTGTCATCGTTGCAGCTCTCCAGATTCGCCGTCCACCTTGAACAATTTTTCCCAATATTGTATTTGGAATATTATATACTATATCGAACGGAAATAAGCATAATTCCCCTCTTATTTCAAACGATTACGATTAATTATTGCTTGAGCGATCAATGATGAAACTGTTTGTTTGATCAATGAAACGAAATTAATTCTTGCTTTTTTGGACAAATTCTCACACATACTAGAAAGATTGCTGGAAATCCAGCGGGTGCTTCGCCTCATTTTTCAGCGGTCTTGCCCGACTTCTTTCAAACAGCTCCAAGGAGGCAGCATGGCAAGTCAGGCTCTTATTAAGGAATTTGAGCAGCTGCTCGGCAAGGAAAACGTATTCAGCTCCGAAGCGGACTGTCAGACCTATTCGTACGATTCCGCTGTGCTCAATCCCGTGGTGCCGGCCTTCGTCGTGCGCCCGACCAACACTGAACAGCTCGGGCAATGCGTCAGCAAACTGTATGAAAACGGCATTCCCATGACCGTGCGCGGCGCAGGCACCAACCTGTCCGGCGGAACCATTCCGGACAGAAGCGAAAGCGTGGTCATTCTGACCAACGGTCTGAACCGCATTCTTGAAATCAACGAAAGCGATCTGTACGCCGTCGTGGAATGCGGCGTCGTCACGGCGGACTTTGCCAATGCCGTGGCTGCGAAGAACCTGCTCTATCCGCCCGATCCCGGTTCGCAGAGCGTGTCCACCATCGGCGGCAATATCGCGGAAAACGCGGGCGGGCTGCGCGGCCTGAAATACGGCGTTACCAAGGATTATCTCATGGGCGTCGAATTCTTCGACGCCACGGGCGCACTGGTCAAATCCGGTTCCCGTACCGTAAAGTGCGTAACCGGCTACAACCTCGCGGGTATGCTCACCCAGTCCGAGGGAACGCTGGGAATCATTTCTCAGGCCGTACTCAAGCTGGTTCCCCCGCCCAAGGCATCCAAGGCCATCATGGCGGTATTCGACGACATCCAGAAAGCCGCCGAATCCGTGGCCGGAATCATTGCTTCCCATATCGTTCCCTGCACGCTGGAACTGCTGGACAACAACACCATCGTGCGCGTGGACGACTTTACAAAGGCAGGTCTGCCCCGGGACGCGGCGGCCATTCTGCTCATCGAAGTCGACGGGCATCCCGCCCAGGTCGAAGATGAAGCTCTGGTTGTGGAAAAGGTACTTAAGGAAAACAACGCCACCACAGTGCATGTGGCCAAGGACGCAGAAGAGAAGAACAGACTCTGGGAAGCCCGTCGTATGGCTCTGCCCGTTCTGGCCCGCTGCAAACCCACAACCGTACTGGAAGACGCCACCGTACCCCGCTCGCAGATACCGGCCATGATGAAAGCCATCAACGAAATTGCGGCCAAATACCGTCTGGAAGTGGGTACCTTCGGCCATGCCGGAGACGGCAACCTGCATCCCACCTTCCTGTGCGATCGGCGCGACAAGGACGAATTCCACCGTGTGGAAGAAGCCGTAGACGAAATGTTTGACGTGGCTCTCAAGCTTCAGGGCACCCTGTCCGGCGAACACGGTATCGGTACCGCAAAAGCGAAATGGATGGAAAAGGAAACTTCGCGCGGAACCATCCTCTTCTCGCAGCGCCTGCGCCGGGCTCTGGATCCCAAGGGGCTGCTCAACCCCACCAAACTTGTGGGTATTTAAGGAAGGCACGACATGAGCGATCTGCAATCTCTCGCCCGGCGCCTCATGGCGCTGGACGATCGTATCGTCGCCTGCATGAAGTGCGGCTTCTGTCAGCAGGTCTGTCCCATGTTCGGCGCGACCATGATGGAAGCCGACGTGGCCAGGGGCAAACTTGCGCTCGTGAGCAACCTCGCCCACGAAATGATCCGCGATCCTCAGGCCGTGGCAGACAAACTTGGCCGCTGCCTTCTTTGCGGTTCCTGTGAAGCCGCCTGCCCCTCCGGCGTGAAGATTATGGAAGTTTTTCTGACCGCCCGCGAGCTGGTGAACGAATACATCGGACTCTCGCCGGTCAAAAAAGCCATCTTCCGCGGGCTGCTGACCCATCCCGAACTCTTCAACTTCGCCATGCGCGTAGGTTCTCCGGTACAGAGCGTTCTTTTCAAAAAGAACAGGGATGCCCAGCATACCGTATGTGCCCCCATGCTCAACTTCATGCTGGGAGATCGGCATATCCGAAAACTTGCGGCAAAGCCGCTGCACTCCCGTTACGGACACCTGGACGAACCCCGCATGGCGGGAGGACTCAAGGTAGCCTTTTATCCCGGCTGCATGGGCGACAAGATGTATGTGGACATGGCGGAAGCCTGCCTCAAGGTTCTGCGTCATCACAATGTCGCCGTGTTCATGCCCAAGGGGCTGACATGCTGCGGTATCCCGGCTCTTTCCTCCGGAGACGCCAAGGGCATGATCGAACAGATGCAGCTCAATCTGAATCTGCTGGAACAGGGGAACTTCGACTATCTGGTTACGCCCTGCGGCTCCTGCACTGCCACCATTAAGGATTTCTGGCCGATGTACGCCGAAAGACTCGACGCCGGAATGAAAAAACTGGCGGACGATCTCGCGGCAAAAACCATGGACATCAACCAGTTCGTGGTTGAAGTCCTCAAGGTGCAGGCTGTTCCTGCGGGCGACGGGGCCACGGTTGTCACTTATCACGATCCCTGCCACCTGAAAAAAGCTCTGGGGATTTCCGCTCAGCCGCGCACCGTTATCGCAGCAAATCCTGCCTATGAGCTGAAGGAAATGCACGAGGCCGATCGCTGCTGCGGCTGCGGAGGCTCCTTCAACCTCTTCCACTATGACTATTCCCGTAAAATCGGTCAGCGCAAGCGCGACAATGTCGTTGCCTCCGGTGCGAAGGTCGTAGCTACGGGATGTCCCGCCTGCATGATGCAGCTTGAAGACGTGCTTTCCCACAATCATGATGATATTGTGGTGCGGCACCCGATAGAACTTTATGCGGAAACGCTGAAATAGCCATTCTTTCGGAGGAGAGAATACATGTCAGACATCAATCAGGCCCTTGTCGACGAATTCAGGGCCAAGGCCGAAGCGGTCAACGCCGTTGTGCGTGAAGCCGCCGATCTCGATGCAGCGCTGCAATATGTGGTCGACATCTGTGCGCAAAAGGCTCCCTGCGAAATGCTGGCCGACGAGCCCGGCGCGGAAAAGGGCCCCCTCGGCCCCAACGGTGTACCCACTCGTGTAAAGCGTATCGTGGCCGCCCCCACGCTTGACGATGAACGTTTCGCCAAACTTTCGGCAGCTTGCGAAGCTGCGGGCTTTCTCTGCCTGCGCGAGGGGCTGCGCAATCATTTGGCCGGCATTGACGTCGGCTTTTCCCAAGCGGAACTCGGTGTGGCCGCCAGCGGAACCTGCATGGTCAATACCGATTCCGAGGAAGGAAGACTGGCCGGCATGATCTCGGAAATCAACGTCATCGCCCTCAAAAAATCGGAAATTTATCCGCACCTTCCGGCCATAGCGGAAAAACTCCGCGCCCGCATGGGCGACGGCACGCCCACCTACACAACGTTCATCACCGGTCCCAGCCGCACAGCGGACATCGAGCGCGTCGCGGCCGTGGGCGTACACGGCCCGCTGGAACTGCATATCATCCTTCTGGAGGCCTGATCCATGCACAACGCGCCCAAAAACTACGCGGAATATCACAAACAGATCGACGAGGCGCTGGAAGACAAGTTCCTGCGCAATACGCTGGACACCTTTGCCGTGGCCTATCGCGCCAACCGTGAAACCATCTTCAAGGAAGTGGATGAACGCGGTCTGATCGCGCAGATTGCCGACGCAAAGGACGACGCCTGCAAACACATGGAAGAACTGTATGCGCAGTTCAAGGAGCAGGCGGAAAAACGCGGGGTGCATGTACACCGCGCGGCCACGGCCGAAGAAGCCAACGCCATCATTGCACGCATTGCGAAGGAAAACAACGTCAAGCGCGTGGCCAAGTCCAAATCCATGACGGCCGAAGAAATCCAGCTCAATCCGTATCTGGAAAAAGAAGGCCTGATTGTGGACGAAACAGACCTCGGCGAATGGATCATCCAGCTCCGCCATGAAGGCCCTTCCCACATGGTCATGCCCGCCATTCACCTTTCCCGCTATCAGGTGGCCGAAGACTTCACCCGTGAAACGGGAGTGAAGCAGGATGCCGAGGACATTCAGCGTCTGGTCAAGGTCGCCCGCGTGCAGCTGCGTCGCAAATTCATCGCCGCAGACATGGGTATCAGCGGCTGCAACTTTGCCATTGCGGAAAACGGCGCGGTTTCCACCGTGACCAACGAGGGCAATGCCCGTATGGTGACGACTCTGCCGCGCGTGCATGTAGCCATCGCCGGACTCGACAAGCTGGTTCCAACTCTGGATGTGGCCCTCACTGCGCTTCAGGTTCTACCCCGCAACGCCACTGCCCAGCGTCTGACCTCCTATGTCACGCTCATGGACGGTGCCGGCGAATGCAAGGCCAACCCCGACGGCAGAAAGATCATGCATGTGATCTTCGTGGACAACGGTCGCAGTGAAATAGCCAAGGATCCGCTTTTCTCCCAGATATTCCGCTGCGTACGCTGCGGAGCCTGCGCCAATGTCTGCCCCGTGTTCCGTCTGGTAGGCGGGCACAAGATGGGCTATATCTACATCGGAGCCATAGGCCTGATCCTGACGTACTTCTTCCATGGTCATGACAAGGCGAAAGTTCTCTGCCAGAACTGCGTCGGTTGTGAAGCCTGCAAGAACGTCTGTGCGGGCGGTATTGACCTCCCCCGTCTGATCCGGGAAATTCGCAGTCGGCTTACGGCGGAAGAAGGCAATCCTCTGCCCATGAGTCTGCTTTCCACGGTGATGAAGAACCGCAAGCTCTTCCACCGTCTGCTCAAATATGCGGCTTTTGCGCAGAAGCCCTTTACCCGCGGAACCGCTTTCCAGCGTCATCTTCCCGCCATTTTCCTGGGCAAGCACGGCTTCAAGGCTCTGCCCGCCATTGCGGACAAGTCCTTCCGCGATCGCTGGCCGTCCATTTCTCCCCGTGTGGAAAATCCCCGCTATAAAGTCGCGCTCTTCGGAGGCTGCGCACAGGATTTCGTCTATCCCGAACAGCTTGAAGCGGCCGTGAAGGTGCTGGCGGCTCACGGCGTGGCCGTGGATTATCCCGAAGCTCAGACCTGCTGCGGCCTGCCTCTGGAGATGATGGGACAGCGTCCCGCCTCGAAGGAAGTTGCCCGTCAGAATGTGGAAGCCTTCAGCGCCGGCGAATACGACGCCGTTATTACGCTCTGCGCCAGCTGCGCATCTCATCTCAAGCACAGCTATACGGAAAATCTCCAGGGCGACCCTCTGCTGTTCAAGGCCCAGAGCTTTGCAGACAAGGTAACGGACTTCAGTTCCTTTATCCACGACGTGCTGGGACTCGGCCCGGACGACTTCAACAACAACGGGGAGAAGACCACCTATCATGCGGCCTGCCATATCTGCCGCGGTCTTGGCGTGCGCGAAGCCCCGCGTGCCCTTATCGCGGATGCCGCGGACTATGTGCCCTGCAATGAAGAAGAAGTATGCTGCGGCTTCGGCGGTTCCTATTCCATGAAGTTCCCGGAAATCTCCGCCCAGCTTCTGGAAAAGAAACTGAACAATATCGGGGAAACAGGCGCCTCCCGTGTCGTTATGGACTGCCCCGGCTGCATCATGCAGATCCGCGGCGGCGTGGAAAAACGGAATATGGACGTCAAAGTTTCGCACATTGCGGAATTGCTCGCCGAAAATATGAAAATATAAGTACCACAGAGATTCATGGGAGAGGATTTTACTCTCCTAAACACTTGCAGGAGTATATTTTATGGCTTGGACTCAAGTTTACGATCCGGTCGGAAGTCCCTTCTTTTCAGCTGTGCTGGCCGCCATTCCCCTCATAGCCCTATTCTATATGCTTGCTGTTCGCCGCTCAAAAGGGCACCTTGCGGCCGCTGTGGCCGTCATACTGACTTTTGCCATGGCACTGCTCGTTTGGAGAATGCCCGCAGGCACGGCATTTAACTCTTTCCTTTACGGCGCAGCATTCGGACTGTTCCCAATCATCTGGATTGTCGTAACGGCTGTCTGGGTCTATAATATGACGGTTGAGTCCGGAGAATTCGAATACATTAAGCAATCTCTGGCCCGACTGACTGACGACCGTAGACTTCAGGCCATTTTTATTGCATTCGCTTTCGGTTCATTCCTTGAAGGTACCGCAGGCTTCGGAACCCCCGTCGCCATTACGGCCGCCATGCTGGTAGGTTTGGGGTTCAGGCCCCTCTATGCGGCGGGGGTATGTCTGGTTGCCAATACCGCTCCCGTGGCCTTCGGAGCCATCGGTGTGCCGATAATTGTGGCTGGCCAAGTGTCCGGCATTTCCGATATGACCATTGCAGCTATCGTCGGTCGTCAGCTTCCCTTCCTGTCCATCATAGTACCGCTGTGGCTGTGCGTTTTGATGTGCGGTTTCAAGCGCTCCATGGAGGTTCTTCCCGCAATTCTTGTTGCAGGCGTCTGCTTTGCAGGTTCACAGTTCGCTTTCTCCAACTTCCACGGTCCGACGCTGCCTGACATCATGTCCGCCATCATCGCACTAGCAGGCCTTGTGGCTCTGCTGCGCGTCTGGAAGCCTGCCCGCATCTGGCGCTTTGAAGGAGAAACTCCCTCCAACGCGGAGGATACGCCGCTGAACACTTCCACTGTCATACGGGCATGGAGTCCCTATGTCATCCTCGCTATCATGGTTTTTTTCTGGGGGCTACCGCAGTTCAAGGAAGTTCTGGATGCCATCCCGGGTGCTGTCATCCAATTCGGCTGGCCCGGCCTTGACGGTCTGATCCATAAGGCCGCTCCCATTCTGGCTGAAAATGCCGATCCCAACTATGCGGCTCCGTTCAAACTCAACTGGCTGTCTGCTGGAGGCACAGCTATTCTGATTTCCGGACTCCTTTCCATTCCACTCATGCCGGGATACTCTTTTTCCAACGGCATAGGATGTTTCTTCCGCACGATCTCCCAGCTCCGTTACCCCATTCTGACTATCGCCATGATTCTTGGTCTGGCTTACCTCATGAACTACTCGGGTATGAGTTCCACGCTGGGCATAGCCTTCACCATGACGGGCACATTGTTCCCCCTGTTCTCTCCCCTGCTAGGCTGGCTGGGAGTGTTTCTCACCGGTTCCGATACTTCTTCCAATGCACTGTTCTGCGGTATGCAGCGCTCCACAGCTGAAGTGGTCGGCATGCCCGCAGATCTGGCCGTAGCGGCGAATTCCTGCGGCGGTGTTACCGGCAAGATGATTTCTCCCCAGTCCATCAGCGTGGCGACGGCTGCCACCAAAATGGTCGGACAGGAAGGAGATCTCTTCCGTTTTGCCCTGCCGCACAGCATTGCCATGACCATCTGTATTTGTATACTCACTTGGCTGCAGGCTGGACCGCTGAACTGGATGCTCCCTTAATCCAGAAATCGGCATTCTGACACTCCCTATAAAGAGGTATGGGCAATTTCATAATGAAATTGCCCATACCTCTTTATAGGGAGTAAAAACACCTGTCAGCGCATTTTGCTCGTAAGATTATGTGCAGACCAAGACTATGACAGCCCGCGGGTTTCATGCCTCTGCCAAAGCTTGCTCTGCGGCTCGCCCTTCGGGAGACTGCTCCGGCGTCGCGGCGCAGTCTCGCTCCGCTTGATTCCGCGAGCCTTTCCAAAACGAAAACGTCTGCTATGCGGCCATACGCAGTAAAGACGTTCCGGCACCGTTCTCTTTTTGATCTTCTGAAAACAGAACCGATTCTCTCAAAATTTCCGATGACCAGAGAACATTCAGAGCCTTTATGCTCCCCCGAGTCTGCAAAACCGGAGCTGTTCCAACGACCCTAGCGTACAGGAAAACAGCGCGTAACATAGCAGCTGTCCCCGGAAATCCGGCGTACGCCAGCTCTTTCCGAACAGAACAGCTGCGCGGGCCAAAAACCCGACATGACATATACGGATAAAATAAACGGAACAGGCAGACGAAACGTTCTAATGCGCCTGACTTTTACGCACCACACGAGAGGTCATACGGCGTTCGATGAGACGTAATACCCAGGAAAGAGAAAGCGTCACCGCAAGATAGAGAATGGCCACGGCCAGCCATACTTCAAAAGACCGGAAGTTGACGGCGACAATTTCCTGCCCCTGACGGGTGAGTTCGGCCACGCCGATGACGGTGAGCAGAGAAGTATCCTTGAGAGAAATGATGAACTGGTTTCCCAGCGGGGGGATCATGCGTCGGAAGGCCTGAGGCCAGATGACATAATACATGGTCTGGAAGGCACTGAGACCTGTGGAGCGTGCGGCTTCGGATTGCCCCGCGTCAATGGACATAATGGCGCCGCGCACAATCTCCGCAATATAGGCGCCGGCGTTGATGCCGATGGCAATGATTCCGGCTGTCAGAGGAGGAATACGCATCCCCAGGGCCAGAGGAAGCCCAAAATACAGAAACATGACCTGTACGATAAGCGGAGTGCCTCGTATCAGCTCGATATAGCCCACGGCCACAGCCCGCAGAAAGCGGTTGCGTCCGGTATTGATCAGCCCTGTCACCACGCCGAGGAAGAGACCAAGGGCAAGACCTCCCACCGTGATGAGCAGGGTCATTTCCAGTCCCTTCACCAGCAGCGGCATAGATTCGACAATGACTTCAGGACGAAAATTAAAGGCCATGGGCGACTCGGAAAATCAGGCTGAGGGAAAAGAAGATGCCGCCCCGCAGGCGGGGCGGCACAACAAATTGCGTTTACTTGGAGGCAGGCTCGGTTCCGAACCACTTGACATAAAGTTCCTTATAGGAACCGTCCGCCTTCATGGCCCGCAGAGCGTCATTGATGGGCCCGACGAGCTTGCTGCCCTTGGGGAAGCCCACGCCGTAGGACTGCCCTTCATACAGAAGGCCGACCACAACGATCTTTCCTTCAGAGGCCTTGGCAAAGTCACGAACCACGGATTCATCGAAGAACACGCCGTCCGCGCCGCCGCTGAGCAGTTCAAGATACATGTTGTCGTTGTTGGGGAAAAGCTTCACTTCCTTGGCCTTGCCGGCAAATTTGGTACGCAGATAATCGGCGGAAGAGGTTCCGGTCTTGGTGGCAATCACCTTGCCGGCCAGATCGTCCAGACTCTTTATCTTGTCCGCGTCTTCCGCCCGCACGGCAATCATGATGCCCGTGTCGTAATAGGGATCGGACATGTCCACCACTTCAAGACGCTGGGGGCTGATGGTCATGGCTGCTACTGCGGCATCAATGTTTCCGGTCTGAAGGCCGGGAATGATCCCATTGAAATCCATGGGCTGGAATTTGTATTCCAGACCGGCGCGCTTGGCCAGAGCATCCCAGAGTTCAATGTCGAAACCGGTGTAGTTTCCGTTTTCATCCTTGAATTCGAAGGGCTTGAAGTTCGTGTCGTGGGCCACGACCAGAGGAGCAGCCGAGGCTGCGCCGGACAGGCCGAACGCCAGAAGCAGGGCGGCGGCCAGCGAAAAAATACGTTTCATGGGACACTCTCCGGAGTGGAGCGCTGCCGAAAAGGCAGCGGCAAAGTGGACGGCTTTCCGGACGGGCTCCGTGCCTCGCCTCCGCAAGCCGGAGCATGAACTATAGACTCGGCAGGGGGAAACATCAAGCGTCGTATTTATGCATCTCTTCTCAGACACGGCATCCGGGCGCATTGCCTCTCTCCCCTCCCCAACCGACACGTTGCCCAATGTGCAGGGAAAACGTATGATGGCGCATACGCGCCATACGCGGTCACCCCAGCCCGGAGATCCCATGCCCAATCCCTCTGCCGTGCTTTATATTGCGCTCCCGCATCTTCATCCTGCTCTTGTCGAACAGGATGCCCGCCGCCTCGGCCTCGCCCTGCCGGAAGGCGTCCGCTCGCTGTGGCCGGGACTTCCTGCCATGCCGGAAGGCACCTTTGCCCCGGAAACTCTGCCCTGGAATCTCTCTCAGGCTTCCGCCTGTCTGGCCGATTTCGAAAGGAACATCCGCGACGGAGCGCGCGGCATGGCGCTCGCTCCTCTGGCCGCCCGCGACATCTACCCCGCAGGCCCGATGATCGGTCCGGAAGAAGAGGCTGCCCTTCTCCGCCTGAACGCCGGAACAGCCCCATCCAGAGAAATGGTGCAGACTCCGAAGCTTCAGCAGTTGCGGGAAAGCGCGCAACGCACCTTGATTCTTGCCTGGCTTCAGGAACGTCAGGCTCTGGAAATGGCGGAACTGGAACGAAGTGTGGCGCAGGGAAAACAGACTCTCGCCGGTCTGCTCGGCGACGGCTCCCCCTCCCACGCCGAACAGAGCGAGCCCACCACGCCGTCAACGCCGAAAGGTGTCTGGCGGGCAATACTGGATGCCGCGCTCACGCTGCTGGAACCGGAACCGTCCCGAAACGGCCTGCGTCTTCTCATCCTTGATGAGGACATGAGCGACGCTCTGAAACAGAAGGATTTGCGCCTTCCGCCCCCGGAAGGGGAAAGTCCTCCCCCCGGATTTGCCTTTCTGACGCTGCCGCAATCTGCCCTCTCCGCCAGTCCCCAAAGCGGCGACAAGACGCTGATCTTTCTCTGTCCCGCCACGGGAGCCTGAACTCGAAAAACGCCAACCTTTACTCCGCTGGAAATTCCATGACGCAACATATTGAAACGGACAAACCGAACAGGCGCGCCCAGGACCTCGCAAGCTGGATTGCAGACTCCTGCGGCGGCCTGCCTTCCGGCATCATCTTCGACTGCGACGGCGTCATCATCGACTCTGCTGCGGCAAATCTTCATTATTACAACCTGCTCCGGCGCGAGCTGGGCCTTCCCCCTCTCTCTCCCGAGCAGGAACATTATGTGCAGATGAGTACCGCTCAACAGGCCATCGAAGCCATCATCCCCGCCCCGCTCATGCCTGCCCTGCGTGAAGTGACCCGGCGCATATCCTATCGCAGAGATATTGTTCCTCTGCTCCGCCCTACGGAAGGCATTCACAGCCTTCTTGAGCGATGCCGCAGCCTAGGCATACGCATGGGCGTCCACACCAACCGTCGCGACGGCATGGGCGAGGTTATCAGAACCTGCCGTTTTGAAGGCTTTTTCGATCCCGTCGTCACTGTGGCTACGGCCCTGCCGAAACCCGATCCCGACGGAGCCTTTCAGGTGTTGCGCGCATGGAATCTCCCTGCCGACGCAACGCTTTTTCTCGGCGACAGCTCTACCGACAAGGGAGCGGCCGACGGCGCGCACATCCCCTTCCTGCCCTATCGCAACCCGGATCTCGGAACCGACGCCCTGTGTATGGACTTTTCCGATCTTGAACGTGCCCTTGAACTCCTCGCAGATCATGTAAAACGTTAATCCGGCATCCTCGGGATTCCATACCCCATACCAAAAGAATAAGGGCCATCCTCTATTCGGTTCTGTCCGTCTTAAACGCCGCAAAACATAACAGGAAGCAGCCCGGCAGAACCATACTTCGGACGGCTCATCCGGCATGGAGCCGTCCGTTTTATTTCTTTTCAAAACAGCATCCCGTTTTTTTGCGGACTTTTTCGCCAACTACCCGTAACAACTTTATTTATAATGACTTTACAGCTGCCTTCTTCTCCGGTATAGTACCGCACCACATAATTCAGGTAAGTCCATAGCCGGTTTTCCGGCGAGGAGGATTCTTGACCGCTGAAGAAATCGCCTACTTTCGCAATCTGCTCCAGCAGATGCTGAAAGATGCCCAGAACAAGGGCGAATCGACCCTTGAGGAACTTAATGAATCTCCGTCTTCCTATGCCGACCCTGCGGATCGCGCTACAGCCGAATCCGATCGCGCCTTTACTCTCCGTATCCGGGATCGCGAACGCCGCCTCATCCATAAAATTCAGGAAGCCCTGACCCGTATTGACGACGGCGAATACGGCATCTGCGAAGAATGCGGAGAAGAAATCGGCGTAGCGCGTCTCAAGGCGCGCCCCGTCACCACCTTGTGCGTCAACTGCAAGGCACGCCAGGAAGAAGGCGAGGACGTACAGGGCAGCTGAACCTTTTCCCGATATGGACGCCCATCTTTTCCGGCGTTTCTGCGACGCCCTGCTCCCTTCTCTTCCCGGAGTCCGGCTGGAAAAAATTTACCAGCCGGGGCAGGGCGTCACGATTTTCGGTCTGTACGGCGCGCCTCTTTCTTCCCCCGGCAATTCTGCGAAGCGTCACCTCGCCCTGAAGGCGGAACGAAAAGCTCCGCTGCTCTTTGTCAGCGAACACAAACTGACGGTCAACGCGCATCCTCCCGCGCAGATCATGCGTCTGCGCAAATATCTGTACGATCACCGCATACGCTCCGCAAGCGCACACTGGACGGAACGACGCCTGTATCTCGAAGTCGAAGGAGACGACGGCCCCGTCTGGCTGACGCTGGATCTGCGGGAAGGCCCCTCTCTTCTGTTCGATCCCCCGCCTCCTTTTGAAGAACCCCGCTGGCCGGATGCTTCCGTTTCTCTCCGTGAACTGTGCGAAGGTGAGCAGTGGAGGGACTGGCCTGTCATCACGCCCGCCCTGCGGCGTACCCTCCCCCTGCTGGACGATGAGGACGCCGCCGCGCTGCTGGCGGATCTCCAGTCCGGCGGCGGCGACGTGTTTGTTTATGAAAACAGCAACGGAGGGCTGGAACTCTCGGCCTGGCCTCTGCCCTCCGCCCGATTGAAAAAGCTGGGCGGAGACTGGAAGGAACAGGTCTGGGAAGATCCGCTGGCAGCTCTTGCCTTCACCGGCGAACACAGCGTGTACCGGAATGTGGGAGAAGAGGCGAGAAAGAATGCCGCGCGTCCGCATGAAGCCGAAGTCCGCCGCCTGACCCGTCTGCTGGAAAAGCTGGACGGAGAAGAAACACGCCTGCAGGCCTTGTGTGCCCGACGCCAGGACGCTCTGCTGCTTCAGTCTCAGCTTTACCGCTTCGGTAAAGAGGAAAAGGCCGCCTCCGTTGTTCTTGAAACAGAACAGGGCGCACAGGAGCTGAAGCTCGATCCCCGTCTGACGGTGCGCGAAAATATGATGTCGCTCTTTCATCAGGCCGCGCGCGGTAAACGCGGGCTTGAGCATCTGGCAGGTCGCCGCGCCGTCATACAGGCAGAACGGGAGGCGGCTACGGAAGCCATGCTGCGCAGCGCGGCCAGCCTCAGCGGAGCCGGCCCTTCCGCGCCTTCCCATCACGGGGGCGGTTCGGCGCGCCCTGCTCCCGGCGTACTTTCCGGCAAGGCCGCCCGGGTGGCGGCACAGGAACATTCAGGCAAAAGCTCGCGCTTCTCCGCCCAGCTTCCCAAACAGGTGCAGGCGTTCCGCAGCAGCGACGGCTTTCTGATCCTGCGCGGCAGAGATACCAGAGGCAACGCTCTCGCGCTCAAGCTGGCCGCCCCGCACGATTACTGGCTGCATACGGCGGACGGCCCCAGCGCGCATGTGATCATCCGCCGCGATCATGCGGGGCAGGAGGTTCCGGAAAGAACACTGCTCGAAGCCGGAGCCCTCGCCGCCCTGAAAAGCTCCAGAAAAGACGAGGCCTGGGCGCAGATTCAGTATTCCCTCGCCCGGTATATCCACCCCATGAAGGGCGCAGCTCCCGGCATGGTACGTATCGATCGCAGCGAAGGCTCCTTCAGGGCAGACATAGACCCGAATCTGGAAGAAAAACTGAAACTGGCCTGATTCTCCTGCCTTACCGCAACAGCAGAGAAGCCGCACGGCAACCTTTCTCAAAAGGCGGCCTTGCTCAAAAAGATTCCGCAGCATCCGACCGTCCGCAGTCGGAACGGCATAGCTCCGCAGCTCCGTTCAGGAAGGACGTTCCTCCCCCGCCCTATTTTTTCACTCTGTTCCGGCAGATGCGGAACTGGTACGCAGCAGATTTCCGCCGCTTTCACGCGCAGACATACGGAATTTTTGCCAGCCCCCCATGTCTGCTCCGCCCTCTGCGTTCAGGATCTGCCGCAATCGGACATGTCGCCGCCGAGTTTTTCCAGCGCGTGGGGCAGGGATTCCAGCACGGCTTCCAGATTTTCACGCGCGGCCCTTGCGCTTCCCGGCAGGGCCAGAATCAGCGTCTGCCCCACCGTACCCGCAAGGGCGCGGGAAAGCACGGCGCGCGGCGTTTTCAGCAGACTGGCGGCCATCATGGCCTGCTCGAATCCCGGAAGGCGTCGATCAAGTATGGGAATCAACGCTTCCGGCGTGAGATCGCGCGGAGAAAGCCCTGTTCCACCTGTGGAAATCAGCAGATCGTAGCCCTGCCCGGCCAGATTCAGAACAAGATTCCGCAGGCGTGCAGGCTCGTCCGGCAGGAGAAAACGCCGGGCGTGACATACGGGCAGTGCAGCCCGCGCCATATCCAGCAATGCCGGGCCGCTTGCGTCCTCGCGTTCTCCGGCGAAGCCCTTGTCGGAAAGCGTGATGACCCCGAGCGCACAACCTTCACGGGTGACATTCAGCTTTTGTTCCCCCGTCGGGATATCGACAAGGGCGCGCCCAAGAAAAAGAGGTCGCTCCCATCCCGGCCACAGGGTTTGTCCCTCGACGTTCAGCAGAACCTCATCTCCCGCACGCAGCACCGCTCCCACGGGCAGACCCTCCGCCGGCATGTTCGCACACAGCGCGACTGCGGGCGTATTGTTTTCCGGTACGGCCCCCGGACAGGAAGCAAGAAGAAAAAGTTCCCCCGCACGGAGAGCGGGCAGAGCAACGGACAGAGAGAAAGAGAAAAACATGACGCCTCCGGACCGCTCGGCGTCGCAGGTGCCATAAGGGGATGCGCCGGGCGGGATCGTATGTATGGGGCGGAACTTGAAGCCCGCGACACGCTGGTGTATTCTTTTTTCTTCTATCTCAGCCCACCCTTCGGCACAAGACGGCCCCCGCGCGTCCTGAGCAGTAAGGGCAGCAACGGAGTCTTGCCATGGGGGATATCGCGCGTTTCGGCGTTTCTCTGGAACAGAATCTTCTCGACGATTTTGACGAGCTGTGCCGCAGACGAGGCTATGCCAACCGATCGGAAGCTCTGCGCCACTGCATCAGACGAGAACTGAAGGAAGAAGCTCTGGAAAATCCGCAGGGGCAGTGTGCCGGCGTGCTTACCCTGATATATGACCATCACGACAGCGATCTGCCCCGCCGTCTGACCTCCATGCAGCATGAGGCGCACGCACTGGTGCTTTCCACCCTGCATGTCCACCTCGACCTGCATCACTGTCTGGAAATCATGACGCTCAAGGGCATGGGGGAAGACGTACGCGCGCTGGCGGACAAGCTGCGTTCGGCAAAGGGCATATTGCAAAGCGCACTGTCCCTCACTTCGCTGGAACGCATGGACGAATCCGATGCGTCGCACAATCATCACCATGCTCATCACTGAAAAAGGTTCTCTATGAATACGCTCCAGGACGTCCAGAACAGCCCCTCCGATCTCGCAGTAGATATCGACAGGGTGGGAATCAAGGAATTCCGTTTGCCGCTTGTGGTACGCGATCGGGATGCAGGCCTTCAGCACACTGTGGCCATTGTCGATCTGGGGGTCGATCTTCCCGCCGCCTTTAAAGGAACCCATATGAGCCGCTTTGTGGAGGCTCTGGAGGCCTGGCGGGAACAGACCCCGGAAGGCCCCGTCCCCGCGCTGGACTATGCGTCCATGCGCGGCCTGCTGGAAGATGTGCGTCGACGCCTCGACGCACGCCGCTCCTATGTGAAATTCCGCTTTCCCTATTTCCGCTCCAAAGCGGCTCCGGCCACGGGCAGTATTGCCCCCGTAGCCTACGACTGCACGCTGACCGGAGAACTGACGGAAGGAGAACATCCGCTGTTCACGCTTGAAGTCGACGTACCCGTGACCACGGTCTGCCCCTGTTCCAAAGCCATCAGCAGAGGAGGCGCGCACGGACAGAGGGCCCTGGTACGCCTTGCCGTGCGCATGACCCGTTTCGAATGGCTTGAGGAATTTATCGATATTGCGGAACGCTCCGGCTCCGCGCAGGTTTATTCCCTGCTCAAAAGGGAAGATGAAAAATTTGTGACGGAGCAGGCCTATGACGACGCCTGCTTTGTGGAAGACGTGGTTCGCCGTGTGGCGGACAACATGAAGGCCCATCCTCATGTGAGCTGGTTCCGCGTCGAAGTGGAGAGCTTTGAATCCATCCACTGCCATAACGCCTTTGCCGTCATAGAAAGGGCCTGTTCCGCCGGACAGGGCAATGCCTCCCGGGAAAAAAGACCCGCTCTGCGCCCCCTGCTTTCCGTGCTGACCTTTCTTTGCCTCCTCGGTCTGTCCGCCTGTTCCGCACACGACGGCGGAACCGGACCGGATATCAGCGTCTCCGGCTCCTGGGAAAACAGCGTCAGCTGGGAAAGATAGGCGCAACCTGCGCTCCTGCGAAAGATCCGCAGGGCCTTCCTCCCCCCTCCGGAAGCAGCTTTCCTGACCAGACCTCCGGACGGAAATTTCCGGAAGCTCCGCCCGTAAGGGACGGCTCCTGTGTCTTCCGGAGACTTTTCAGGAAAGTTCGTCCCTGTCGAACACTGCGGGCGGAAACGGCAGTCTAGGCGCAGAGATTTTCAGAAAAGACGCACTGTTGAAAAACATCTCTCCTGCGCGCGGGAAAGCTTGCCCCGGCGTGCGGAGCAAGGTTCCGGCGACTATTTCCAGGCCATATGATTGGGCGGGCCTGCGCCTTCGCCCGGAGCGTAGGCCTTGACCAGCCCCTTGTTCAGATACTCCTGAGCCCTGGTCACGGCCACGCGCAGCGGCATTCCGAACCCCAGCCATGTGGCGATTGCGGCGGAAAGCGTGCAGCCCGTGCCGTGCGTATTGGGCGTACTTATATGAGGCTGCCGCAGGGGAACGGGATCGGCGTTTCCTTCCATCAGCCAATCCGTCACCATGATGGGATTTTCCGCAAAATGCCCGCCTTTAATCAATACGGCCTTTGCTCCCAGGGCGATCAGACGTCTGCCTGCTTCGGCGATATCATCTTCACCCGCTATCTCCATTCCCGCCAGAAGTTCCGCTTCGTGCCTGTTGGGCGTCAGCAGATCGGCAAGAGGCAGAATGCGCGTCTTCAGCGTTTCTACGGCATCTTCTTCCAGCAGCCTGTGTCCGCTGGTACTCACGCACACGGGATCCACCACGAGAGGAAAGGTCTTTTTTTCCAGCATCGGAGCGAGCGCGTCCATGATTGCCGCCGAAAACAGCATGCCCGTCTTGGCCGCATCCACAGGAAAGGCGTCGAGTACGGTCTGGAACTGAAGCACGGCAAAAGAGGGATCCGGCGCGTGAATACCGCGCACCCCCAGCCCGTTCTGAGCGGTAAGCGCGGTGATCACGCTCATGCCGTAGGCCCCGAGCATGGTCATGGTCTTGAGATCGGCCTGAATACCCGCGCCGCCTCCGGAATCGGAACCGGCAATGGTGAGAATGTTGGGCGGACGAAGCATATTGTCTCCTGAAAATTCACGACGATATTCCGTCAGTTTCCCCACATCCGGAAAAGGAAACCGCGGTTACGGGAAAGATTTCACTGTGAATGCACCATTGTCAACGCATTTTGCAGCAAAAACGAACGGATTTTTCCTGTTCCGCAGCTCTGCTAAAATCCTTGCCGTTGCTCCCCCTTCATGTTAACGTTACAAGGCTGCCCGGATAAACGGGCGACTGGCCGCGCTGCGAAGCGCCTTTCGTACACCTTTGCTGTTATGGAGAAGACCGGTATGCCCAAACTGCGTACCCTTGTGCCGGCCCTGCTGGCACTGCTGCTGACCCCCTCGCTCTGCTTCGCGGCCCACCCGGCGCTGCCGCAGGATCTGTCCATCGTCTGGGTCATTCCTTTTGTGTGTATGTTGCTGTCCATCGCGCTCTGCCCGCTGACCATCCCCCACTTCTGGGAACATCACTTCGGCAAGGTGGCGGTCTTCTGGGGCCTGGCCTTCCTCGTGCCCTGCCTCATCGTGTTCGGCGCCGGCACGGCCTTCTTCCTCGCGGCGGAAACGCTGCTTCTGGAATACATGCCCTTCATTCTTCTGCTGCTTGCCCTGTTCACCGTGGCGGGCGGCATCCGTCTCAAGGGCTCTCTGGTCGGAACGCCCGTCGTCAATACGGGGATTCTGCTGGTAGGCACGGTCATCGCAAGCTGGATGGGCACCACCGGCGCGGCCATGCTCCTCATCCGTCCTCTGCTCCGGGCCAACAAGCATCGTCGCTTCCGCGCACATCAGGTTGTTTTCTTCATCTTCCTCGTTGCCAATATCGGCGGCTCCCTCACGCCTCTGGGCGACCCGCCCCTGTTCCTCGGCTTCCTCAAGGGCGTGAGCTTCTTCTGGACCACCGTTCATCTGCTGGTGAAGACCTGCCTCGCCTCCGCCATTCTGCTCGCCGTCTTCTTCATCCTCGACACGGTGCTGTACAACAAGGAAGGCCGCCCCGTTCCGCCGCACGAGCCCGGCGCGAAAGAAGAAAAACTCGGATTTGAAGGCGGCATCAACTTCGTGCTGCTGGCTGCCGTCATCGCAAATACGCTCATCTCCGGCCAGTGGAAGGGCGCGGAAATCAGCGTGCTCGGCGTTCCCATGGAATTGCAGAATATCGTGCGCGACATCATGTATGTGGTCATCGCCATTGCCTCCTGGAAGCTCACCAGCAAGGAATGCCGCAAGCGCAACGATTTCACCTGGGGCCCCATTGAAGAAGTCGCCAAGCTTTTCATCGGCATATTCCTCAGCATGATTCCCGCTATTGCCATTCTCAAGGCCGGGACCAACGGCGCACTGGCTGGCGTGGTGAACATGGTTACCGATCCCGCAACCGGCGAACCGATCAACGCCATGTATTTCTGGCTCACCGGCGCGCTTTCCTCCTTCCTCGACAACGCCCCCACCTATCTGGTGTTCTTCAACACGGCCGGAGGAGACGCGCAGGCTCTCATGGCGCATGGCGAAACGCTCGCGGCCATCTCCGCCGGCGCGGTGTTCATGGGCGCCAATACCTATATCGGCAACGCCCCCAACTTCATGGTGCGTTCCATCGCCGTGGAACAGGGAGTGAAAATGCCCAGCTTCTTCGGCTACATGGCATGGTCTGTGGGTATTCTGGTTCCCGTGTTCCTGCTCATCACCTTCCTGTTCTTCATGTAACAGAGCCCTCGGGACGCTTTTCTGAAAAGGCGTCCCGCCTTTTTCAGCCGGGGCAAAGATATCCGGCCCTCTATCCCCGTCGTTCCACCGACGGGGATTTTTTTGTCGTCTGTCCAGACGGAGTTCTCCCCCCGTTCTCTCTTGCGGAACCTTTCATTGGCGGATAGTTAAGAAAGGGCCGGTTGCTTCCGGCTTTTCCTCAACGCCCTGCCGGGGCAGACACAAGCGAGCGCAGAACATGGATCAGGTCACTGTCAAGGCTCCCTCGTCAAAATCCGTTTCCCACCGGCGTCTTATCGGCGCCGCTCTGGCAAAAGGGGAATCTCATCTGACCGGAGTGCTGGAAAGCCGGGATATTGAGCAGACCAGGCAAATCCTTGAACAGACGGGAGCAACTTTCGAAGCGCTCGGCCCGGGAGAATGGCGCGTCATCGGCATAGGCGGCGGGCCGCGCGGCGGGGACGCTGTTCCCGTATCCTGCTATGTGCATGAATCCGGCACGACATGTCGGCTGCTGACCGCCGTTCTTGCCTCCGGCATGGGGCAGTTCCGCATACACGGCGCGCCGCGCATGCACAGTCGCCCCATAGGGGAACTGACGGCCGCGCTGGAAAAGCTGGGCGTCGTCATCCGTTTTGAAGGAGAACCCGGCTATCCCCCCTTTGTTCTCAGAACACGGGGTCTGGAAGGCGGCACCGTGGAAATAGGGCTTGGCGAGTCGAGTCAGTATCTTTCCGGATTACTGCTGGCCGCGCCCCAGGCAAAGGGGCCGATCACGCTGGAAATATGCGGCAGACATGTCGTTTCCTGGCCCTATATAGGCCTGACGCTTCAGACCATGCACGACTTCGGCATACGCTTTGACGTGAGTGCGCGCAGGGATCGTCAGGCGGAGTGGCAGTTTGCGGACTGGCGCAAACTCCGGGCCGTGCGCCCCGGTCTGATCCGCTTCCGCGTACGCCCTTCCCTCTATAAGGCGGGCGAATACAGCGTGGAAGGGGACTGGTCCGGAGCCTCCTATCTGCTTGCCGCCGGAGTCCTTGGAGATCGACCTGTCTGCGTGACGGGTCTGCGCAGCGACACCATGCAGGGAGATCGAAGCATACGCGATATTCTGGAACGCATGGGCGCACACCTTGAAGAAGGCGATGAGGGACTCGTCGCATACCCTTCGAGCCTCGTCGGGGTAGAGGCCGACATGGGCGACTGCCCCGATCTCGTCCCTACCGTGGCAGTTCTGGCCGCCTGTGCCGAAGGGGATACCCTCATCCGGGGAGTCGCACACCTGCGCATCAAGGAATGCGATCGTATCGCCGCACCAGCCCGGGAACTGGGCAAGGCCGGAATCTCCGTGGAGGAACGGCCCGACGGGCTTCTGATACACGGCAATCCGCAGCTTGATCTGCACGGACGGACGCTTGAACTGCTGACCTACGGCGATCACCGCATGGCCATGAGTCTCAGCCTTCTGGAATGCCGCGGCGCGACCGTGCATCTGGACGATCCCCGCGTGGTCAGCAAATCCTTTCCCGCATTCTGGGATATCTGGAAAAGTATCCGTGGAGAGGAAGCCTCCGCACTCTGAACGGATCTGCCTGCACATTTTGGAGCAGAGTAAGGGACGTAGTTGTCCGAAACAGAAGCGGAAAGGAGCGGAACATAACGATGAGGGCTGGCATCATAGGAAATAAGGGACGCATGGGAGCCATGCTCACGCGCCGTATGACGGGAGCAGGGCATGAAGTCCGGGGAGCGGATCTGCCTCTGCGTGCAGAAGATCTCGCGCAGGCCTGTTCCGGCTCCGAAGTGGTGTTCCTGTGCGTGCCTGCGGCCGCGCTGGAAGAAACAGCCCGCAAAATAACTCCCTATCTGCCCGCATCCTGCGCGCTGGCAGATATCACCTCGGTCAAGGTGCTTCCCGTGCGGGCCATGGAACGGGCGTGGAACGGGCCTGTCGTCGGCACGCATCCGCTGTTCGGCCCGAAGACTTCAAGCGGACGCTTTGCCGTAAGCGTCACGCCCGGGCGGGGCTGGAAAGACGGAGAAGAACTTCCGCCTCAGGACGAAAAAGCCGTGCTTCTTGTGGAAGATCTGTTCCGCTCTCTGGGCTGGAGTCCCTTCCGCTGTTCGCCGGAAACCCACGACAAGGCCATGGCCGCCATTCAGGGGCTGAATTATATCACCTCGCTGGCCTATTTCGCCATGCTTTCCCGCAAACCGGAACTCCTGCCCTTTCTTACCCCGTCCTTTGAACGACGCAAGGAAGCGGCAAGAACCATGCTGACGTCCGATTCCGCCATGTTCGCAGGCATTTTCGCCGCCAACCCCATGAGTCAGGAAACCGTGCGCGAATTCCGCGCCTATCTCAATGTTGCGGCCGGAGGCGATATCGAAGTGCTGGCCGAACTGGCAAAAGGCTGGTTTCCAGAGCAGTCTGATCAATAACGCGGCTCATGCCTTGCCGGGCCCGGTCGGACAAGACTCATTCTCATGCTTTTGCCCCGAAAGGCAGCAAAAATATGAAAACTCCTGCCGACAGACCTTCCTGTGCGCCGCGGCTCCGTATGTTCCGATGCGGCACTCTTCAAAGCCTGAAAGGCTGACTCTGCGGAGCCTACAGGTCAATGCGCTCCTCCGTTTCAGGCCGGAAGGGCTGCATACAGCCTCTGCATATAAGATTCCGGACGGGCCTGTATCCGCACCCAGCCCCCCGGCATACCCGGCACATTATCGCACACGCGAATCAGTATGCCGTGCAGGCGCAACAGTCGTTCCTGCATGTCCGCAGCCCGACCGTCCTTCACGGCGGCCGCGACAAACGAGGTTCCCCGCAGCACGCGGCGGAACATGCCGCTCTTTTCCAGATGGCGGGCCAGATTTTCCACATCTTCTGCAAGAGCGGGCAGAAGCTCCCGGTACGCACTTTCCTTTTCCAGAAGCGTCAGACCTGCGTCTTCCGCCGCCATGCCGACAGACCAGGAAGGACGACAGGACTCTATCCCGGCGGCCAGTTCCTTTCCCGTCACGGCAAAACCCAGACGCACCCCCGGGCAGCAGAAAAATTTCGTCAGACTGTCCAGCAGAATCGCTTCTCCTCCGGGACAGGCAAGCTCCATCAAGCGGGAATAGCGGGGAAAGCCGGGATCCTCTTCCTGAAGAAAACTGCGATAACAGGCATCCAGCAGCAGCGTGCGTTTTCCCACCGCGTTCATGAGCGGAGTGAAATCCCGCAGAACTCCTGTTCCCGGATTGTTCGGGCTGCATACAATAACCAGATCGGCCCTGCTGCGCGCCACGCTGTCCAGAGCGGAGTCATCGGGGAGAAAGGCGTTTTCCTCCCGGCAGACAATATGCTCCTGCTCCAGACCGAGGGCGGCGCAGGCGCGCGCATACTGCACGAATATGGGGCCGAGAAAAAGTGCGCGACGCGCCCCTTTCCCGCGCAAAGCAAGCAGAGACGCCCAGATCAGTTCGGATGCGCCATTGCCCGCCACAATCATATCCGCCGGCACGGCTTCCCGCACGGCCAGCCCCGCCCGGAGCCTGCGCACCTCCGGGTCCGGATAATGCAGCAGCGCCGCCCCGGAAAAGCGGGCCTGTCCGCCGAGAAGATGTTCCGTCAGAGAGGCGGCGGCAAAGAAACAGTTTGTGCTGAAGTCGTCCAAATCTGCTTCTCTCATACCGATCAGGCGTGCCGCGGCTCCAAGGCCGCCGCCATGTCCGAATGTGCCTTCCAGCGTCTGGACTCTGCTCATTTCGCTCCTCGCGTCAGCAAAAAAAATATCCGGCGACGACTTGAGATTGCGCCGGATTTCCGGCACACTTTCACTTTATTCCCGTGATTGTCAAATCGCGGTTCCGATCCGCAGAAGAAGAGGCTCCGCCTCCTCTTCCCAAACTTCAACCGGGGCGACGCGTCGCCGCATCCATGCTTGCACTCATCATCACCGTGCTCGTTTCCACAGGCATTTCCGCCCTCTGTTCCACAACCGAAGCCATGCTCTATTCCGTGCAGTGGACCCACATCGAACAACTGCGCGAACGCGGATCCCGGGCGGGGGAACTGCTATTTCAGATGCGTTCCAACATCGAACAGCCCATCACCGCAGTTCTGACGCTGAATACGGTGGCCAATACGGCCGGGGCTTCCATTGCAGGCGCCCTTGCCGCCGCTGCCCTGGGCGAGGCAAACATGCCCTTCTTCGCCGCCGCCTTCACCGTTCTCATTCTCATCTGCGGAGAAATCCTGCCCAAAACCCTCGGCGTCGCCTATGCCGCGCCCCTGTCCGGCATTCTGGTCTATTATCTGCGCGCGCTCATCTTCGTCCTCAAGCCCATCACCTGGGCCGGGGGCATGATCACCCGTCTGATCACGCCAAAAAAAAAAGGGCCGGAAGCCACGGAAGACGATATCCGCATACTGGCGCGCCTGTCCCGGCAGTCCGGCGTCATTCAGCCTTATGAGGAAACGGCCATACGCAATATCCTCGCTCTGGATCAGAAGCGCGTTCACGATGTCATGACTCCGCGGACGGTGGTTTTCTCCCTCCCCGCAGCCACAACCGTCGAAGAAGCCTACAACAACACCAATTTCTGGCATTTCAGCCGCGTCCCCGTTTATGAGGAGGATAACGAGGATATCGTCGGCATGGTGCTGCGCCGCGAAGTGGCCCGCCACAAAGATAAGGACAAAGCCGGCGTGACGCTCGGCGAAATCATGCAGCCCATTCACTTCGTGCAGGAAAGCCAGACGCTGGACAAGGTGCTTTCGGATTTTCTCGAACTTCATCAGCATCTTTTCGCCGTGCTTGACGAATACGGCGGGCTTGCCGGCGTCATTTCCCTTGAAGACGTGCTGGAAGAAATTTTGGGCAGAGAAATCGTGGACGAATCCGACGTGGTGGCCGACATGCGCGAAGCTGCGCGCATGAGACGCGCCGCCCTCAGCCGGGCAAGAGAACAACGCGAAAAAGAAGCCGAGACCAATCAGGAATAATTCCCGCTTGCAATGCGACATGAAGGCGGTTAATATCCCGGGGCGGGGTCCCGTACCGACATGCGGCGGGCTGCCCATAAGGAGTACCCATGGCGAAAAAAACGTCCCTTCCGGTGTATGTTGTGGCCTTTTGCCTGTTTCTGGGCGGAGTAGGCTACATGGCCTGGACCGGTTTTTCGGAAAACAACGTCTATTTTCTCACGGTCTCGGAAGCTCTGGACATGCCCGGGCAGGAACTGAAAGCCGCACGACTGTTCGGCACAGTTTCCGGAGAGGATCTTACCCGCCCCAGCGACGGGCTGGGAGTCCGCTTCCGTCTGCTTGATGCAACAAAGCCCGGCACGGAACTCTGGGTGGAATATACGGGCGTGGTACCCGACACCTTCAAACCCGGTGCGGAAGTGATTGTCGAAGGCGCCATGGCGGACGGAGGCTTTTTTGCCAAGACGCTGATGACCAAGTGTCCCTCCAAATACCAGAAAGAAAATCGTACGGAAGCGACCCGGGTCTGACGGGTTCTTCCTGAGTATTCCCTTTCTCACTCCCGCCGTCACGGCGGGACTTCCCTTTCCTGCGCCCTGAGGAACATTCCCGCAGGGACGGAACCCTTTTCGGAGAAAGCATGTATCTTGCCGCATATATTCTGCTTCTTCTTGCCCTGCTCTGCGCCCTGGGAGGTACGGGCATGGGTGTGGCACAGCTCTGGCAGGGGCGCGACGCCGACCTCGGCTGGCTGGAACGGGCCAACCTTGTCACTGCGGGCTGTTTTGTCGTGTCCTCCGGCATACTGATGTATGCCCTGATTACGGGCGACTTTTCCCTGGAATATGTGGCGAACTACACCGACAGCCTTCTTTCTCTGTTCTACAAGATAACGGCCTTCTGGGCCGGACAGGCAGGCTCTCTGCTGTTCTGGGCGCTCATGGTCGCGCTGTGCGGCCTCATCTTCCAGTTCACCCCCTCGTATAAAACGCTCGAACGGGAAACCAGACTGTGGTACTGGGTGTTCTACCTTTCCATCATGGCCTTCTTTGCCCTGCTGCTCACAGCCTGGAGCAATCCCTTCCTCCAGATTTCCCCGACTCCGCCGGACGGACGGGGCATGAACCCCATGCTTCAGAATCCGGGCATGATCATCCATCCCCCGCTGCTCTTTCTCGGGTACGGAGGCTTTGTCATCCCGGGCTGTCTTGCTCTGGCACAGGCCATGCACCGGGGCGAAAGCGAAGCCTCCTGGCTTGACGTGGCCCGTCCCTTCACCCTTACGGCCTGGCTGTTCCTTACGGCAGGGATCGTCATCGGCGGCTGGTGGGCCTATATGGAACTTGGCTGGGGCGGCTACTGGGCCTGGGACCCTGTGGAAAATGCCTCGCTCATTCCCTGGCTGCTCGGCACGGCCGCCATTCATACCGGCCTGCTCCAGACCCGGCGGGATAAACTGCTCAGAGTCAATACCTTTCTCATGGCGTTGACCACGGTATCCGCCTTCTTTGCGACCTATCTCGTGCGCGGAAATGTGGTTCAGTCTGTCCATGTCTTCGGCGAAGGAGGCGTCGGCCCCGCCCTGCTCTTCTTTGTCCTGGGTTCCTTCGTGGTGGTACTCCTCGCCGCGCTGCGCCCCGTGCGCGAAGGCGCAGAAGCTCTGGGAGGTCTGGAAACCCGCGAGGGCTTCCTCGTCCTCACCGCCTGGATGCTCGTCGCCATTTCCCTCGTTATTCTCGTGGCCACGCTCTGGCCCGTAATTACGGAAACGTTCGGAAAAACCTCCAGCGGTCTCTCTCAGGGCTTTTACAACAGAGTCTGCCTGCCGCTGTTCACCGTCGTCATGGCGTTGCTGGCCCTCTGCCCCTGGCTGGGCTGGAAAGGCGGACTGCGCAGCTGGCCGAAGGCCGGCGGCGTGGCGGGCGTCTTCGTCATTTCTCTTGCCGGTCTGTGGTTGTCCGGCGTCCGCGACGCTCTGCCGCTCATGGCCGCAAGTCTGAGCATTGCCGCTCTGGCCAGCATGGTTCTGGTCATTGCGGAAAAGTCCACTCGCACGAACGGGCCGTCTCTGGGCGCGGCCCTGACGCATTTCGGTCTGGGGCTTATTGCGCTGGGCATAGCTTTTTCCGGCCCCTATGCCAGCAGCAGGGAAGTAACGCTGGCAAAGGGCGAAAGTGTGGAAATAGGCCCCTACACCGCGACTCTGGACGAACTGTACGAGGGCAGCAGCCCCAACGGAGCCTATGATTTTCTTGAAGCGGAAATACGACTGACACGAAACGGCGATAACGTGGCCGTGGTCAGCCCGCAATACCGGGTCTATTCACGATTCAATCAGAATTCCTTCGAAGCGGCCACCCATCCCAGCCTCGGAACGGAATTCTACGCCACCCTGCTGGGGCTGGAAAACGGCAACAAGGCTGTGATTCATGTCAGCGCGCATCCGCTGGTCAACTGGCTGTGGATTGGCGGAACCATCATGACCCTTGCTCCCCTGCTCGGTCTGCGGCGCAGATTCTCCCGGAAATCCTCCGGCGATTCCTCGGGCAGGGCCTGAAGGGGCACGCCATGCGGGACGCACCTCTTTCCGAACCCGTCGCGCTGCTGAAGCTTTCCGGCGTCGGCAAGGCTTTTGGGCCGCGTGTGCTGTTCCGGAAGATAGAGGTGTCGTTCGCCGCAGGCAGCATAAGCCTGCTGGCAGGGCGTAACGGAGCGGGAAAGTCCACTCTGATGCGCATCATGGCCGGACTGGCCCGCCCTGACGCGGGTTCGGTAACCCGCCATGCGCATGAAGCCGAAACAGCATTTCTCGCTCATGCGACCTTTCTGTATTCCGGACTCAGCGCACAGGAAAATCTGCATTTCTGGGGGCGCGCTCTGGGGCTTCGCGGACAGGCTCTGACTCAGGCTGCGGACGCCGCTCTGGATCGCGTGGGCCTGACCCGGCACGCGCATGACAGAGCGGGCATTCTTTCCCGGGGCATGGCCCAGCGGCTCAACCTTGCCCGTCTGCTGCTCGGCAGACCGAAACTGCTGTTGCTGGACGAACCGGGAACAGGACTTGATACGGCCTCGCGCGGGCTGCTGCATGAAATGGTGCGGGAAGCACGCGACGGAGGCGCGGCTGTGATCTGGATCAGCCACGATCTTGATGCGGACGGAATTCTGGCCGATCGCATTCTTACCCTGCGCAACAAAACGCTTGAAAGCAGCCGGCCTTCCCGGCCCGACATGCAGGGAGCTTCATCATGCTGAAGCTTGCCGTCGTCATCTGTCTCAAGGATCTCCGACTCATCCTGACGCGCGGAGCCGGTCTTGTGCAGGCTCTGCTGCTGGGGCTGTTGCTGGTTTTTCTGTTCAGCCTTTCCCTCGATGCGGGTGAACGTCTTGCTCCGCAGGCGGCCGCCACCATGTTCTGGCTGGCTTCGGCCTTCTGTCAGGTGCTGGTCTTCAATATGCTCTATGCGCTGGAAGAAGAAAACGGCGCGCGTCTCGGTCTGCTGGTTCTGCCTGCTCCGTCTCAAGGAATCTGGCTGGGTAAGGGACTGGCGGGGCTGCTGCTGCTCATCTGCGCACAGGCTGTCTTTCTGCCGGCGGCATTCGTCTTTCTCGGTCAGAATCCTGGAGCCGAACCTGGCCCGGCTCTGGCAGGGCTGCTGCTTACCGATGCCGGTATGGCTGCTTCCGGTTCCCTTCTCGGTGCGCTTTCCGTAGGGAGGGCAGGACGCGAATCTCTGCTTTCCATTGTTCTCTTTCCACTGATGATTCCCCTGCTGCTGGCTGGAATTCAGCTCGGCACGGCGGGTTTCGGCCCCGCTCTTCCCCCCGGAGCCGCACAGGGCTGGCTGGGGCTGGCCGCGGCCTTTGACGCGGTGTTTCTGGCCGCCGGGCTTATTCTCTTTCCTTTCGTCTATACTGGAGAAGACTGATGCGCTTGTTCATCCTGTCCGGTCTCGTCGGAGGCCTGCTCATGGCATTATGTCAGTGGCTGGTCTTTGTATACGCACCCCTGGAACAGAGCATGGGCGTGGTGCAGAAAATTTTCTACATGCATCTGCCTGTGGCATGGTGGTGTTTTGTCAGTTTTTTTGTTGCCTGCGTTACAGGCGCACTGTGGCTGAAAACACGACGCCCCCGCTGGGACGCGCTCTCCGCAGCCGCTGTGGAAACGGGCATGGTCTGGGCCACGCTGGCTTTAATTACCGGTTCCATCTGGGCGCGCCACTCCTGGGGAACCTGGTGGACCTGGGATCCTCGTCTGACTACCATGCTGGTGCTGTGGTTCATCTATGCAGGTTACCTCGCGCTGCGCTCCATGCCTCTGCCTCCGGACAGACGCTCCTCCATGTGCGCGGTCGTGGCCATTGTCGGGTTTCTTGACGTGCCGCTGGTCTTTCTCTCCGCCCGTCTGTGGCGATCCATACATCCGGCTGTTTTTGCCTCGGAAGGCGGAGGCATGGACAGCCGCATGGCCGTTGCGGCCATTGCCTCCGTTCTCTGTTTCGGCCTGATATGGCTGGCCCTGCTCGGCCTTCGCTACCGGCAGATGCTGCTGGCGGCACGACTGGACAGACTTGCGCTCGCCGGAGGAGAGGACGAAGACTGATTCCGGCCTTCCCTCTGCCGCGGACGAAATCCTGCGGCAACCTGTCACGCACCATTCCCAACTTTACAGCATCTCGCGGGAGACATTCATGGAAGCGATACATTGGCTCATGGCGGCAAACGCCGCGCTCTGGATTGGGCTTGGCCTCTATATTTTCTTTCTGACCTCAAGACAACGTGCGCTGGAAGCCAGACTTGAAGCCCATGCCACGCCGGAGGACGACGATGAATAAGCCCGGTCTCCCGACCCGCATCATGCTCGGTCTGATTTCGCTCGGCCTGCTTGCCATACTGGGAGCATCCCTGAAATATCGCCTGGAAGGTCATCCTCTGGTGACGCATGTCGCCGTCCCGCAGGGAACGACGGCGACGGCTCCCGCCTCCCAGAATCAGGGTATGAACGCCATGGCCGAAGCCATGAGCAACGATCCCGATCAGACTGTCCTGCTCGGTCTGATGCAGAAACTTCAGAACAACCCCAACGATCCGGAAACGCTGCTCGAACTCTCCGACCTCTTCATGCGCCGGGGCGATCTGGATCAGGCGGAAAACTTCATCAACCGCGCCGCCGTGGCGTCTCCTTCCGACGCGCGCCCGCCCTTCTACCTCGGCGTGCTTCTGGAACGCAGGGGGGACTATGTAAAAGCGGCTTCTTCTCTTGAGCGCGCTCTCGGAATGAAGGATATTCCCGAAGCGCGTTTCAGTCTGGCCATACTGCTTATTTATCGTCTGGACGACAAGGCTGCGGGCAAAGCTCAACTGGAGACGCTTCTTGCCTCTCCGGGCCTGAACGCCGATCTAAAGGCTCTTGCCGAAACGGAGCTGAAAAAGCTGTGAACGCTCCTATTCCCTTTGAAGACACCATTGCGGCCGTCGCCACCGCACCGGGCGCCGGAGGAGTCGGCGTCATCCGCATTTCCGGGCCGCGGGCAAAAGAGCTGCTCGAACGGGTGTTCCGACCCTCTTCATCGCAATTCCGGGGCTTTGTTCCCCGCATGATGCACCACGGACATATTGTGGACGGCAAGGGCTGTACACTGGATGAGGTTCTGGTGGTCTTTTTCCCTGCGCCGCACTCCTTCACAGGGGAAGATGTAGCGGAGATCCACGGCCATGGCGGCCCCGCGCTGCTTCATGCCGAACTGGACGCCGTACTCGACGCCGGAGCGGAACGATCTTCAGGCGGCGTCCGCATGGCGGAACGCGGCGAATTTACCCGTCGCGCCTTCCTGAACGGCCGCATCGATCTTTCTCAGGCGGAAGCCGTGGCCGAACTCATTGCCGCTCCGGGAGCAGAGGGCGCGCGGCTGGCCTCCGCCCGACTCGACGGTCTGCTCGGCCGGCGTGTGACAGCGCTGCGCGATCGCCTCGAATATCTGCGTCAACGGGTCTGCCTTGCCGTGGACTTTCCCGAAGAAGAAGGAGAATGTCTTCCTCCTGCCGAATTTGCCTCCGTCACCAGGGATGTGGCTTCTGCTCTGCGCGAGCTGATCGCATCCTACGATCGCGCCCGGGTCTGGGCCGAAGGCGCGCCCGTGGCTCTCGCCGGGCGGGTCAACGCCGGAAAATCCAGCCTCATGAACGCTCTGCTGGGACGCCCACGGGCCATAGTCACGGATCAGCCGGGGACAACCAGGGACTATCTGGAAGAAGAGTGCCGTATTCAGGGCCTTCCCGTCCGGCTGGTGGATACCGCCGGACTGCGGGAAGACAGCGAAGATCCCATCGAACGCGAGGGCATACGCCGGGGAAAAGAAAAAATGCGGGAGGCAGGTCTCCTCCTGCTGATACTGGACGGCTCCGCACTCGCCGCCCTGTCGCCGCAGGATCTTGAGGCCGCCCTGCGCACGGAACGTCAGAATCTGCCCGATCTGCCGTCTTCGCGCCGGATTGTGGTATGGAACAAGCAGGACGTCGCGCCGCTCTCCCCCGCCGTGCGCGAGCTGGCGGTGCAGCTCTTCAGCGCGCCCTGCCTTCCTCTCTCCGCCCGTACCGGCCAGGGCCTTGAGGAACTCTGCGCCCTCATTGCCGACAAACTGCGCGGAGAAAGCCCGCTCCCCGGCGAAGGAGAGCTGGCCCCGAACCGGAGGCAGGCGCGCGCGCTGGGCAAGGCTCTGGATGAACTGACGGAACTGGAGCGGGAAATCGCCGCCGGCCTTCCTCCCGATCTCTGCGGCCTGCGTCTTGACTCCGCCTGTGTTCACCTTGGAGATGTCGTCGGACTGAACAGTACGGAAGAAACGCTCAACGCCATCTTTGCCGATTTCTGTATCGGCAAGTAGGCTGCTTCAGAGCAGTTTCATTTTGAACAGGCTCCCGGAGTCAGGCAAAGCAAGACTGATCCGCAACGCCGGATCAGCCGCAGTTTACCCTTGGCGTACAGCTCCGGCGCAGGCGTGAACGCTGCGGGCAGGAACACAGGGTTCCGGCTGGCAAAAAGCCTCAAAAACAGAATGCGCTGAAAGCAGCCCTCTCTTTCCTTTCCAGAGCAGCCGCACCGTGCCGGAAATTTTCGTAATCGCTCCGGAAAGCGTCAGGACATTCCGGTCTGCGCCGGGATCGGGCCACTTTCCGCGCAAACAGGAACAGAAAGAGGGACGTCGGACAGACAGCGTTTCCTCCTGTTTCCGTCGGGCTTCAAGCGTATCGAGCCGTTTACAGAACAGTCTGATTCAACTACCACAAGGCATGTTTTACCACATCGCACTGCTATCTCCTCCGTACTCCACGCTGACATACTCTGCGCCGGACTGGCTGCCTCCCGAATTGTGGCAGGCCGGACTGCGTGCGGCCGTACCGCTGGGAGGAGGACAGGTTCGGGCCGGGCTGATCCTGCAAAGCACGGAACAGGCGGATCTGCCCGAAGGCGTTGCCGTACGCCCGCTGCTGTGGCCGCTGGAACGCCGTCCGCTGCTGGATGAACGCTATCTTGCCATGATTGTTCAGCTTGCGCGCCGCCAGCTTGTCACTCCCGGCAATATTCTCGGCGTAATACTGCCGCAGGGCCTGCGCACAACGGGGCGCATACGGGTGCGCGAATTTACCGGAAGCCGCCCGCGCCTGCATCAGTTGCGGGAACTTCCCCGTCTGGAAGGGGAACGCCTGCGGGAACTGGGCAGGGCCTTTGCCTCCGGCAGGGCTGAAGTTCTCGCCCTGCGCGAGGATGCGGCCTCCGGCGAACTGTGCCGTCTGAAATGCGAACCCCCGTGGAAGGTTCGCCCCAATGCTCTGCGTCAGCGGGAAGTACTGGAATACCTGTGGGAAAAAGGGAGCGTCTCCCGACGCAGACTGCTCGACGCACTCCCTGAAAGCGGTCCCGCGCTGGAACGTCTGCTTCAGGCAGGGATGATATCCATATGCCCGCAGGAAGAAGAGGAAAGCGAGGAAGAAAAGGAGCAGGAGGCTTTGCTTGCGCCGCCTCCGCCCCCCTATGAACTGACGGAAGAGCAGCGAAAAGCCGTGGACGCCTGCCGGGCCGAGCTGGATAAGGCTGCCCGCGGCGAACGCGCAACGCCGCATCTCATATATGGCGTGACCGGAAGCGGCAAGACGGCGGTATATCTGGAACTGGCCCGGCTCTGCCTGGAAAGAAGACGGACGGCACTGCTTCTCGCCCCGGAAGTGGCTCTTGCGCTCAAGCTGCGACGCGACGTGCAGGCGCGCTTCCCCGGCCTGCCCGTCTTTCTCTTCCACGGCTATCAAAGCCCGGCGCGGCGCGAACGGATATTTCGGGAACTTGCCGCGCGGCGCGAACCCTGTCTGGTGGTAGGCACACGTTCCGCCTTGTTTCTGCCCGTGAGCGACCCCGGCCTGATTGTACTGGACGAGGAACATGATACTTCCTTCAAGCAGGATGAAGGGCTGCATTATCAGGCCAAGGAAGTGGCCTGGTGCAGAACTGCACTGTCCGGAGGACTGCTGGTTTTCGGGTCGGCTACCCCGGACGTGAAGACCTTTTATGCAGCGAAGCAGGGGGAACTCTCCCTGACCTGCCTGCCTCACAGGGTAGGAGGCAGCAATCTGCCCGCCATTGAACTGGTGGACATCAGCCGCGACGCCATGAATGGCGGGGACGGGCTGCTGGCCCCGGCCTCGCTGGAAGCTCTGCGGGAAACGGTGCGACGCGGGGAGCAGGCCGTGGTGTTGCTCAATCGGCGGGGCTATGCTCCGCTGATGTACTGTCTGGACTGCAAGCGGGTAGTCCGCTGCCCGCACTGTGATATTGCCATGACCTACCATAAGCACAGAGAAAGGCTGGTCTGTCACTACTGCGGCTTCACCCTGCCCTTTCCCTCTCCCTGCGCGGGCTGCGGCGGACTGCATTATCTGCCCATGGGCGAGGGAACGGAGCGTCTGGAAGAACGTCTTGCCGGAGAAGAACTGAAGGCCGCTCTCCCTCCGGGAGGGAGAATACTGCGTCTGGATCGGGACAGCACGCGCCGCCCCGGAAAAATGGAAGAAATACTCGCCGCCTTTGCCCGCAAGGACGCTCAGGTTCTGGTGGGAACGCAGATGCTTTCCAAAGGGCACCACTTTCCGGATGTAACGCTGGCGTTGATTGCAGACGCCGATCTCGGGCTTAATCTCCCGGATTATCGGGCTTCAGAGCGTACCTTCCAGCTCCTCCTGCAATCCGCAGGGCGGGCGGGACGTGGAGAAAAGGCGGGAAGGGTGTTGATCCAGACCCGTATGCCGCACCATCCCTGCTGGGATTTCGTGAAGCGTGCGGACTATGACGCCTTTTACGAACATGAAATCGCTCTGCGGGAAAAGCGACGTTATCCCCCCTTTGTCAAGCTGGCTCTGGTTCGGGCCTCCCGTCCGATGGAAGACAAGGGAGATGGCGAAACGGGCCTGAATCTGTTCATGAGCGCACTCCGGGAAGAAGGCCGGGCGCAGGGACTGACCGTCATGGGCCCCATCCCCTCTCCTTTTGCCCGTCTTCAGGGGCGTCTGCGCTTTCAGGCCTTGATCAAGGCAGACGACTGGCTATCCATACGCAAGGCATACAGCCGCGCACTGGTCCGTGCCTTCGGAGGAGGCTCCATACCGAAGGAATTACGCCTTTCTCTCGATCTCGATCCGGTGAACATGCTGTAAGGCTTTTGCAGAAGCAGCACATTTTCGCGTTGAAAATATTCCCGGAGTCGCACGAAGCGAGACTGCTCCGCGAGGCCGGCCTCAATGTATTTGCGACGCAGGCGTGAAGGCTGCGCTCAGGAACAGAGCCGGATTGCAGATATTTTCAAAAGCAAAACGATCCCGAACGGACAGCGTATTGCTAAAAACACATCAAGCCGGAGACAAAACAAAAAGGGTACCGGAAGCGTATACTCGTTTCCGATACCCTGCCGAATGCCCGTGCGGGCTTCCGTTTTTCACTCAGCCGACAGGCTGGCGCACGACGCCGGAACTGCCGTGCGCTTCCTCCGTCGTCTTATTTTTTGTGGTACACTTTGCCGTTAATGAAATCAAAGCTGGAAATAGTGTCGGGTTCAAGATAGAAAATCTTGAATTCCGGATTATCCGCACTCTTATAGATTGCCTTGATTCCCGGGTTTTCATCCAGAAATTCGGCCTTGAGCTTGGCATCCTCAACAAAGGTGACGGGGCCGTCCAGATTCAGGACAATATTGCTTTCCGGATCCCATGCGCAGAAGGATATCCGGTTGTTGGCCTGCATCTGTTTATAGACATCCTTACTCGCGCCGGTGCAGAACCAGAAACGATCGCCTTCGGCCCGGAGCATGCCAAACACTCTGGTGCGGGGCTGGGTTCCGTCTTCCGTAGCGAGAACCCCGGCCGGAGTCTTGGCCAGAATAGCCTTGTAATCTATGCTTTCGGCCGCTCCGGCAGGAGCCGTGACGCACAGTGCGACCAGCAGGGCCGCTCCTCTGAGAAATGCGTTCATTCTGTTCATGGCTGATTCCTTTTGTTTTATATGGCAGTTTAGCGGGATCTGAGACTCTAACTGTTCTGATGCAGGCCGTCTACTTCCTGTTCAGCAGTTCCAGCATGGCCCGGAGCGCATCCGCATGGGCACGTTCACGCTCTGCATCAAGCTCGGGGTGAATTTCCGGAGCCTCCGGCTCTGGAGCAGGGGCTTCAAGCAGACGGGCGGCACGAGCCGGAGGCGTATGATCCCGTCGGATCAGCAGGCCGGAGAGAGCTTCCTTGGGACTGGGAATAGTGAAAGCCTGCTCCTCCCACTTGCCGCGTCCGAGAAAATAACAGAACAGGGAGGAAAGCTCCCTGTCCATAAACAGAAAACGGGCTGAAATACCTGGCCCGAGTTTGTGTACAACGGTTTCACAGAAATCCCGTGCGTCTTCGCGTGAGATTTCCGGAAAGGCGCATTCCACCAGGGTCGCGTCGGCTTCGCTGTCGAAATCCACATGCGCCGCGCCGCACAGGGAAAGCGCGTCCAGAAGCAGCGTTCGTATGCGATCTTCCGCATCGAGAAGCTCCTGATAGGAAAATCCGTCCTCATAAAGGACGTGGCCGAACATGACGTGACGGAACTGGGCCATGATACCTCCTGCGAATATGTTCGCGCAGATCCCCAATCTGCGCCCGCCTCTCCGGCGGAGAGACGCTCTCAAGCATAGTCGCTGGAAGGACGCTTGCCAAGCGGGGCGGCTCACACTAGAGTGACAGGACAAAATCCGGACACATCATGGACTGAAACATGCCGAATACATACCATGTCTCCGGCGTCGCAGACTGCGTCGCCCTGAATTTCTCCCGTCTGCTGATCGCCGGTCTCTCTCCGACGGCGCCGGGTACGGCGGGTTCCATTCTTGCAACAGCCCTGGCCCCATGGTTCTTTCTGCCGCTTTCTCCGGCGGCACGTCTGATTCTGCTCCTCGCGCTGTATGCGGCAGGTTCCTGGGCTGCGGGCAGAACGGAACTGCTCCTCGGCGGCAAGGACCCTTCCTGCGTGGTCATCGATGAGCTTGTCGGACAATGGATCGCCCTCTTTCCTCTGGGACTTTCCGTCTTTTCTCCTCTCATGCCGCACTTTCCCGGCCCGACACTCGGGCCGGCATCCGTTCCGCTCATTCCCCTTCTCGCAGGTTTGTTCCTGTTCCGGGTGTTCGACATATCCAAGCCCGGATTCATACACATGTCGGAAAGCTGGCTGAAAGGCGGACAGGGCGTCATGATTGACGACGTGCTTGCCGGAATCATGGCTCTGGCCGCTCTGTGCGGATTCTGCGCGCTGTGGCGCTGGGCGGCGGCATGAAATATCTGGCTCTGGATTACGGACTCAAGCGGGTAGGCGTTGCCGTCAGCGACCCGGAAGGCATTATGGCGTTCCCCCGCTGTACCTTAAAACGGGAAGTCCGCAAAACTTTCTTCGCGGAGCTGCTGGCTCTGATCGAAAAGGAATGCCCCGACGCCATCGTGCTGGGCTACCCCCTGCATACCGACGGCAGCGAATGTCTGACCACCACGCAAGTACGCAATTTTGCGGCCTCCCTCCGCCGTCGCGTGACTCTGCCCATATATTACATGAACGAAGTTCTGAGCAGCGCCGATGCGGAAAGCCGTCTGGCCGAAGCCGGCCTGAAGGGACGGGCCATACGCGAGGTGGTGGATCAGGAAGCGGCCGTCCTGATACTGGAATCCTTCCTCTCACAACCGGAATCTTTACGGATTGAAGCATGAGTTCTTCACAGCACCGACGTCATCCCCTGCTCAAGTGTGTACTGCTCCTGCTGACGCTGCTGCTTGCCGTCTGCCTCTATGCAGGCTGGGATGCCTGGCGTTTTCTGCATGAAGCGCCGGAATCCCCCGGCATCGGCAAGATAGTTGATATTGAACCGGGTTCAAATCTGGTCGACGTTTCTCTTCTGCTCCAGAAAGAAGGCGTCATCACCAGCGCGAAACGCTTCCAGATACTGGCAAGACTGACGGAGCAGAGTCGCAGCCTCCAGGCCGGGCAATTTCTGGTCAATACGGGCTGGCTTCCCCGTCAGGTTCTTGATCAGCTTGTGAGCGGTCAGAGCGTTCTGCACCGCGTAACCATCCCGGAGGGCCTGCCCTGGTGGGAAGTGGGCGAGGCGCTGGAAAAAAATGGCATGTGCCGGGCTTCGGATTTCAGGGAAGTAATCCATGATCCGGACTTCCTTCGCAAGTACGGAATTCCCTTTGCGTCGGCAGAAGGCTTCCTGTATCCGGACACCTACCTTGTACCCAAACCGCGCGAAATGGATATGAACAGCGCGCGCTCCTTTGCGGGACGCATGGTGGATACCTTCTGGCGCAAGACTTCTCCGGCATGGGAAGCAGCGGGACTCGGCTCCCGCCCCCCCGCGGCGGATCTGCTGCGCGTGCTTGTTCTGGCCTCGATAGTGGAAAAGGAAACGGGCCTTCCGGAGGAACGCCCCCGTGTGGCCGGCGTATATGTCAACCGTCTGAACAAGGGCATGGCTCTTCAGGCAGACCCCACGGTCATTTACGGACTCGGCCCGGACTTTAAAGGGCCTCTGCTCCGGCGCAATCTTGAAGATGACGACAATCCCTACAATACCTATCGTCATCCCGGCCTGCCGCCAGGTCCCATCTGTTCCCCCGGTCTTTCCGCTGTGGAGGCCGCTCTTCATCCCGAAAAACACAACTACCTGTATTTTGTAGCCACAGGTAAGGATAAGGGGCATACCTTCTCCGCCACGCTGTCCCAGCACAACAAGGCCGTACGCGCCTACCGTCAGGCTCTGCGCGAACGAGGAGGTTCATAAAGGCTGCTCCGTTTGAGATTTGCAGGAAAAAGGACTATAAGGAGACGGCGCGACTTTCAACAGTCGCCTCATTCCGCCCCGTTGCAGAGCATACCATGACTGAAGACTGTACTCCGTCCCCCTCTCCGGAGGTCTCGTCCGGACAGGCCGAATCCTCATTCAACAGAAAACGCCATTCCCGCCGACGCTCACGGCGGGGAAAAAGCGACGCATCAAAACACGACAGTCTGCCCGGAGAACCGATTCTCGAGGCATGGCCGGACGCTCCGCCTGCGCTCAGCAAAGAGGAAATCAATCAGCTCCCCATTCGTGCCTACAGTGGAGAAATATGCCTGATCCGCACGGAAGAGGATCTGGATCGCGCGCTCAATCTTCTCTGGAAGGAAAAGGTTCTCGGCTTTGATACGGAAACACGTCCGGTCTTTACCAGAGGCAAAAGCGGTAATCCTGCCCTGCTGCAACTCGGCGGCGAAAGCTGTGTCTATCTTTTTCAACTGAACTGCGTGCCTTTTGGGGAAGCTCTGGCGGATCTGCTGGCCAATCCGCACATCATCAAGACGGGCGTGGCTGTGCGCGACGATCTCCGCGCGCTTGCCCGTCTGCATGATTTTACTCCGGGCGGCGCCGTGGATCTCGCGCATCTTGCCCGCGCGCGCGGGGTGCGTGCCCAGGGGCTGCGCTCGCTTGCCGCCGCGCTGCTGGGCTTCCGGATCAGCAAAAGTGCGCAGTGTTCCAACTGGGAAAAGGAAGAGCTGACCCCTCGGCAGATACTCTACGCCGCCACGGACGCATGGGTAGGACGAGAACTGTATTTCAGACTGATATGAGCATGTCCCTGCCTCTGCGGTGAACGCTGCTGCCGTCCCCCCGCTGACAAAATTATCCGCTCAGATTATCAGATATTCGCACTGAAAAACTTCAGGATAGTCCTTCCTGTTCAGAAAATTCTGCGCTCTCCCCCCCCATGAGGAAAGGCAGTATACTCAGCCCCTTCCCCGCCCGGAGAAGGCTCGGGCTATGCTGTTTTTGCCGCCGACTCTCGCAAGATTTCCGCGCAGTGTTATCAACAGGCGTCATATCGCCGGAAAAAAGCCCTTCTTTCTGAAACAGAAAGGCGTGCCGGCAATCTGCGCCGACACGCCTTTCTCATTTTACCACGCCATTCGGACAGAGTTCAGAAAGCTCAGTATCAAAGCGTTTTGCTCCTGAACATATCTTCCGAGCCTGCCCTGCCGGTCACGTCTGTACACGCCCTGTGGGCTGCCCTCTGGCTGGCTACGCCGCAAGTGCCTTGAGACTGCTCCGGACCTCACGCCAAAGTCTCGCTTCGCCTGCCTCCGGGAGCATGTTCGTTTTGAACATGCGCTATAAGCCTATTCTCCTGCCATATGACGCAGGCTCTCTCCCGTCAGACGCCAGGTCGTCCATTCTTCCATGGGAACGGCTCCCTGTGCCCGATAGAAGGCAATGCTCGGGGCATTCCAGTCCAGACATGCCCACTCCAGACGTCCGCATCCGCGTTCCAGCGCAATGCGCGCCAGCTCCCGCAGCAGGGCCTTGCCAGTTCCCTGCCCCCGCGCCTCCGGCCGTACGAACAGATCTTCCAGATAAATACCGGCCCGCCCGAGGAAGGTCGAAAAATTGTGAAAGAACAGGGCAAAGCCCACGATCTTTCCGGCAAGCTCCGCAAGAAGAACCTCCGCTCTGCCGCGCTCAAAAATCCATTTTTCCAGAAGCTCCGGTGTCGCCACCACCTGATCGCTCATATGTTCATATTCGGCAAGCTCGCCGATAAATTCCAGAATCACAGGAACATCGTCCCGCGTTGCCCGGCGAATCACAATATCGCTCATGAATCAGTCCTTTCTCTGTTTTCCGGCGGAGTATCCCGCATCATACATGAAGGGCAGAATATACCATTATCCCCCGTTCACGAAAAGAGCCTCCCCACGGCGTCCGTGAAGAGGTTCCCTTTCAAGGTGCAGCATCAGGAACACCAGTGGGGAACAGATACTTTTCCTGCTTCAATGGTGCCTCACGGCTCCGAAGGTCTGAGGCCTCTTTCCGGCAGACACGCCCAGGCGGAGAACTTTCAGAAAGAATACCTTCCAGCCCTGGAGCATGGAACAGAGCGCAGTCGCCCGACACTTTTCAGATAAGGTGCAGACGTTCAGCTTTTGGCTCCGAGGGGCTGCTCCGTTCCGAAACGGCGCAGACGCAGGGCATTGAGAACCACGGATACGGAAGAAAGAGCCATGGCCGCGCCGCCCAGCATGGGAGACATTCCCGGCCCGCCGAAAAGCAGCAAGGCCCCGGCCGCTATGGGCACCAGAAGAATATTGTAGGCAAAGGCCCAGAACAGGCTGAGTTTTATATTCGCCAGCGTAGCGCGGCTCAGATCCAGCGCGGTAATGACTCCCGGCAGGCCGCGCAACAAAACCATGTCGCCCGCCTCCATGGCCACATCAATACCCGATCCCATGGCCATACCCACATCGGCGCGGGCAAGCGCGGGGGCGTCGTTGATACCGTCGCCGACCATGCCGACATGCAGGCCCTTTGCCTGCATATCCGCAATCACGGCATCCTTGCCGTCCGGCAACACGTCGGCAATGACTTCCTCCACACCGGCGCGAGCCGCCACGGCGCGGGCAGTACGGGTATTGTCGCCGCTGAGCAGCACCACCCGCAGGCCCCTGTCCTTCAGTGCCTGAACCAGACGCGGACTTTCTTCCCGCAGAGGATCCGCCAGAGCAAGCCCTCCCGCATATCTGCCGTCCACGGCAAGCAGCAGAGGCGTTTGACCTTCGTCAGCCAGAGAAGCCAGCAGACCGCCTTCCAGCCCTGCGGGAAGTTCTACACCTCCTTCGCGCAACATGGCGGCATTTCCCAGCAGCACGCGATGAGGCAGAGGGCCGTCTCCGACAAGTCCCTGAACGCCCCTGCCGCTTACAGCCTTGAAATCGTCAACCGGCAAAAGCGACAGACCGGCTTCCTTTGCGGCATCAAGCAATGCGCGGGCCAGAGGATGCTCGGAAACAGACTCCAGCGAGGCCGCAAGACGCAGCATGGTCTGTTCGTCCGGCCCCGTTCCTCCTTTCGTTCCGCTTTCTGCGGGATGTATCCCCACCAGACGGGGCGCGCCCTCGGTCAGCGTACCTGTCTTGTCAAAAACCATTGTATTGAGATGCCCGGCATTCTCCAGCGCGACCCCGCTTTTGATCAGTACTCCGAGCTGCGCGCCGCGCCCCGTAGCCACCATGATCGACATGGGCGTAGCCAGACCGAGCGCGCAGGGGCAGGCAACAACCAGAACCGCCACAAAAATGCGCAGAGCTTCCCCGAAGGGCAGATGCCCGAGGAAAAACCAGGCAAGACCGGCCAGCGTGGCAATGGCAATGATTGCAGGGACGAAATACAGACTGATCCGATCCGCCAGTCCGGCAATGGGCGCACGCGAACCCTGCGCGTCCCGCACCAGACGGATAATGCGCGCCAGAACGGTATCCGCTCCCACATGCCGGGCCTCCATGACGAAGGCTCCGCTTACGTTCATGGTACCCGCCGCCACTTCATCCCCGGCCTTCACCTCTACAGGAACGGGTTCCCCGGTGAGACTGGACATGTCGATGGCGGAACTTCCTTCCGCTACAATGCCGTCCACGGGAATACGCGATCCGGGGCGGATGAGCAGGCGATCTCCGGCAACGACCGCCCGAACCGGAACTTCACGACTTTCGCCGTTCTCATCAAGCATGGTGACACTTTCCGGCGTCAGATCCATCAGCCCTTTAATGGCTTCGGAGGTGCGACGCCTCGACAGAGCCTCCAGATACTTGCCCAGAGAAATCAGCGCGATCAGCATGCCTGCCGACTCATAATACAAGCCCATGACTCCGGCATGAGCAAGCTCCGACGTGGACGCCAGCGCAATTTCAAGCGTACTCCAGAGACTGTACAGAAGGGCCGCCCCCGTTCCCATGGCGACGAGACTGTCCATATTCGGCGCACCGCGCAGCAACAGAGGAATACCGGTACGGTAGAAGTCGCGCCCCGACCACAGTATGGGCAGAGTCAGCACAAGTTGAACCAGAGCAAAGGTCAGCGGAGAGTTATGAGGATCCAGCCATGCCGGCAGAGGCATTCCCCAATGGCTGCCCATGGCGATGATCACCAGAGGCACGGCAAACACAAATTCCGTAATCAGCCTCTGCCGACGCCGGGCAAGCGCCGCGTCTGCCCGTGCCTGCTCCTCTTCCCATGCGTCATGCTCGTCGGTTTCCGGCGGAATATAGGCCGGAGTAAAGCCCAGAGAACGTATTTTTTCCTCCACCTGCCGGATGAAATCTTCTTCACCGATCCCCTGCTCCCTCAGCCAGGTCTCATCCGGTACCAGCAGCGCCGTTCCTCCCGCCAGATTCACAGATACGGACGCCACGCCGGGCATGGCTCCGAGCGCCCGCTGCGAACGGGCGGAACATGCCGCACAGCTCATACCGTCAATCCGAAAACGCATGTTCTGCATATGTTCGGTCATAACATTGCTCCCGTATCCGCCGGGGTCTTGCCAGATGCTCCGGTCGGTCATACTATATTTGAAAACAACTTTCGTTTTACACAAGGAGAAATAGTATGTCCACGTTGAGTGTCAAGGGCATGCGTTGCGCCCACTGCCAGAAATCGGTCGCTGAAGCCATGGAAAAAGTTCCCGGAGCCGGGCAGGTAACGGTGGATCTGGAAGGAGGCAAGGCAAGCTGGACGGGCGAAGCTTCCGCCGAAGCCATGGCCGCCGCTATTGAAGGGCAGGGCTTTGAAGTGGTGAAATAAGTATCTGTATTTTGTTTTCCAGCAAAAACGGCTTCCCCGGTGAAGGGAAGCCGTTTTTGTGTTCATGGCAGGCTCTTTTCAAAAATCAGGAGGACATATCTGCTTATCATACCCGGCGGCTTGCCGTTTCGGCTTACCACGCGGAACTTCAAACAGACCCTAAAAACTACACGAATAAAAATAACTTTATGTATATTTTATGCTGATAAATTTTTCTACATATTAATATAAATCTGTGTATAAAATTAGATAATTCTAAATATTTATAATGTATAAATCGTATTTAATATTGATGATCTATTTTTGTGTAAAATTCATCTATAATGAAAAAACACAGTATTCCGGACAAGAGAAACTCTTCTCCGGCCTCCGTCAAAGCGGATTTGAAACTGTTAGAAAGAGTACGTGAAGTTCAGCGTGCCACGGAAGGCGTTGTCGTACCTTGTGGTTCTGATGCTTTCATCAAAGTCCGTGATCATATATGCCAGCAGGAGATTGGCCGTGAGGTTCTGATACAGCTTGTAGCTGCTCAGGAAGTCCACTTCCCAGAGAGAGTCTCCGGTGGTCA
>LBJMC04202__coassemble_276_pt1 | contig 43241 bp, 37 predicted proteins | sample LBJMC04202__metabat2_low_PE_018 | metagenome-assembled genome bin LBJMC04202 | reverse complement strand
GATAGGAATTATACTGCCCCATGTAATCCTGAATATAGACCATCTGCTGCTGAGTGTCCGTGCCCAGCTCTTCAAGACGGGCTTCCAGCGAAGCTATGGCAACATCCCATTCTTCTTCGCTGTGATTATAGTCGTTGCCGGTCTTGTCGTAGGCAAGGCCGTTCTTGTCCATGTAGTCCACCATTTCCTTGGACATCAGGGTGCAGTTCTTGGTGTTCTTTTCCGTTTTTCCGTTGGAATAGGTTACGGATTCCGATCCTGCGGACACGCCTGCCTTGGCGTCGGCCTGAGACTGTCTGGCCTCATTGAGCAGAGAAGACACCAGCTTCTGTTCCTCCTGCTGCTCGGATATGGACTCCATTCTTTCCAGAGCCTGACTCTTGGCGGTTTCCGAAAGTTCAAGCTGGAGTTTGGCGAACATCAGCTGAAGGCTGGAAGACGGCCCGAGATCCGTAGCCGTGATGGAAGACGTACTGTTGAGATTGACCTGAGACATCTATTGTCTCTCCTGTTTCCCCGCCGCTTCCCGGCAGGGATGAGCTGATCTGTTACAGAGTGTGCCGCTTTGTTCCGCTGGGGCGAAAAGAACAGACACACAGGGAGGATATTTCTACAGGCGCACCACACCTCTGCGGCCTGCGCCGGGCAGAGAGCCGGAAGAGGCGGCAGCCGGACGGCTCTGGGCCGCACGGGCTTCTCCGGCGCGTTTGGCCTCGGCCTGCGCTTTTTCAACGAAGCTGCGCTCTTCGGGAGAAAGCTTGCTCATATCCAGCTTCTCCCCTCCCTGTTCGGGCAGACCGGCCTGCTTACGCAGGGCCTTTTCCTGAGCCTCGAGGCGGGAAAACTCTTCTTTAATGGCGGCAAACGCTTCAAACTGCTTCTTCATATCCTGTTCGGAATAAGCCATACTACACGCTCCTTTTGATGGCGGCACTTTCGTTTCCATGTTGGCTCACAATAAGCACAAAGTGTGCCAACCATGAAATACCTTGAAAAAATAAACATGTTTAGACATACAACGCCTTCTTTGCGCCAAAAAAATTGGCACAAAGATTACGGCTTCCGTTCACGGACTTATGATATAAGAACGGCACCCCCCTCACAAGAAAAAAGAGAGTGGCGGCAGCCCGCATTTCGAACGGCCGCAATCTCTGTCGAGCCTTGTCTTGCCGTCGGAATGGCTCCATGATATTTCTGAAAAGGCAAGCCATTCCCGAGGTTCGGCACGATTCTGGCATAATCTCCCGACGACAGGGAAAATCGCCAACCTTTTTGGGAATCCGGAGCCTGAACATGTCCATTGATTTTTCCATCCAGCAGCAGGGCGTAACTACACAGCAGAACGTGGGGTTTTCCTCGTCGTCCGCCGCTGTGGGTTCACTGTTCGGCAATGCGGCGGCAGTGGTGGAATCGCCCATGTCGCTTTTGGCCGACGCCGCGGAAGAGCTGACCTTCGCCGCAGACACAACGGACGACTTCGAACTGGACGAACGCAAGGAACGCGACGAAATCGACGAGGCCATGGAAGAGCGCGTCAAGAAGTATCAGGAGCTGATGCGTGAAAGCGGGGAAGCCGAGCAGCTCAATCAGCTCAAAGATGCCATCCGGGCCCGCGAAGGCCGGGAACACGCATTGCGTCAGGCCCGTCAGCGCTTTCCCGATCCATCTGACGCATGGGCGGCTCTGAAGGACATCCGCGACGAACTTGCCGGAGATTCCTCCGTATCTGCCGAAACTTTGCGAGGTGTGGATGAGGCCCTGGCGGAGCTGGAAGCCTCGGAAGGCCCTGCCATTCGTTCCGGCATATGCGGCGCGCTGAATGCAAAAGGCTTTGGCAGTCTGGGTTCTCCTTCCGAGCTGGGCGCGCTGTACCGGGGCGCAGTGTGCGACTTTGCCGACGTCAATGATCTTTATGCTCATATTCAGAAAAAATACGGCAACGACTTTGATGCCGCACTGGACTTTCTGTACAAGGCTCTGGCCAGCGACATGGCCGCTGACGTACCCAGTATGGAAAAAACCCATCTTGAGCATGTGAATAACGGCTTCGGGGAGCTGCGCTCTCTCCAGAGCGCACGCGGGCTTTGCGCCAAACTGCTGGAACGCTGGGCCTCCGTACACGGCGTAAAAGACTGCCCTCTCGACGATATGGCCTTGCTGGGCAAAATTGTCGGCCTGCGTAAGGAACATTTCATCAGCTCTTCTCAGATTACCCGTCTGGCCGACGAGGCCGGAGCGCGGGATATTGAACGCAAGGTACTTTTCCTTCAGGAACTGCTGAATACCACGCGATCGTTCGCCCCCACGCTTTTTGACGGCAACGAAGGCCGCATGAAGGTGCTTGACGCCGTTCAGGGCGCCGTGGACAACGCCATTGCCGAAGAAGACGCCTGGCTGGCCAGTCAGGAATAATGCGGCGGCCGTCCTCTTTCTTCCGGCCTGAAAAGCCGGGAACAGAGGCTTTTCCCCAAGGAGAATTTAACTATGCTGGAACGGGAACTGAACGAATTCGGCAGACGCATGGGCCTGCCCGGACTGAACTTCGGGCCGGACGGACTGGTGGCGCTGGATGTGGATCGCATGGGGCGTCTGCACCTGGAACGCGGCGGAAGAGCCGGGGCGGAAGAGCTGCTGCTGTATCTGGCCCGCCCCTTTCCCGCGCATGACAGAGAAACGCCGGAACGTGCGCTGGCGTTCTGCCATTACCGATACCCCCGCCCCTTTCCTCTGAGCGCAGGCATACACGGGGAACAGCTCATCATGCTGACCCGTCTGACGGAACGGGAAACCACGGCGGCAAACATGGAAAAAGCCGTTCTCATGCTCGCGGACGCCATGAACAAGGTCAATCAGGGAGTCTGATCATGCCCTCCGTATCGCTTAATCTGCTGGATCCGAATCTGGGGATCCAAAATGTCATGGATGCCGGAAGCGGCGCACACATGCCCGAAGCCAGACCTCTTGCCGCCACCGTGCTGCGCGAGGCGGGGCTGGATGAACTGTACAGCTTTAAAGCGGCGGAAAAGCAGCTCGATGCGGCCCTCTGCCCCTCCGTGGGAGACGGCTCCATACTCCAGCCGGAAATCTTTCAGAGCGAACTGAAAGGCGGGCTGAACGCACTGAAGGACAGCCGTTCTCCGGCTGTAAGAGCGTTTGTCCGGGACGAGCTTGCCCCATTGCTGGAAAATACGGAACTTCTGAAGGCCTATACCGGGCTGATGCTGGGAGGCTAACGCATGGCTGAAGGCGAAAAGGACGCGCTGACGGGCGAGCAGCGCCGCGCTCTGCTGGTGCTGGGTTATCTGTTTCTGCGCATGGGGCAATTTGAACGGGCAAAGAAGCTTTATGCCGCCCTTCTTGCGCTGGATCCCGACGACAACTGGGCGCATCGCAGCATGGCTGCGGCTCTGGTGGCTCTGGACGACGGAAGCGGCGCGCTCACGCATATCGACAAGGCCTTGGGTACGGCTCCCCTGTCCTCCCGCGATAATGCGCTTTATCTGCTCAAGGCCCGCGCCCTGTGGCGCACCGGCCGTTCCGACGAGGCAAAAAACGCGGTGAACGCCTGGATCGCCGCGGGAGGGAGCCGCCAGTGAGCCTTTTTTCCGACGCACGCAGTATTGTCTCGGCCACTACCAGACACAGCGACCTTGCTCTTGTGGGTCTGCTGGTTGCGGTCATCGCCCTGATGATCATGCCCCTGCCCACGGCCCTGGTCGATACGCTCATCGGGGCAAATCTTGCGCTTTCCTTCGCCATCATGATGATGACGATGTACGTCAAGACACCGCTGGAATTTTCCTCCTTTCCCACCATGCTGCTGTTCACCACGCTGTTCCGCGTGGGTCTGAACATCACCACCACCCGCCTGATCCTGCTCAATGCCGACGCGGGGGAAATCATCCAGACCTTCGGCGAGTTTGCTCTGGGCGGCAACTTCGTGGTGGGGGCGGTGGTCTTCCTGATCCTCACCATCGTCCAGTTTCTGGTTATTTCCAAGGGCGCGGAGCGCGTGGCCGAAGTAGGCGCGCGTTTCACTCTGGACGCCATGCCCGGCAAGCAGATGTCCATTGACGCGGACATGCGCGCCGGGGTCATCGACATGGAGGAAGCCCAGAAACGACGCGATGCCATAAGTCAGGAAAGCAAGATGTTCGGCGCCATGGACGGCGCCATGAAGTTCGTCAAGGGCGACAGCATTGCCGGGATGATCGTGGCTGTGGTCAACATCGTCGGCGGTACGATCATCGGCATCACCCAGCACGGCATTTCCGCGGGGGAAGCCCTTCAGATTTACGGCATCCTGACCATCGGGGACGGCCTTGTTTCCCAGATTCCCTCGTTGATCATCGCCATTTCCGCCGGTATTCTGATCACCCGCTCCGGCGATACCGATGTGGACGTGGGCGCGCAAATCGGCGGCCAGTTCTTCGCCCAGCCCAAGGCGCTGCAAATGGCCGGCGGTCTGATTTTTCTTTTTGCGCTCATTCCCGGCTTTCCCAAGCCGCAGCTCTTTACGCTGGCCTTTGCCGTAGGCGGGCTGGGCTATGTGCTGGGCAAACTCAAGTCCGCGCCGGAAGAACGGGACTCCCGCAAGGAACTGGCGCAGTCCCTCAAGCCTACGGTCAAGAGCCGGAGCAAGGCCGGACGCGCCGGCCCGCAGGATGAATTTGCCCCGACTGTTCCCATCATTCTCGATATTTCCGAAGGGCTGGCCTCCTCGCTGGATTATGATTCCCTGAACGACGATCTGGCCGCACTGCGCCGCGCTCTTTACTTTGACCTCGGCGTGCCCTTCCCCGGCATCAATCTCCGCGTTTCCCCGTCTCTGCCGGGGCTTTCCTATGTATTGCAGGTCAATGAAATTCCCATGTCGCGCGGACAGCTGGAAGCGGGCATGATTCTCGCGCGGGAAAGCGAGGAAACCCTGCGTATGCTCGGCGTGGACGTTAAAAAGGGAGAAAATTTCCTCCCGGATGTGGAAAGCCTGTGGGTTCCTGCGGATAAACAGGCTCTGCTGGAGCAGGCAGGCCTTGTCTGCATGAACCATTCCCGCATTCTGGCCTATCACCTTTCCCTGGTGCTGGCGCGTCATGCCTCCAGCTTCATCGGTATGCAGGAAACCAAATACCTGCTGGATAAAATGGAGGAACGCGCCCCGGATCTGGTGCGCGAAGCCACGCGCCTGCTCCCTGTGCAGCGCATTGCGGAAATTTTCCAGCGTCTTGCCCAGGAACAGATCTCCATCCGCGATCTGCGCAGTATTCTGGAAGCCATCATCGAATGGAGCCCCAAGGAAAAAGATACCGTCATGCTCACCGAATATGTGCGCGGCGCACTGAAACGCCAGATCAGTTACATGTATTCGCGCGGACAGAACATGCTGCCGGCCATTCTCATGGATCCCTCGGTGGAGGAAACCATACGCAAGGCCATACGCCAGACCTCTGCCGGGGCCTTTCTGGCTCTAGATCCGGACACGACGCGCCGCTTCATCGATGCCGTAAGCGCAGCCGCCGGCGACTACCGCAAGCATCCGCAGATTCCCGTGCTGCTGGCCAGCATGGACATACGCCGCTATGTGCGGCGCCTTATCGAGGGCGAACACTACAAACTGCCCGTGGTCTCATATCAGGAAATCACGCCGGAAATCAGCGTGCAGCCTGTGAACAGGATACGTCTGTGACAGCCGGCCGGGAGAAGCTTCATGGAACTTGCCATTGAATACGCCGTCCGGGCCCTGTATCTGGTCATGATTCTTTCCCTTCCCCCCATTGTGGTGGCCTCGGCCGTCGGCATCGTGCTGAGCCTCATCCAGGCCATTACCCAGTTGCAGGAACAGACCCTCACCTTCGGCGTAAAACTGCTGGCCGTGGGCGTCACCCTCTTCATCATGGGCGGCTGGCTGGGAGGGGAAATACTGCGCTACAGCGCAGATATCTTCAACCGCTTTTATCTGATATGAACCTCTCTCCTTTGGCATGCCTTTTGCTTTTCTCCGAAATATCGTCCGTGAAGAGAACAGATGCCAATATTTTTGGTACCAACATAAGGAAACTCTATGCGTAAAACACTGCATGAACTTGCGGCAGGATATGCTGCCGCAAGCGGCTGCCTCTGTAAGAGCGAAGACGGAAGCTGTCAGGCCGTCCTTACTGTGGAAGGACTGGATGTACACATCGGTCTGGTGGAAAGCTCCGGCATGATCGTATTCCAGACCGGCGTGGCTTTGCTTCCGCAGGCAGGAAGAGAAGAATTCTGCATGAAGCTCCTTACCGCCAACAATCTTTTTCTGGATACCATGGGATTTACGCTCGGTGTGGATGAACATCAGGAACTGGTCACCATCCAGCTTGCCTGGGATCTTTCCCATCTGGAGGCCGAGAGCTTTGCCCGCATCGTGAATAATCTGCTCGCTGTGGCAGCGGACTGGATGATCCGCCTGAATGAATGGCGGCCTTCCTCATCCGCTGGAGAAGGCTCCGCTCCTGCCGAAAATTCCGGCGAAGTGCCGTTCATGAACTTCCTGAAAGTTTAGGGCAGGTGAAGATCATGCGTATCGATTCCAGCCAGCAGATGTTCCGGCACATTGAAAACGGCGGAAATCTCAAACTGAACAGTGATGGACAGCTTGAAACCCAGAGCGCGGCCGGGCACTTTTTTCAGAAAATCGGCGATGCGTTCCGCTCTCTCAGCGCGGGAGGACGCGCCTCCATTGAAACACGCAATGCAAGACTGCACGAGGCCATGGCCGATATGGTGCGGCGGGACGCGCTGGTCAACCCGGCTCAGGCAAACATCCCGCAGCCTCCGATCAGCCAGCTCCAGCGAAGCCGCATGTGCGCGAATCTTGCCATGGCTGGGGAACTGACAAAACTCCCGCCCGAAACCAGAGCGGCGACACGCGCCCTGGTTCTGTATCAACTTGAGAAACACGACGTTCTGAATCGCGATGCAGGAACCATACGCGCCAATATTCCTCAATTCATGCAGATAATCACCGGGGATCCCGTCCTGTCCAGTGCGATGAAGTGTTCGTACTCCCGTACCCGCGAACAGCTGCAGCCCATGATGAATGAAATAGCTGACGCTATGAAGGCGGAATTCCAGAAACCATCGCAGCAGGCCGGCATTAAAAACGGCATACATGAGATTTTTCCCAAAGACGCAAAGCGTGATTCGATCGGCAGCATCAACGGCCAGCCTGTGGATAAAACAAATCCGGGAGGACAGCTCAAGGCTCTTGTTCCCGATGACAAAATAAGCGCCTTTATCAGCTTTGCTGCTTCTCAGGCGGGTATTGAAGGCGATCTTTACACACATCTTGCCCTGCCCGGCGGCACAAAACCCTTTCCGGACAGCCCCGAGCTGGGTGAACTTCAGGCAAAAGGACTGCACCTTGGTACCCCCAATCACAAATATGATCTCCATATCCAGAACGGCAAGGCTACCATACGGCTGGATATAGATATCGCCCTTCAGGCGCTGGGAAGCCCCAACAAAGGACATGGCCTCGGCGGAAGCAAGTATACGGCAATCATGGAAATTGACCTCAATCAGGATATGACGGGCAAGATCGTGCCCGACTTCACACTCAGCGGCGAATGTACGGCCTTCGGGCCGGATGAATAAATCCGGACAGCAGGGGCCGAACATGGACATCACCGCTCTGTTTCAGACGCTGGACGGCTATCGCCATCTGACGGCGGTGCTGCTCGGCATGCCGAGACTCTTCACCATCGCGCTGGTCGCTCCCTTTTTCGGCGCTTCGGTGGTGACGGGGCAGGTGCGTCTGGTGCTGGTGCTGGCTCTGTATCTGCCCCTGCATCCCATGATTGTGGGGAGCCTTAGCCCCGAGGCAAGTCTTTCCGCAGCTCTCTCGCTGGAAACGGGGGGAAGGCTGGCTCTTCTGCTGTGCAAGGAAACGCTGCTCGGGCTGATGATTGGCTTCCTCGGAGGCATGGCCTTCTGGGCCGTGCAGAGCGCGGGCTTTTTCATCGACAACCAGCGCGGAGCAAGCATGGCGGAAGGCACGGATATTCTTTCCGGCGAACAGAGCAGCCCCATGGGTCAGCTTCTGTTCCAGAGCCTGACCTGCCTCTTTTATGCTTCCGGAGCCTTTCTGGCCTTTGTCGGCGTCATCTATGCCAGTTATGAACTCTGGCCCGTAGCCCGTCCCCTTCCTGCGAAATTTACCATGGCCCTGCCCCTGTATTTCGCGGGCAAGGTAGGCTGGCTTATGGGGCACATGCTGCTGCTGGCCGGGCCGATCTCCGTGGCCTGTCTGCTCACGGACATTTCTCTGGGGCTGGTCAACCGCTTTGCTTCTCAGCTCAATGTCTATGTACTTGCCATGCCCATCAAGAGCGGACTGGCCGCCTTTCTGATCTGCTTTTATTTCGGGCTGCTGCTTTCGCACGCGCCCGAGCTGTTCGACTTCATCAGGGAATCCATCCTGACCCTGCCCAACCTTCTGGGCTCATAGAAAGCACTGCGGAACAGTATCTTTCCTCTTTTTCAAACCTCATCTGCGCTATTCGGAGGTACCATGAGCTGCGACAACAAAGCTCCCTGCCCCTGCACCTATGATTGCCCGCGTCACGGCAAATGCTGCGCCTGCGTGGCCCATCACCGCGACCATGATGAAGGCGTACCGGCCTGCTTCTTCTCACCGGAAGCGGAAGCTACCTACGACCGGAGTATTGAAGCCCTGTGCAGAGACCGGGGATTGCGCCTTGCTCCCCGTCCGTGAACCCCACAAAAAGCCTGAAAAACAAAATCTTCACTTCTACGCGGCGGAAAAACCCCATAAAAAGGATAAGCTATGACAGATGCAAGAAAAACACTCTTTCTTACAGGCGGCTCCACCGGTATCGGGGCAGCCTGTGTGCGCAAGTTCGTCGCTATGGGCTGGCAGGTTTCCTTCATGGACAGCAATGCCGAAGCAGGCAGAAGTCTGGCCGACGAACTCGGAGTTCTGTTCATGGAAGGCAACACCCGCAGCCGCAAGGATCTGGAGGCGGCCGTTCGCGCCACGCAGGAACGCTACGGATGCCCGGACTCCGTGATCGCCAACGCGGGCATACATCGCTGCAACACGCTGCTGGATATCAGCGACGAAGAGCTTGATCTGATGATCGACACCAATATCAAGGGCACGGTGAACACTCTGCGCGCAGTCCTGCCCTGCATGGTGGAACGCGGCCGGGGAAACGTGGTGATCAACGCTTCCGATCAGTGCTTTGTGGGCAAACCGAACAGCTTCGGATACGGGCTGACCAAGGGTGCGCTGGGGCAGATCACCAAAAGTCTGGCCATAGATCTCGGGCCAAAGGGCATACGGGTCAACGCCGTATGCGCCGGAACCATACGCACCCCTCTGACGGAAACGCTGTTCCAGAGCTTTGCGGACATCACCCACGGCGGGGATACCAGCGCCTACTGGAAAGCCGAAGCCGGACTCTACCCCCTCGGAAGAGTGGGAGAAGCCCACGAAGTGGCCGAACTCATGTATTTCCTTGCATCGGATGCGGCCAGCTTCATGACCGGCGGACTGTATCTCGTGGACGGCGGGCTGACTGCCGGGTAATCCTATTCCCCGTCACTCTGTGACGGACATGCGGCATTGCGGAAAGAGGAAATGCGACGAATGAAAACGCACGCCCCCGCCATATGTGCCCTGTCCTCTGAAACGGTAAACCCCGCTCAGGCCTTCGTTCAGGAAACAGCTTTCCCCGCGCCTTTCACCTCATACTTTTCACATGGACGGATGACAGAGCTTATACTATACATGGAGACAGAATAACAAACAGGGAGAGGCAGAAAAGCCGGCCTCTCCCGATTTACGCGCACATTAACATGCGTTATGTCCAGCGTCGGGAAGGCAAAGCAGACATATAACATGACGCCCGGGTAAACATGACACGGAGCGCCGACATGGCGTTCCCTCCGCCGCGAAAGACCTGTTGTATGGATTCCAGCCCGTTCCCTGATGATGGGAACACGCTTTCCTTTTTCCGGCATGTTCCGCACTGCTGACGAAAAGACGCCACCTGTAATCCGAACCGCCTTAGGCGCACCAGCCCCAGCCTTCCATGAGCGACGAAAAAACAGAACAACCGACACCGAAACGCCTGCGCGACGCACGCGAAAAAGGGCAGGTGGCCAAAAGCCAGGACGTTCCCTCCGCGCTTACGGTCATGGCCGTAGCGGTGTATTTTCTCGCCATGGCTCCGGACATGCTCAAAACCATCATGACCATGGGAGAGATTCCCATGCTGATCATGAACCGTCCCTTTTCTGAAGCACTGGGCATTGCCGTATCGACCACGCTCGCCTGTTCGCTGCGCGTGGCCGGGCCGCTGGTGGGCATGGTCATGGGAGTGGCCTTATGCGCCAACCTGGCGCAGGTGGGCGTGATGTTCTCCGTCCAGTCCGCCCTGCCCAAGCTGGACAACGTCAGCCCGGGCAAATGGTTCAAGAAGGTTTTTTCCGTCAAGAACGCCGTGGAGTTCCTGAAGAATATCATTAAAGTGACGGTACTCGGCGTAACCGTGTACGTCATTTTCTCCGACTACCTGCCGCGTCTGTTTCGTATTCCTCAGGGGAACATAGGCGATATGTGGAGCCTGCTGGGTTCCGCCGCGGGCGATCTGGTGCTGACGGCGGCCGGCGTGTTCTGCGTCATTGCCGCTGCGGACTGGTTTTTCCAGAAATGGCAGTTCAACAAGCAGAACATGATGAGCAAGGATGAAGTAAAGCGGGAATATAAGGAAAGCGAGGGCGATCCGCTGATTAAAAGCAAACGCAAGCAGCTGCATCAGGAAATGATCGCTCAGAATCAAATGGCCAATGTCAGAAAAGCGAAGGTGCTTGTGACCAACCCTACTCATTTTGCCGTGGCTCTTGACTATGAAAAGGACAGAACGCCTCTGCCCGTCATTCTGGCAAAGGGCCAGGGCGTGCTGGCACAGCGCATGATCCGCGTGGCGGAGGAAGAGGGCATTCCCATCATGCGCAACGTGCCTCTGGCGCGCAGCCTGTACGAGCAGGGTACGGAGCAGTCCTATATACCGCAGGATCTCATCGGCCCGGTGGCGGAAGTGCTGCGCTGGGTACAGAGCCTGCAACGCTGACGCAATCACAATCCATACAGGATAGCCATGAAAATGGAAGAGCGTGATATTACCATAATGCTGAATCGGCTGATCGGACTATGCGACGATCTGGCCTGGGGACGACCGGCTGACGAAAACGCTCTGTTCGAACTGACCAAAAAAGGCTCTTCCACACCGGAACTGGAAAGGCTGGCCGAGGCTTTCGGCATGATGACGGTCAAGGTGGAAGCGCGGGAATTTCAGCGCGCCACACTGATTGAAGAGCTGGAACAGCGCAATCATGAGCTGGAAGAAGTCCGAGCCCGACTCCAGGAACATAATGTGCAGCTGGTGGAAACACTGCGCCGCGAATATAACGTGCGCCGTGTCATCGGTCATTGCGAGGCCATGAAACGTGTTGTCGCCCAGGCTCTCGCCATTGCCCGCCGTCCCATCAACACGCTGATCCTCGGCCCCACAGGCACGGGTAAGGAAGTCATTGCAAAAACCATTCACTATCATTCTCCCCGTCGCGAAGCTCCCTTTGTGGCCGTAAACTGCACGGCCATTCCCGATTCTCTGTTTGAAAGCGAAATGTTCGGCATAGAAAAGGGCGTGGCTACAGGAGTCAACGCCCGCCGGGGGCTTGTGGAAGAGGCCTCCGGGGGCACGCTCTTCCTTGACGAACTGGCGGACATGTCTCTTGCCAATCAGGCCAAGCTGCTGCGCGTGCTGGAAGAAAGGGAAGTCCTGCGCGTAGGCAGCTCCAGACCCGTGCCCGTGGATATCAAGGTCATTGCCGCCACCAATGTGAATCTGGAAAAAGCCGTGAAAGAAGGACGCTTCCGCGAAGATCTTTACTATCGCATCAATGTTGCCGAACTGCGCCTGCCCCCGCTGCGCGAGCGCGGGGACGACATTCTGCTGCTGGCAAGGCATCTGCTGGAACAGCACGCACGCAACATGGGACGGGGAAGGCTCAGCCTGTCTCCGGCCACCCGTCAGTGCCTTCTGGCCTATGACTGGCCGGGCAACGTGCGTGAACTCAACAACGAAATGGAACGCGCCGCCGCCCTGTCGCTGGAAGATGTGATTCGCCCCTCGGATCTCTCGCCCCGCATATTGGAGGCTCTGGCCGGTAACGGCGGCATACATATTCCGGAAGACCGCAGAGAGGGAGCTGATACGTCGCAGCTTCCTCCGGACTGCCCGATCAATCTGGAAGACGCGGAGCGTCTGCTGATACGACGTGCCCTGGACAGCAGCGGCGGCAACAAAAGTCACGCCGCGGAGATGCTCGGCATCACACGCGAGGGCCTGCGTAAGAAACTGATTCGGCTGGGGCTCCGCTCCGATGCGGACGACGGAGACGCGGGAGGAGCAGTATGAGCATGACGCTGAGAACACGGCTGGCCCTGCTGGTCGTCGCTTCAATAGCCCTCTCCGTGGGTCTGGCTCTGTACCTGACCTGGCGTATGGTCGGCGAAACCATGATCCGCATGGAGGAAAAAAGCTTTGCCTCGCTGATGCTGGTAGAAGAAGAAAGCCTGAACGCCGCCTTCATGAATCAGCTGGCCGCAAAAGTGAGCGCCGTGCGGGATCGCAAAAATCAGTTAAAGGAAACGGCGGAACGGGCAAGCCGCGAACTGGCTACTCTGGACAAAATGCTTCCGAAAGGAGAAACGCGCGAAATGCTGCGCAGGGAAATGCTGAAAAGCATGGACTCCGGGGAAATACGGATGGAGCTGCTGCACATGTCCGATCTGCTTGCCGGAGGAATCAGCCGTCTCGGCCTTAAACCGGATACTCCGGATGCAAAGCAGCGTTCCCTGAAAGATATCCTGGAACATCTGCCGCGCAGTGGAGATTTTGCCGTTATGGAACTGCCGCGCAGCCTGACCGTAGCGGGCAGCGCGTTCGCCCTGACATCCGATCTCGAGCGGCCGGCTCTGGCCTTCTTTCTGCCTCTGTACGGCAGCAGTCAAAAAAATGATGCAGCGGATCAGGTACTGGTCACGCTGACCTCTCTGGAAGATCTGGAAATACAGGCCGCAGCCTCGGAAACCGCGCTGCTGGAAGCCACGCGCGAAAAATTCGGCAGCATGAACCTGTACCGTCACGGCTTTGTCGCCCTGCTGAACGCGCAGGGAGACATTCTGGCTTCAGGAGGAGAAGGCGAACTTCCCCGCGAAAACCTCATGGCCGCCCTGAACGAGGCGCGACAAAAAGGCCAGACGCAACGTATCCTGCCGTCAATTTACGGGGATCTGCTCTGTCTTGTCAGCTACAGCAGAGCCTTCGACTGGTACACCGTCATGACCGCGCCTCTTTCCGAAATCAGCGTTCCTTCCGACGCGCTGCTTTCCCGCCTTATTGCCATCAGTCTAATTATCATGCTGCTGACGCTGATCGTTGCGCTGGTCATGCTCATGCGCTCCCTGCGGCCGCTGGCGCTGCTGACGCGCAAGACGGACGAAATATCCGGCATGGATGTTTCCGCTCCAGATGTTCTGGAAAAGCTGGAAGCTTTGACGGCACAGGGCCTGCCTCTGGAGCGGCGGGACGAAATGGGGCGTCTGGCACGGGCCTTTGCCCGTATGGGAAGGGCACTTGCGGAAAATATCAGAAAACTCATGGCGGCTACAGCCAGCAAGGAACGTATGGAAGGCGAACTTTCCGCCGCACGGGATATCCAGATGGGTATTCTGCCTCCGCCGGACGGCGCGCCGGAAATATGCGGTTTTTCCGCTTCCGCCTTTCTTGACCCTGCCAAAGAAGTGGGCGGAGATCTCTATGACTTTTTCACCACCCGCGACGGCAAACGTGCCCTTGTCCTCGGCGACGTTTCCGGCAAGGGGGTTCCCGCCGCCCTGTTCATGTCCATGACGGTAACGCTGGTGCGCTACGCCATGGATTCAGGCCTTGACCCGGCCGCGGCCATGAGCAGAGTCAACGCCATGCTGGAAGAACACAATCCCGGCAACATGTTCGTTACCCTTTTTCTCGCGCTGTACGATCCCAAATCCGGGGAACTGGCATATGCCAACGGCGGCCACTGCCCTCCCTGCATTGTGGACGCACGCTCGGAGCGGCCCCCGCGTCTTCTGGAACATTTGAGCGGCCCGCTGGTCGGCGTCATGCCGGATCTTGACTATGAACTGTTCCTCGACCGGCTCAACGACGGCGAAACCTGCCTGCTCTTCACCGACGGAGTGACCGAGGCCATGAACGAAAGCAAGGAACTGTACGGGGAAAAACGCCTCATGGACTTCATGGCGCAGCACAGAAGCGCGAAGCCCAAGGAGCTGCTTTCCCTCATATTTGAGGATCTCGTGCGCTACCGCGGCGAAGAGCCGCAATCCGACGACATCACCATGCTTGCCTTCTGCCGCCCCGATCCGGAATCCGGTACGGAACCCGTCTCCGCCGAATCCCATACGCGCTCCGAACAGAGCGTCTTCCTTTCCCCAAAACAGAATATCAGGCCAGCCCAATGACAACACAGACACACACGCCCCGATCCGCCGGACATACCCGCACAACGATTGTAACGCTGGCAGGCTGGATTGTCGTCCTCATCCTCAGCCTGCTCATCTATGACGCGCTGCTCTTTTCCTCCCTGAACAGAGAAATATGGGGCGACGTACAGGCCTCCGCCCGCGTGGCGGCGGACAATCTGCGCCTGAACGTGGCTACGGGCGTGCGTTTCGGCAAAAAACTGGAAACATACCGAGGGCTGGACGGTCTGCTGACCCGTGCGGGCGAAGCGGCCGCCATGCCCATGGCCGTTCTGGACGCAAAAGGTTCCCTTCTTCTCTCGTACGGCAACTTTCCTCCGGAAGCCTTTCAGGCAGGAGAACTGCTGGAACAGGAGAACGGATTTCTCCTGCGTGAGGACGACGGGGGCAGAACGGTTTTCCTGCCGGTCATAGGTCGCGACGGAGAAGTTTCCGGCTATACCTGCGCGCGCATCGACCGCGCCCCGCTGGACAAGGAGCTGCGCTCCATGTTCGGCAAACAGCTTGTTGCTCAGGGGCTTTCCGCCCTTGCCGGACTGCTTGTTCTCGCCGCACTGCTTGCGCTGTTTGAGCGCAGGTACGGCAGAGAGGAAGACGGAGAAAACCGCTTTTCACGCGCCATGCGCTTCTCCGGCATCGCGGTCTTCCTGCTGGTGATGCTTGCCAACGGCGTCTTTGCTCTGCGTGCCGTCAGCACCCGCTACACGCAGAGTCTTGAACAGGACGCGGAGCGCACCGGAGCAATGCTGACCGATACCCTCAACAGGCTCCTGCTGGTCGGCATCTCCTTCGATCGTATGGACAGCACGGATTCCTATCTGACGAGTATCGCCGACGTGCATGAAGACGGTATTGCGCTGGAAATTCTGAATCCTCAGGGCAGACGCATGGCAGGCAGCACATCGGCAGATACGGCGCTGCTGCCGCAGGCTCGGGATTTTCCTCTGTCCGGGGGCGTGGGGACTTCGCTGCACAGGCCGGACGACGATAACCGCAACTGGACCTTGCGTATTTCCATTGTCCGGGCTCCCTGGCTGGACAAACTGCGCGCCACGGCTCTGGATATGCTCACCCTCGTGGCCGTTTCGCTCATCTTTATGGTGGAACTCTTTCTGCTGCTTACCCGCGGCATGGAATTGTTTCATGTGAAAAAGGACGCCTCACTTCAGAACAGGCAGCACGCCTGTCAGAGTGCCTTGTTGCGGCCGCTGGTCTTCTTCATGCTCTTCGCCATGGACATGGCCATTTCCTTCATTCCTCTGCGCATGGCGGAACTGATTCCTGAAGGCACGCCCTCCCGCGACATGCTGCTCGGCCTGCCCATCTCGGCAGAAATGGGCATGACGGGAATCAGCGTGCTGCTGGCCGGAGCCTGGATCAAGCGTCAGGGGGCGCGTCCTCCCCTCATGGCGGGACTGATATTCATCGGGCTGGGCTATCTGGGGTCCATGCTGGCAAGCGAGCCATGGCACTTCGTGGCGGCCAGGGCCGTAGTGGGGCTGGGCTACGGGCTGGCACTGCTCACGGCTCAGGCCTTCACCGTCAAGGACGGCATGCTGGCCGACATGTTCGCCGGAGTTTACGCCGGATCTCTGTGCGGCAGCGCCATGGGGGCCATGCTTGCGGAACGCTTCGGATATACCCCGGTTTTCTTCTTGTCCGCCCTGATTCTGCTCTGCCTCGTTCCTCTGCCCCGTCTGCTTCTGAACGGAGGAAGAGAAGACGAGCCGGAACAACAGGCAGTCAGACTGAATTTCGGGCAGATACGCCGCCTTCTGGGAGACAGACGCTTTCTCGCCTTCGTTCTGCTCAGTCTGGTTCCCTCCGCCATGCTGTGCGTGGGCTTCCTCAACTATTTCCTCCCCGTATACCTGAAAAGCGCAGGCACGGCACAGTCCGACATAGGCCGCATCTACATGCTCAACTGTCTGCTGGTCATTTACAGCGGCCCGCCTCTCAGCCGTCTGGTGCTGAAAGTCCGCTCCAAGGCAGGCATGGTTTGCCTGGCAGGTATTATTTCCGCTCTGTCGCTGCTGGGGCTGGCCGTTCTGCCTCCCCTGCCCGCCACCCTGATCGGCGCCGTGCTTATTGGCCTGGCCACAGGGCTGAACATCCCCGCCCAGAGCGAGTATCTGCTGCGGCTTGATATCGCCCGGGCCATCGGCGTGGATCAGAGCATGAGTCTTCTGGATGCCCTGCAACGCATCGGGCAGGTGCTGGGGCCTCTGTGTACGGGGGCTGTTCTGCTGCTCATGAACGTGGATGAGGCCGCCCGCATCATCGGCGCGGGCTTCATCATCATATCCCTTGCCTTTCTGGCTCTGGGACGCCCGGCCGCCCGGACGAATACGGAGACGGCATGAACGGCATACGGGAACAATGTCTGGAGCAGTTGCGCAAGGCCATACCTGAAGCGATGGAGCTTATGGAAAGCCCTGCCGGAGAGCTTTCTCTCGCGAACTATGCCCGGGCCATGCCCGGCGGCGGCCCCGCGCTTCAGGATGCCGACGATCTGATCGCGCTTGCACAAACGGAAGCAGGCAGACTCTTTTCCCCTGCGACGGGCGCGGCTCTGCGACGGGAACTGGAAAACCGCTTCCTCGCCCTCACGGCAAACCATCACGGCGTGGACTTTCATCCGGAATTTCTGCAGGGCGATCTCATCTTCGCACTTGGTTGTCAGGAGGTCGTCCCTCTCTTCGCCTGCGGAGGCGTCCCCTGCAACAATATGGCCTATCCGCGCGGCCTGCTGCTGCCGCCCCCCCACTCAGGCACGACAAAGCCGGGACGTTTTCCGGCTCTGGCCGCAGGAGATCGTCATGCGCTGGTCAGCGCACAAATCCCGTTCCGCACGTCGCATATCCGTTCCGCCCTCGATTCCCTGCCACATTCGGATCTGAGAGAAGAAGAACTGGCATTTGCGGCCCTCATCTTGAAAGAGATATATCTGCATCCCTCCGTTCTATGTCAGGAAACATTCCGGGATCAGATGTCCGCGGCCAATGCCCTGCTCTGGAGCAGGCTTGCAACCCCGGATTCGCACCTGCCGCCGCTTGTGAGCCTTGATCTTCAATATCTCTGCGGAGTTCTCGCAGCCGACGATCTGGATCGCCCCGGAAGCCTTGTTCATGATCTGCTGCTGGAACCGGCCCTGACGGAGGAAATATTCCGCACGCTCAACGGCGCCAGATCCTGCTGGACGCTGAAAGAGGGGCAAGCCGGCCGCGGCACCTTTCTGCTCTGGGCGCTGGATGAGAAAAAACGCGGCGTCGCGCTTCGCCCGGACTTCACAAAACGGGAACTCCTTGCACCCTTTCGCCCGGACATACGTTTCAAACTGGATCGGGACAGCTTGAAGGAAGGGCTTGTATCTCTGCGCCTCTTGCCCGGGCTGTATCTGGCCTTCGCCGTATCTGCTCTGGCAAGGGGACTTGTCTGTGCAGGAGGCGTCTTCCAATATGTCTACCTGCCGAATATGGCCCGAGGTACGGCGGAGGCTCTGCGCCGCTGCGGCGAAGAGGCCGCAGCCGATAAAATTTCCGCACGCTGTCCGCTGGGAGCGGGCTTTCACCCTCTTCAAGCTCCGGATATCGCAAACAGTGAGGGGGAACACAGCGCCGGCCCGCTGGATATTCTCCGCCACGGAGGGTTTGACGCACGGGATCGGGCCGTTCTGAGCAATATCAAAACCCGCGAGGCATTTCTCTGCTCCCTGCCCTTCCAGTACGAAGACCTCATCCCCGAAGGAGAAAGAATCTCCGGCTGGTTCGCTGCGCTGCGCCATACCTCGCCTCTCCTGCTGTCTCCCAAAAGGATATGAGAATTTATGCCAAGCATGATACTGAATATGGACGCTTTGCGCTGGAATCTTGCTCAGATGCCGCATCTGGAACAGGAATGGAACTTTACGTTCATGCCGGTACTGAAAATGGTGGCCTGTCATCCCGCCGTGGTCGAAGCCGCGCGTCAGGCCGGATACGCCCGTTATGGCGCGGCGGAAGTGGATGAGGCTCTGTTCTGGCAGAACGGAGAAAAACATCCTTCTCCGGCTCGTCCGGGAGAGGGACCGGTGCTGATAAGCCTGCCCCCCCTGCACCGTGCCGACGACGTGGTACGCCTGTTCGGCCGCTGTCCGGCAGATTCTCTGGAAGCTCTGGAAGCTCTGGAAGCAGCCGCCGCACGCAGGGGAAAAGACGCACATCCTTACGAATGCGTCATCATGCTGGATCTGGGAGATATGCGCGAAGGCATCCCCGTAGAATATGCCGGTGAATTCTTCCGCTCCGTTCGGAACAGATTCGAACATCTGAGTCTGACGGGTCTGGGCGTGACCATGGGCTGCCTGCATGGAGCCTGCCCCGACTTCGTCACCACGAAAGAACTTGGTACACTTGCGGCAATGGGTGCCTTCATTCTGGGGCACAGCTTCCGCACCATAAGCCTCGGCGGATCCATTTTCTGGGACTGGTGGGCCAGGTATCACAAACAGTTTGCCTGTCCTCCCGACACCCGCGTCGAACTGCGCATTGCCGATCCCATACTGATGGGATACGACAGTTATCACGAAAAAGATTCGGCAGGCGGTCAGTTCAGACGGGATCTGTTCAGGCTGGATACCACGGTGCTGGAAGTCATGGAAAAAGATCTGCGCCAGCCCAGAAGCGTCGCTCTGAACGGACAGGGAAAACTGGCCGGCCTGACGCATACCGGACGACGCAAACGGGTACTGCTGGACTGCGGTATCCTGCACACCAACGTAAACGAACTCAAGCTTGATATCCCGGGAACGGAGATTGTGGACTTCAGCGGAAACTATACCATCCTTGACGTGACGGACAGCCCCCGCTCCTTTCATCCGGGGGAAACCGTCTCCTTCACTCCCGGTTACTGGGCCGTGGCTCAGAGCTTCCGCAACCCCATGGTTCCAAAATACTGCGTATCCTGCGCCTGATCTCTGCCGGGAAAAGGAGATAGCATGCCCCTGTCAGCCTCATTCCTTCGAACAATCCGCCGTCTTCTGCCTCTGATACCGATTGTCTGCCTGTTCAGCGCAGTTCTGAAAACCCCGGAAGCCTTTGCGGCAGAAGCATCGCCCAAAGTGTGGCGCATCGCCTATGTGGAAGGCGGGCCCTTTGTCGATTATCAGAAAATCCTGCGCGGTATAGCCCTGGGGCTGCAACGCATGGGGCTGATCGAAAACGGCGACGTTCCCGTGCCGGAAAATTCCGAGGATGTTTCCGCCATGTGGGCCTGGCTTTCCGCCAATGCAGGCGGAACGACGCTGCGCTTCCTTCCGGACGGCTTCTATTCGGCGGACTGGGACGCCGCAACCCGGCAGGCAAACCGCGAAAAACTGCTCACTCGCATCAAGGAGCAGCAGGATGTGGATATGGTGCTTGCCTTCGGTACCTGGGGCGGACAGGATCTCGCCTCGGCCGATATCGACATTCCGGTAGTCGTGGCCTCCGTGACCAATGCCGTAGAAGCAGGCATCATTCCTTCGGTGGAAGATTCCGGCCGGGATAATCTCGTAGCCGTCATAGAACCGGAACGCTTCAAACATCAGGTCATGCTGTTCCACGATATTTTCAAGTTCAAAAAACTCGGCATCGCTTATGAAGACTCGTCCTCCGGGCGAAGCAGCATAGCCCTGAACGAACTGGAAAGCGCATCCCGGGAACTGGGCGTGGAGCTGCTGGTCTGCAACGACATCTTTGATGTGGACGATCCTGCCCTGGCTGCGGCGCGCCTGAAAAGCTGTCACGCCAAGCTCGCGGAACAGGGTGTCGACGCGGTATATCTTACGTATAACCGCGGTATGCAGCCGAACACCATAGCCGATGTGCTGATACCTCTGGCTGAAGCGCATATTCCCACATTCTCCCAGACGGGAGAATCCGACGTCGAACACGGCGCGCTGCTCAGCATCTCTCAGACCAATACGGAAGAAGAAGGCGTATTCAATGCGGAACTCATGGCCGCCATCATCAACGGGACAAAGCCCCGCGAACTTTCGCAGGTATTTGAAAGCAGCGTCAGTCTGGCGCTGAACCTGCGCATGGCTACCCTCATCGGCTGGAATCCGCCGCTGGAAATTCTTGCGGCAGTGGACGAATTCTATCAGGAAATGAAATAAGATACGCCCATATGGTACAATACGCATACGGACGTATCATTCAAGATACGTCCGCATTGCGGATCTTTCATGAGGAGGAATATTCCGCCCGTGCCCTGCTGCGCCTGCGGAGAGTTCCTTCTTTTTTATCCTTATCATATCCTACTGAATTCTAAAGAAAACGCTATCCAGACGCAGCGTCTTTCCGCTGCTGGTACGAGCAAAGAATGAGGCTTCGCTTTCCGTACGGCCCCGGCAAAGAGTGAACGCATTGCGCCCTGATATCCGGACATATGTTTCAAAGCGGCTTGGGACAGCTTGAGGGAACTTGTATTCCGGCCCCTCCTGCCGGCTGGTACCTGGTTTTCATCGTATTTTCAAAAGGGTAAGGCTGCATCCGCAAAAATCCGGCTTCTTCTTCCCCCCTCGCCTTCATCTGCGATTTATGCGAACATTAGCCCGCGCGACTCGCTGCCGGGGACACTTCTCCCGCTTCCGTCCGTATGGGCATCGCGTCATATTTTCGCAAAGGAGCGTGCGGGCCTGCCCGCCATACAGCCATGCCGACAGATCATCTTCGCATCGTATTTATGGGAACGCCGGATTTTGCGGCGACAATACTGCGATCCGTAGCAGCCTGGGAGGGAGGAAGCGTTGTAGCAGCCTATGCCCAACCGGATCGCCCTGCCGGACGAGGGCACAAGCTACGGGAACCGGATGTCAAGGTAGCGGCCAGGGAACTTGATATTCCGGTCTTTCAACCCCGGAACTTCCGGGAACAGGAAGACAGGGATACCCTGGCAGCCTTACAACCCGACGTGCTGGTCGTGGCCGCATATGGCCTGATTCTGCCCCAGTCCGTTCTGGATATTCCCCGTCTGGGAGCCTTTAACGTACATGCCTCTCTGCTCCCCAGACACAGAGGAGCGGCTCCCATTCAACGGGCCATCATGGAAGGCGACGAAATCAGCGGCGTGACGATCATGCGTATGGAAAAAGGACTGGATACAGGTCCCATACTGCTCCAGCAGGCCCTTTCTCTGGAAAAGGATGAAACGGCAGGCTCTCTGTTCGATCTGCTTGCGGAACATGGAGCAAAGCTCATGGTCGGCGCTCTGGGCATGATCGCCGAAGGGCGTGCGGCTTTCGTACCCCAGAATGAAGAATTGGCAAGCTATGCCGCCAAGATCGCTCCGCAGGAAGAATATCCCGACTGGAAGGAAAGCGCAGAGAAGATTCACGCTCACATCCGGGGCATTACTCCCTTCCCCGGTGCAAAAACTCTTTTCCGCCGGGCAGATGGAGAAAATTTCTCCCTGCGCCTTGCGCCCGGAGAAATTGCTGAGGAAGAAGCCGCTCGTCGTTGCGCGGGGCTGGCCCCCGGAACGGTGGCGGACTTTGACGGCCGGGGGCTGCTGGTTGCCTGCGGCGAAGGAGCATATCGCCTTACCAGGCTCAAGCCTGCGGGCAAACAGGAAATGAGCGCGGCGGACTTTTTCAACGGTCGTCTCCGGACGGTAACCATGCCCTGCGGTATGCTGGAAACTCCGCCGGACATGCAGGGAGCATAAGCATGAGCAGGGTATCTCCGGCCCGCACGGCGGCATTCCGCCTGCTGTGCCGCCTGCATGAAAAAACGGATGACCTCACGCCGCTTCCCGTACTTCTGGAAGAAGCCGCCCGCCATATCCCTCCTCGCGACGCTGCTCTTGCTGCGGAAATCGTCTACGGCGTCCTGCGTAGTGAAGCTCGGCTTGCCGCCGCCACGGCTCCCTTTCTGAAACGTCCGGCCGCGCTTCCCCCACGTCTGCGCTATATTCTGGCCATGGCCGTTTTTGAATTAAAGGAGCTGGACGGCATACCTGCACGGGCCACGCTGGATCAGGCTGTACAACTTGCCCGCGAACAATTCGGAGCCGGACTTGCCGGGCTTGTCAATGCGGTGCTGCACAAGGTATGCCGCGCTGATTCCCTCGCTCCGGGAGAAGCGGAAAGTCCGCCAAACCCGGCAAACTCAGCGGCCGTAACGGCCGAAGAAGACAAGGCAATACATAATGAGGATATTGCCCTTACCGCATCCCTGCCCCTCTGGCTGGCTGCGCTCTGGCGCAAACAGTACGGCCCGGATGCCGCGCTGCGCTTTGCCCGGCTCGCCGCGCTGCGCCCCCTCCCTGCGCTGCGCCTCAACGCAGCCGGCAATCCGGACAGCCTGAACTCCTTGCGCGCTCTTCTCAAGGCCGAGGGCGCGCTCTTTTTCTCCCCCTGCACCTGTATTCTCCCTTCCGCATCAACCATACCGGAACCTGGAACTCACTGTGAAGCCAAAAAAAATTCGCGAATTATGGATATAGCGGACAAAGCGGTACGCGACGGACTGGCCTCCCGTCAGGGGACGGCTTCGCAAAAAATTATCCTGCGTATGGCGGAACAATTGCGGAAAATGGCGGATAACGGCTCGTTCTGGGATGCCTGCTGCGGCAGAGGGGGCAAAAGCTGCGCCCTGTGTGAACAGGATGTCAGCCCCCTGCTCTGTTCCGATCCCTCGGAAAGACGCCTCGATTTCCTGCGGGCCGACGCAAAGCGTCTCGGTCTGAACGGCATGGACATCATTTCCGGCAAAGCACAGGATATCGCCGCTGCACATCCGCACGCCTTCAGCGGCATACTGCTGGACGCGCCATGCAGCGGAACGGGAACGCTGGCCCGCAATCCGGAACTGAGGCTGCGACTGAGTCCGGACAAGCTGAAGGCGGCCGTCGCGCTCCAGAGCGAATTGCTGGATGCTGTCTGGGCGTCGCTCCGGCCGGGAGGAATGCTGATATACTCAACCTGCGCCCTGAACCGGGAAGAAAATGAAGATCAGCTTACGGCCTTTCTCTCGCGCACAGCGGACGCCCGCCTGGAAGAACAGGAGCTGATTCTGCCGGAACGTCCTGAAGAAGAAGGACAGGATATTCTGTTTCATGCCCTTTTACGTCGATCCGTATAGCAAAAAAATCTGCGCCGAAGCATCGGCGCAAACCCTAAGCGTCATCACAATAATATTATCCCCATGCGAAAAGTGTCTGACAATATGCCCTGGGAACGTCCCTTTTCCCTGATTCCGGCAACACAATTGAGGCCGAACTCTTCCTTAACATAGTTCAGGAATCCTTAACCGGCCTCTGAATTATTCCCTTCCTCTGCCTTACGCCCCGCAGGGCGTCGGCCTCTTTGCTGCTCGATGCTGCTCGACAGAAAGGCCGGTTTTCTCCGTCTGATTCTGGAGAAAACCGGCCACGTCTGAAAATCCCGGCATATTCTACCGCAACGGCAGCATCAAAGGTCTAGGATTCAAGATAGGCGTTATCCTTCAGCAGATAGTTGCGCACATAATCTTCCACCCCCTCTTCCAGAGAACGGAAGGTGAAATCGCAGCCCACGCGCTTCATCCAGCCCATATCGGCCTGTGTAAAATACTGGTATTTGCCCTTCAACGTATCCGGCATATCGATGTACTCGATATTCGCAGGCTTTTCCATGGCAGAGAACACCGCATTTGCCAGTTCGTTCCAGGTTCTGGCCTGACCCGTTCCCACGTTGAACACGCCGTTGACATCGCCATGTTCATAGAACCAGCAGACCAGAGCGGCACAGTCCTTGACGTACACGAAATCCCGCTTCTGACCTCCGTCCGCATAATCCGGTCTGTCGGATTTGAACAGAGCCAGCCGCCCGGTTTCCCGAATCTGGGGGACAGCCTTGCATACCACGCTGCGCATGGAGCCCTTGTGATATTCGTTCGGCCCATACACGTTAAAGAATTTAAGGCTGACAATCTTATCCAGAATCCCCCCGCGCAAGGCCAGCAGATCAAAAAGCTGCTTGGAATAGCCGTACATATTCAGGGGGCGCAGTCTGGGCATGAGTTCGAGACTGTCGGAAAAGCCAAGAGATCCGTCTCCATAGGTGGCCGCACTGCTGGCCGTGATGAAGCGCGCACCCGCGTTGAGGGTGGCCCAGCACAAATCGCGGGTAAAATGGAAGTTGTTGCGCATGAGGAAATCGGCGTCCTTCTCCGTAGTGGAAGAACATGCGCCCATGTGAATGACGCCTTCCACGCCCAGCCCCTTCAGACCTGCGCTCCGCACCTGTTCAATGAACATGTCGCGGTGCATGTAGTCGCTGTATTTAAGATGGACAAGATTTTTCCATTTTTCCGTGCTGGCAAGATTATCCACCACGATGATATCTTCCACGCCGCGGCGGTTCAGCTCCCAGATGATTGCACTGCCGATGAGTCCGGCTCCTCCGGTGACAATGAACATAGGATCTCCCTGAATATATTTGCTCAATATGTCTGAAACTGCCTTGCGTCAGCTTCCTTAGTTCCGCCCCTTTGGCCGTTCTTTTCTGCCGTTCTTTTCTGCATGGAAAAGAAAATGCTCTGCTGCAATACCTCTGCCGCTCCGGAGCAGGATTTTCGTATCCGAATAGGAACAGACGTGGCGTTCCGAGCTTTGCACACAGATATTCCGCAGAACACCCGAGCGACAGGTTCGCAATACGACGAAGAACCTTTTCCGTAGACTGCGTTGCGTATGGGACGGTCAGCTTTTAAAGCGTACGGTAAACTGTACGCTACCGCAAATTCTCCTTGGCCTCCTCCCGCACGTTGCGGCTGGTCTGCACAAGAGAGATGCCGCCGTCCGTCCGGACGCGGGCGTCAAGACCATACATGATCACTGTACGCAGCAGAGGACGCCCCAGCAGAAAATCAAGTTCTTCGGGCAGTGCGGCCTTTTTTTCCACGATAAGATCGCGAAAAGCCCGGTCATACTCCACAATTTCCAGAAAGGCGCGACGGGCTTCTTCATCCTCCGCAATGCGGGGGGCCAGCTCGGTCAGTCTGTCATACGAACAGCGTTCGGAATGAGCATCCATGAGTTCATCCCACCACGCGGGCGCACCCAGCAGTCCGCGCACTGCCTTGCGATCCAGACTGTCCTTGCCGGAAAGTGCCAGCAACGCTTCCGGCGCCTCACAGTAAAAGGCGCGGCATTCTATGGGCTGTCTGCCGTGGATGAAACACAGATTCTTTTCCGTCAGAAAACGACAGGTCCAGTCGTCCGGACGCGCTCCGTAGGGAGCGGCAATTTTGACCAGCTCTCCCGGCAGAGGCACGATACGTCCCAGCGTATCGTCCCGCACCAGTTCCCCGGGACGGAAGGTACAGAGATCGCGCGCACGCAGCACGCCTTCGGATATAAGCTCCCCGTCCGGACTGTGCAGGGCGGGGCCTCCCTTGCGGCAGCAGGTGCCGCAGCGTCTGCACTCGGCCTTTTTATGCGGCTGTGCGTTCACAAGATCGGCCATTGTCACCTCGCTTCCGCTTCCATACGCAGGCGACGCATGCGTACATGGCGGAATTCCCTGTGTGTTTCCAGCATGTTTTTCTGCTGATGCAGTTCATGAATTTCAGCGGGAAAGAATATGCCGACAGCAGGATCTTCCCTGCTCATGAGATCGCGGATCATCTCGTCACAGCGTTTCTGCGCCTCTTCAATGAACGCAACCTCCGCCTCCAGCTCAGTCATCGTCTCCGGAAGGGACTTCTGGAGGAAGTTCTCCATAGACGCCTTGAGCAATGATACGTCTTCTTGCGGGTTTGACATCGGCGTTCTCCTGCACGTTCCTGCGTCTGAAATCGGGGTTTGGAAGAGTATTGTAGAAGTTCCAGAAGCCCGGCAGCAGCTCCGTAAGAACGCCGGGGTTCGCCAGATGGATATGCGGCTTCAGATAGGCAAGCAACGCCAGAGCCATGGCCCAGGGAGCGGAAGGACTGATCCAGGCCGCGTGCGCCGCCTCCTGCTCCGCTTCTTCAGACAGAGGAACGATACGGGTTTCTCCTTCCTTATTGTCCGGAGAGAAACCGGCCCGGGCCAGAAGGCCGGAACAGAGCGATTCTGCGCCGGGGCACAGTGTTTCCAGCTCTGCCAGCGGAATGATGACTTCCCGTCCGCCCCGGGCGGCAAGGGCGGCAAGGGCCGTTGCCAGAGGCAGAAGATCGGGGAAACGTCTAGCCGTTTCGAGCAAAGTGGTCGGAGAAGGAGCCTGTATGCTTCCTTCCCGCACACTGCGTATGGAGCCGTCGTCACAGGAAACGGACATTCCGCACTCTTTCAGCAGAGTCATGGCCTGCCCGGCAAAGGGCGTAGCGGGCCAGCTTCCGGCAAGACGGGCCTCCCCGTCGGCAAAGGCCGGGAAGGCAAGAATATAGCTTGCGGCAAGGGAGTCCGCAGGCAAAGCCGCTTCGGCAGGCAGTCGCATTTGCGCTCCGGCAACGGGACTGATGACAACGGCGGACGCGGTACGCTCCACACGCACAAGGCCGCCGAATCTTTCAAGCAGCTCCAGAGCCTGTTCCACAACGGCAGGCGCGCGTTTTTCCGGATTTGCGGGCAGACTGAGCCGAACCCGGCTTTCCCAGAAGGGCAGAGCAAGCGTCAGCGCAGCGGCAAAACGCGGAGAAAGCCCGGCGGGCAGCACTATTTCGGAAGGCAGTATGCCGGAACATTCCAGACGTATGGGCAAACCGTCCTGTGCAGGAATGACGTTGGTCAGACGCGCTCCGAGCGTAGGCAGAAAACGACGCAGCCCGGAAAGATCAATGAAGCGCAGAGATTCGCCCCCGGTAATCTTGAGCCGGGCAGGCATACCGAGGCAGAAGGCAATAATCATCCAGAGATTGAAAATATCGTCCCCGACATGAATGACCTTGTCCAGATTGCGGGTCAATCCGCTGCCGCCCCGGCTGAGAACGCTCCCGTCCTCTTCCCACCAGAGCTGACCGCCGATCTGGTTCAGAGCCTTGATCCCGTCGATGAGTCCGTCGTTCAGCGCAAGGCCGCGCAACAAGGTTTCCTGACCGGAGGCCGTGGCCAGCGCAAGAATCATGCGGGCCGTCATACCGTCGGCCGGAGCTTTCAGATCAATGGCTACAGGTTTGAGTTGAGGAGCAAGGTTGAAATATCCCTGTTCCTCCTCGGCACGGGAAAGCGGCTCCACAGCCTGAACAAGCTGAAAGAGATCCCGGGCAAGGCGCGGGTCGCGCCCGATACGCGCGGCCTTTTCTTCCCAGGAGGTGCGCAGCGTCTTTTCTACAGCAGGGTCAAGCCGTCCCGCCGTGCGCTGCCGTGCCAGCATCCGGGCGCGCCGCATCACCAGACGCAGCAGCTCTTCATCCAGAGCCATTATGGCTTCCAGATCCTGCCCGCGCGAGCTGTTTTCTCTGCGGAAAGGACGCGGAGCGCGCTCGAAACGACGTTCCGTATCCCTGCTGCCGGGGCGAACTTCAGGACGTCTGTCTGCGCGACCATCTCCGCGGAACCCCTGCCCGGAGCCTTCCTTCCGTTTTCCGTCGCGCCGAAAATCCCGGCCCTCTTCACGTCCGCCGCGCCCTTCGCGATCGTTACGCCGGAAATCCCGGCCGCCTGCGCGCGGAGCGCGCCCCTCTCCTGAAAAACCGTCTCTTCCGCCCCTATGTTCCATGTCAAACCCGCTCTTGCTTGGATGTTTGTCGATTCACGCCTCCGGCGAGATCGGAGGCGGAATGATATCTGTCTTTTTACTGGCCCGCAAGCCTCTACAGAGCCATACGCGCCTGAAGCACGCGGCGATCCCGCACGATCTGCACATGAACCTGACGACTCAGATAATTGCGCCTGAAGGCGTCTCTGTAGTCGTCGGCAGAAGCCACGCCCTGGCCGCCCAGGGCAATCAGAATGTCGCCGGTGCGCAGCCCCAGACGCTGGGCAGGCGATCCCTCCCGGACAGAAGCCACATACAGACCGCCCATTCCTCCAAGATCTGCGCTTTTTCCGGGCACTATGCCCCAGCGACGTTCAGCAAGGCTATCTGCCTCCCTGTCTGAAAAGGGCAGGGTTTTCAGGGTCAGCTTGAGGGTTTTGCCCCGGCGCACCACATCCGCCCGGATGCTCTCCCCGGGCTGACGATTACGCAGAAGAGAAAGATAGACGGCTCTGTCCGTCACGGGCTGGCCGTTCATCGTCTGAATGACATCCCCGGGCTGCAGATCGCCTTTGACCGGACATTCCGTGACCAGCAGCCCCTCCGGCCTGTTCAGGCCAAGCGCGCGGGCAGTACGAGGATCCATATCCTGCCCGAGTATGCCGAGCCAGGAAGGCGTAACATGCCCCTGCTCCAGAATTGCATCCACCACGGCCCGCGCCTTGTTGACCGGAATGGCAAAACCTATGCCTTCGGCCCGTGCGTCAATGGCCGTATTGATTCCGATGAGTTCCCCAAGAATATTGAGCAGCGGCCCGCCGCTGTTGCCGGGATTGATCGCCGCGTCGGTCTGGATCAGATCGGTGATGATGCCTTCCTCCGACGTGATGCTGCGATCCAGCGCGGAAATCACGCCTGTGGTCACGGTGTGGGAAAAGCCGAAGGGATTGCCTATGGCGATGACGCTTTCCCCCGGCATGAGATCCGAAGAATCCCCCATGCGCACGGAAGGAAGCCTGCTGGCTTTTTTCAGTCGCAGGACGGCAAGATCGAAGTCCGGTTCGGCCCCAACCACATCCGCATCAAAACTGCGGCCGTCAAGCAGGCGTACGCTGATGGAATTTGCGCCGTTGACAACATGGGCATTGGTCAACACCAGAGCCTTGTCTCCATCTATGATGACGCCGGAACCTATGCTTTCGGACTGGTATTCCCTCTCCGGCAGACCGAAAAAGAAATCAAAGGGGGTAGCCGCCCTGCGCTGATGCAGCGTGGTCGTGATGTTGACCACGGCAGGGGCTACCGCGCTGACAGCCCGCACCGTGGGCGTCATACGCTGTTCCTTTCCGCCGGGGGCGGCACAGACAGCCCCTGCGGAAACAAGGTTCATGCCCAGCAGGGCGATAATCAGCATTATGCGGAGTAACTTCATCTGTCGCCTCCATGGCGTGTGGAAATCCGCAGGAACAATCAGGGGAAGGATAAGGGGAAATCTTGCGAAAACAAAAATCCCGAACGTCCCGCAGCGTTGGGCGTAAAAGAACAGCATGACGGACGGAGGAAAACGCTTCCCCGCTCTTTTCCGTCCGCCTGCCGTAAAGAAGAATACCGCCCCCGTCCGGGAATGACTTTCCCCTTTAAAGATCAGCGTTCCAGCCAGTCGGCCAGACGTTCGCTGTATTCTTCGGGAGTCCAGGTCATATGATCGTACATGCCTGCCAGCTTGCGCTGGCGCGAAGCTTCGGAGAGCATCAGGGCGGCGGCCACGGAGACGTTGAAGCTCTGGATCATGCCGTACATGGGAATATAGACTTCCCCGTCCACAAGCGGCAGCAGCTCCGGCGAAACGCCTGCATGTTCGTTGCCCATGATAATGGCCGTAGGCACGGTAAAATCATAATCAGATACGGGCTTCGCCTCCGGCGAGCAGCTTGTGGCCAGCACCTGAAACTTCCCGTCGCGCAGCGTCTGCATAAGCTCTTCACGACTGCCGTGACGCAGAGTTTCCACCCATTTGCGGGCGGAAGCCGACGTTTTTTTGCTTAATGCGGGAAAGGGCGCGTGCGTGTAATACAGATGCACTCCGGCCACGCCGAAGGCGTCACAACTGCGATAAATGGCCGACACGTTATGCGGATCGTGGATATTGTCCAGCACCAGAGTGAGATCCTTCTGACGCTGACCGAGTACTTTTTCGATCTTGGCGCGACGGCGTTCAGTCATGCTGCGCATGATCAAAACTCCAGAGATCCGGTTGTACGGGGGAAGGGCAGTACGTCGCGGATATTGGCAATACCGGTGAGCAGCATGATCAGACGCTCAAAGCCCATGCCGAATCCGGAATGAGGCACGCTCCCGAAACGGCGCAGATCAAGATACCACCAGTAATCCTCAATCTTCTGTCCCAATTCCCCGATACGTGCTTCCAGCACGTCAAGGCGTTCCTCACGCTGACTGCCGCCAATCAGTTCTCCGATGCGGGGAACCAGCAGATCCATGGCCGCCACGGTTTCTCCATCGTCATTCAGGCGCATGTAAAAGGCCTTGATATCCTTGGGATAATCATAAACCGTGACCGGAGCCTTGAAATGTTCCTCCGTAAGAAAACGCTCATGCTCGGTCTGGAGATCCGTGCCGAAGGAGACGGGATATTCAAATTTTCTGCCGCTCTTCTGCAATATGTCCACGGCGTCCCTGTACGAGACGCGCACAAAATCCCTGTCCACAAGCTGGCGGAGGCTGTCCACGAGACCGGGGGCCACGAATTTATCGAACAGGGCGAGATCAGCCTCGCAGTTTTCCAGCGTATGCCGGGCGGCATGACGGATCAGACCTTCCCCCAGTTCCATGTTGTCCCAGATGTCGGCAAAGGCCACTTCCGGTTCGATCATCCAGAATTCCGCAGCATGGCGGGGCGTGTTGGAATTCTCCGCACGGAAGGTGGGGCCGAAGGTATATATTTTTCCCAGAGCCGTGGCCATGGCCTCGCCCTCGAGCTGACCGGATACCGTGAGACTGGCCGCCTTGCCGAAAAAGTCTTCGGCAAAGGGATCGCTGCCTTCCTTCGGTCTGTAGTCGACGGGAAGAGTGGTCACACGGAACATTTCCCCGGCGCCTTCGCAGTCCGATCCCGTCAGAATGGGCGTATGCACATAGAAAAAGCCCTGGCTGCGGAAATAATCATGCACCGCGAGAGCCGCGTGGGAACGGATGCGGAACGCCGCGCCGTACTTGTTGGTACGCGGGCGCAGATGCGCGATGGTACGCAGAAATTCGTCGGAATGGCGTTTTTTCTGCAGAGGGAAGGTTTCCGGATCGGCCAGACCGAAGACGGTCATGTTTTTTGCCCGCACTTCCCATTTCTGCCCCTTGCCGGGAGATTCCACCAGTTCGCCCTCGATTTTGACCGAAGCCCCGGTATTTACGCCTTCCAGAACATACCAGGCGGGAGTGCCTTCATCAATGATGCACTGAAGGTTAGCCAGACAGGAACCGTCGTTGAGTTCCAGAAAAGTAAAGGTTTTGGAATCTCGACGGGTACGAACCCAGCCGCAGACCTTGATATCCTGACGCGGAGCGTCGGCCGCAAGAACTTCGCTGATTACGGTGCGCTGCATATATGGGACTCCTCTTCCCCGTACGGGGAGGCGACCCCGCCAAAAAGGGGCCGGTCACGACTTGAAATCAATCGCCCGTGGGGCGCGTCGTTTTCAGAAAAACAACGGAAACATATAAAAAAACGGCACCCGGAACAGGGCCGGACGCCGTTTTTTTTATCGCAGGGCATGAGAAAGGGCAATCCTTTCATCTACCCGCGCCGTCAGGGTAGGGAGTGCCCTTTTTTCAAAAGGGCAGCTTTTCATTCCCTTCATTGCTCCACCTGAATTTCATACCAGCCCTTTTCTCCCATACAGGCGCGATATACGGTATCCCTCGCCTCCTCATAGCGGGAAACAGCATCCATAAGCTGCTCCTGTCTTTCTTCATATTCGCGCATTCTCCGCTCATATTCCCAATAGGCAAACGTGCCGGGAGGCGGAGGAGGCGCGAAATACAGATTGACGTTATTTCCCGCCGGAACATTCTGAAAAGGAAAGGCTTTGTATGCGCGTTCGAGGCAGGCGGCCCTGTCCCGATTGAATATGCCGGGATTGGCCGTTTCCAGGCCGTACTGGTCGTGGTACATGCGAGTGACCATACACGCGGAAAGGACGGGGAGAGCAGCAGCCAGAAGCAGAGCCGGAAGTTTACGGAAACGACGCATGAAAAACCTCCTCTGGTCATCAGATATGGCCGGAAGAAGAGCAGAAGAGGTCTTATCCCGGAGCGTGTCCGGAACCCCTTTTTCTCCCTGAGACAGGGGTGCGCTCCGCTTCAGCATACGCAGGCTGTCGGCAGACAGAGCATCTGCCGACAGCTTTTTCTGCGTCTTAAAGTGCAAGACGACTTTTCCAGGCCTGCACGGTATTGGAAAGCAGCATGGCGATGGTCATGGGCCCGACCCCGCCGGGTACGGGAGTAATGGCCGAACATTTTTCCGCCACGGCGGCAAAATCCACATCGCCGCACAAACGGGCCTTGCCGCCTTCTTCAATACGGTTGATACCCACGTCGATCACGACGGCGCCGGGTTTGACCATGTCCGCACCGATGAAGCGGGGATTCCCCAATGCAGTACACAAAATATCGGCCGAACGACATTCCTCCGCGAGATTGGCCGTCCGGGAATGACACATGGTCACTGTGGCATCCCGCCCCTTTGATCCGAGCAGCAGAGCAAGAGGACGCCCTACCAGACTGCTGCGGCCTACAACCACGGCTTTTTTTCCGCTGGTGGAAATGCCGTAACGATCCAGTAGACGCATGACGCCGGCCGGAGTACAGGGCTGAAGGCCGGGACGACCGAGTGCAAGCAGTCCCTGATTGTGGGGAGTAAGACCGTCCACATCCTTTTCCGGGCTGATGCGCGATATGCAGGCGTCGGCATCCAGTCCACGGGGCAGGGGAAGCTGAAGCAGAATGCCGTCCACATCCCTTTCTGCATTAAGGCCCGCAATAACATCTTCAAGTTCGTTCTGAGACACGGAAGCAGGCAGACGCACGGTACGGGCGTTCATCCCCACTTCCAGCGCGGCCTTTTCCTTGTTGCGCACATACACCTGCGAAGCCGGGTCGTCTCCGGCAAGAATTACCGCAAGCCCGGGGGCGCGTCCCGCCCGGGGCAGAAGAGAGGCAATCTCTTCTCGGAGAGCCGCGCGGGTCTCGGCGGCAGTGCTTTTTCCGTCCAGTATCAGCATGAAAACTCCCGGCTTGTATTGATGTTTTCCCTTCTTGTTCCTGCGAAAAGCGGCTACAGCCCGTAAAGATCAACCAATGACCTGACGGGGTTTGCCTCCAGGGGGGGGAGGCCCGATAAGGCCGTCCTGCTCCATCTGATCCACGAAACGCGCGGCCTTGTTAAAGCCTATGCGGTAACGCTGCTGGAGCTTTGAAATGGAAACGAAGCCCTTTTCCCGTGCAAATTGCACAGCTTCCGCGTACAGGGGGTCGTCGATCACGTCGTTTTTATCAAAAGCTCCTTCTCCGCGTTCCCCGCTGAAACTTCCGTCCTGACCTGCTTCACCGTAATCGCGGAAATCAACCTTATAGTCGGGACTGCGCAGCTTTTTCCAATGACCGACGACTGCTTCAACTTCCGCATCGCTCACATAGGCCCCATGCAGACGATGCAGCTTGCCGTTGCTGGCCTTGAGAAGCATATCCCCGTTGCCGAGCAGGGCCTCGGCTCCCCCCTGATCGATAATGATGCGCGATTCCGTGGGGCCGGAAGTACGAAAAGCGATACGGCTGGGAAGGTTGGCCTTGATCAGACCGGTCACGACGTCGGCACGCGGGCTTTGCGTGGCAAGAATGAGATGAATGCCGGCCGCACGGGCCTTCTGACCCAGGCGGGCAATGGCGCTTTCTATTTCCTTGCCCTTGTTCAGAATGAGATCTCCGAATTCGTCCACCACGATGACGATATAGGGCAGAGGAGAAAGCTCTTCCCCTTTGCGAGATCGGGGATCTTCCATGGTGCGCACCTTGCGGTTGAAATCGTCCAGCTTGCGCACGCCGAGTTCGTTGAGCAGAACATAACGCCGTTCCATCTCGTCCACAGCCCACATCAGAGCGTTGCGGGCAAGATCCATATCCGAAACAACCGGATGCACCAGATGGGGAAGTTCATCATATACCTGAAATTCCACCACCTTGGGGTCGATAAGCAGCAGCTTTACCTCGTCGGGTCTGGCCTTGTACAGCAGACTGAGCAGAATGGCATTGAGGCAGACGCTCTTGCCTGCGCCCGTCGCCCCTGCCAGCAGCAGATGAGGCATTCTGGCCAGATCGTCGGTACGCGGCGCACCAGCAATGTCCTTGCCCAGAGCAAGCGTCAGCAGAGAAGGAGCAGAGCGGAAGGCATCGTTCTGGATGATGTCCCGAAAACGCACCACGGCGCGTTTTTCATTGGGAACCTCCACTCCCACGGTATCCGTCCCCGGTATGGGAGCCTGCACGCGCACGGCCTCCGCCTTGAGACTCATGGCGATATCCTGGGAAAGCGGAGCGAAACGTCCGGCCTTGACCCCCGGCGCAGGACGCAGAGCAAACAGGGTAATCACAGGCCCGGGACTGATATGATCCAGCTCCGCAGTGACCCCGAAATTTTGCAGACACTCCATCAGCGCCGCACCCTTGCGCTCAAGCAGAGCCTGATCCGGTTTCTGAGAACTTTCTTCTTTTGAAGACTGCGTCAGCAAATCGAGGGAAGGGAGCGGAAGGCGTGCGTCTTCTCCGGCAGTCTCTCCATTTCCGCCGCCATGCAGGAAGCCGAACAGGCCCTTGCCTTCCTTCTTCTGAGGCGTTTTTTCCGCGGATGCCGTTCCAACGGTCGGCGTACCTTCTTTCTCGCGGGACGAAGAGGAATCAGAATCCTTTTCCGTTTTTGCCGTGGGCCGTTCATCCTGAACAGGCTCCGCTTGTTCAGGAGCAGTCTTTACAGAAGAAGAAACGGACGGACGGGAAGGCTCTGCGCTTTCCTTCCGCACAGGTTCAATATCAATGATACCGCCTTCTTTCTTTTTCCGTCCGAAGCTGATGCTGAAAAGACCTTTAAACTTTTCAGACACAGGCTTTGCTTTCGGCGGTGCGGAAAAAACAGATTCTGCCTTTCCTCTGGCGGAGAGAGAAGGAAGTTTTGCTTTGGGCAGACGTTTCATCCTGTCTGCCGTCGCTCTGACGCCGCGCCCGGCAAGCGCGAGCCAGGAAATACGGAACGAAAGCTCCATGGCAGCCAGCAGAGCGAAAAACCACACCAGAGCGGAACCGGCCGGGCTGAAAACCTGATCGCTTCTGGCATAGAGCCATGCTCCGAGAAACCCGCCGCCCCGAACATCCTTGATACCGATGTTCCAGGCTTCGGCTGCCGTCAAGAGACAGGCGGACAAAAGCAGATAACCTATCCAGCGATACCAGGGCAGGACAAAAAAGCGGTTCATGAGTCCCGCTCCCATACCGAGGAAAAAGAGCGCCCAGAGATAGGAGGCAAAACCGAAAATATCTGTAAGAAGGCCTGCGAGGCAGGCGCCGAAAAGTCCGGCGGAATTTTTGATGGCGGCGCCGCCGCTGACCGTATGATTGAGGGTGGGGTCCTTGACGTCGTAGGACCACAGGCTGAGAAGAATCAGCAGCCCGCAAAAGACGAAGAAAAGACCTGTCAGCTCACGGATGAGTTTCTGCCCGTTCATCAAAAATCCTCTTGTCCCTCGGGAACTGCATGTTCCGAGGGGCGGGGCCGGGTAAGACGCTCCGGGAAGAAGGGAAGCAAGGAGGATGAGGACGGCATTATCGTTGACGTTTCCCTCTCTGCCGGGAAGTTATGCCGTGAGGGGCGAATCCTTCTTCCGCCGTCATACCCCGAAACTTCACAGCAGGCTATGATTCGGGGCATGACGGTCAGAGGTCTCTTTCCATCCCCTATTCGCGGCCGAGATACTCGCCGCTGCGGGTATCAACCTTGATCATGTCGCCTTCGTTGACGAAAATCGGCACCTGCACCACAACGCCGGTTTCCAGCGTAGCGGGCTTGGTGACGTTGGATACGGTGTCGCCCTTCGCGCCGGGTTCGGTTTTCACAACCTTGAGCACCAGGCTGAGGGGAATTTCGATATCAATGGGTTCGCCGTTGTACAACAGCACGCGGCACTGCTGACCGTCCAGCAGATAATTCGACTTGCCGTCCGTCACTTCTTCCTTGAGATGCAGCTGTTCATAGGTGGTCAGATCCATGAAGATGAGATCGTCGCCGTCATGATAGAGGAACTGCATGTCGCGCTGTTCCATGTCGGGACGGCCGACCTTTTCCCCGGAGCGGAAAGTGTTGTCCACAATGCGGCCGTTAAGAATATTGCGCAGCTTGGTGCGGACCATGGCTCCGCCCTTGCCCGGTTTGAAGTGCTGGAATTCGACGATTTCGTAAGGGGTACCGTCCAGTTCGATTTTCAGGCCTCTGCGGAAGTCGGTGGTGGAATACATGTTGTCTCCGTAATGGTGTTTTTAATTAATTATGGATAAGGGCGATCATATCTCCACTGCGCGGGAGCGCCCCTGTTCCCGTATATGATGGACGAGAGCCTGCACGGCCAGAGCATAGGAAGCCAGACCGAAGCCGGAAATCACGCCGATGCAGCGTTTCGCCATATAGCTCCGCTGACGTACGGGATCCTCCGTGCGGGCAAACACATTGCTGATATGCACCTCGACGCAGGGAACGTCTATCCATGCCAGACAGTCGGCAAGCGCAAGGCTGGTATGGGTATAGGCTCCGGCATTGAAGGCAATGCCGTCCGCATGACCCGGCCCGCTCTCTCTGGTCTTTTCCAGACGGTCAATAAGCTCGCCTTCATGGTTGGACTGAAAATAATCCAGCTCAACGGCTTCCTCTCCCGGCCGGGAAGGGCCGAGCATATCCCGGATCAGCGCAAAGGCGGCATCCATGCCTTCCCCTCCGTATATTTCCGGCTGACGTCTGCCGAGAACGCCGAGATTTGGACCATTGAGAATCAGAATTTTCATCGGGTGCATCCTTCCGGAAACGGGAAGGCCAGTTCCGGCGGTCTGTGCCGCGTTGCCTTTTGTCCCGGACAAGGCTAGAGTTTTTGTCTCGCAAAGCGATCAGTTTTGTCGATACCGTCCGTCTTGTCAACATCGGGGTCCTTCCTTCCGGAAGGGAACTCCGCTTCCTTTCCAGCGAGATACCATGTCCCAGAATCAGAATGTCCCTTCAGAGGCACAGACAGAAAAATCCGCCGTGCCGAAGCGTGAATCCACGCTAGAACTGGCCGCTACGCTGTACACCCGCGATCAGCTCCGCGAAGCCCTCGCGTCTCTGGGAGATACCCCGCAGATTGCCCTGGCCGGACGCTCGAATGTGGGTAAATCCTCCCTGCTCAACGCGCTTGCGAGGCGAAGACAGCTTGCCAAGGTCAGCTCCACTCCCGGCAAGACACGTTCCGTCAATCTGTTCCGGGCCGTTCCCGACGGTTTCTATCTTACCGATCTGCCCGGCTACGGTTACGCCCGACGGGGCAGAGAGGAACGCCGGGCCTGGGGCGAGCTTATCGGAGAGTATCTGACGGGCACGCCGAGCCTCCGGGCTGTCATCCTGCTGCTGGACTGCCGCCTGCCTCCCCAGCAGGCGGATAAAGACATGGTCGATTATGCCCGCTCTCATGCTCTGCCCATTCTCGCCGTACTGACAAAGGCGGATAAATGCAATCAGCGCGAACGTGAGGCACGGCGCAAGGAATGGGCTTCTTTCCTGCGGGGAAAGGCTCCTCTGCCCGTATCGGCAAAAAGCGGTATGGGAATGAGTAAATTATGGGAGCTGCTGCGACAGGCGGCAGGTACGGCGGAAACGGGAGAGGAGGAAGGAGAAGAAGCCGGAAAGCCCCGGACGGAGGGCGAAGCTCATGCTTGATCTCTCCTCGCTGAATGAGGCCCAGCGCGAGGCCGTCACCGCAGGAGAAGGCCCTGTCCTTGTCGTCGCCGGCGCGGGCAGCGGCAAGACGCGCACCATTGTCCATCGTCTGGCCTGGCTGGCGGAACAGGGTTGCGATCCCTCGTCCATGCTGCTGCTTACCTTCACCCGCAAGGCCGCGCAGGAAATGCTGGATCGCGCCGCTCTTCTGCTGGGTCAGCAGCTTGTAGGGGTACAGGGCGGCACCTTTCACTCCTTTGCCTTTTCCATACTCCGGCGCTGGCGTCCGGCATGGCTGCCGGACTGCGGAGCAGGGCTGAGCGTCATGGACGGATCGGACAGCGTTTCCGCCGTTCAACACTGCAAGGCTGCTCTGGGCATAGGCAAGAGCGATCGCTCCTTTCCCAAAACACAAACGGTCATCGGTCTGCTATCCAAAGCCCGCAACAAGGAAATGGAGCTGGAAGCCGTATTGCGACGCGAAGCGCAGCATCTTCTGCCCTATGCGGATGATATGACTCGTCTGGGCGAAGCCTATGCCGCCTATCGCCGCGAACACGCGCTGCTGGATTATGACGATCTGCTCTTTGAACTGGAAACCATGCTGCGGGAACGGTCGGAAGCTCTGGAAGCTCTGAGGGGACGCTTCCGTCATATTCTGGTGGACGAATATCAGGACACCAACCGGGTACAGGCCCGTCTGGTACGTCTGCTGGCGGGAGAGAGTGAAAAGGCCGGAGTCATGGCCGTAGGGGACGACGCACAGTCCATTTATGCCTTTCGCGGCGCAACGGTACATAACATTCTGGACTTTCCCAAACTTTTTCCGGGTACGCGCATCATCCGTCTGGAAGAAAACTACCGTTCCGTTCAGTCCGTCCTGGACGTGGCCAACGCACTGCTGGCAAATGCGCCGGAAGGATATCGCAAGCGTCTTTTTTCCAGACGGGACGTTCCCTCCGGAACGACCGTGCGTCTGTATCGCCCGTTGAGCGATCTGAGCCAGGGACGCATTGCGGCCCGGCGTATCGTTGAACTGCTGGAAACTGTACGTCCGGAACAAATCGCCGTACTGTTCCGAGCGGGATATCAGTCCTATCATCTGGAAGTCGAACTGAACAAACTCGGTATTCCCTTCCGCAAATATGGAGGACTGCGCTACGCCGAAGCCGCACATGTCAAGGATGTGCTGGCCTTTGCCCGTCTGGCCCTGAATCCTCTGGATCTTCCCTCTTTTGAACGCATTGCGGCTCTGAGCAAGGGCATAGGCCCGAAAACCTCGCGCAAACTGTACGAGATTGCCTCTTCAGGCGATGCCGCAGCCCTGCGCAAGGCCGGAGCCAGGTATCCGGATTTTCTGTCCGATCTGGAACTGATCTCAAGCCTGCGTCCTTCCGTCACAAAACCGGCAAAGCTCATTGCGGATATTCTGGATCACTACCGGCCGCGACTGGAACTCCTTTATCCCGACGACTGGCCCCGCCGCCAGCAGGGGCTGGAAGAACTTTCCGCCATGGCTCTGGGATATGACGATCTGGGAAGCTTCATCGGCGATCTGGCTCTGGAAAGTCTGGAAGAGGAGGAAGCCGACGAAGCTCTGCGGCGCAGAATCGTGCTTTCCACCGTACATTCCGCCAAGGGGCTGGAATGGTCTGCCGTTCTGGTTCTTGATCTGGTGGAGGATCGCTTTCCATCCCGCCATGCGCTGGCCCGTGCGGAAGACTATGAGGAAGAACGCCGTCTGATGTATGTAGCCTGTACCAGGGCCAGAGATACTCTCGATCTTTTCGTTCCCATGACCTTGTACAACAGAAACGCCGGAGGGCAGGAACCGGCCGTCCCCAGCCCCTTTGTGCGGGAACTGCCTCTGGACGACATGGACGAATATATTGAGAATTACGGCGGCGTGATCTCCCTGCGACGCGCGGAAAAAGGCGGAGAAAAAACACCGCGCTCCACGCTGCGGGACAGCGACGTACTTCCCGGTGCGACATTTTCCCCATCTTCACGCTTTCTGCCCCCGCCCCGCAGAGAGGCAGAGGAAGTCTGGGACGAAGGTGCGGACGATCTCTTTGACGAAGACGGCAGGCTACTGCCGCGTCGTCCCCTCAAAAAAACGCCGGAAAGCAGAAGGGGCTTCAGCAGTCTCGATCCCGACGCCGAATATCTGGCGGATATCGCCGCTCATCCGGAAAAGGAAGAAGCCCCGGAAGCTCCCGCAGCTTCTGTCGGAACCTCAAAAAAGCTGGGCTTCTGCCGTCACCGTATTTTCGGTCGGGGCAAGATTGTCGAGGAACTGCCGCCGGATAAATACCGGGTCAATTTTCCCGGCTTCGGACTGAAGGTAATTTTGGGAGCCTATCTGAGTATGGAAGACTAGAAGACTTCAGACCCGCAGCATACTCTGCGAAAAGCTCTCCGAAGCCCCTTCTTCCGCCTTTCCCTCGTATTTCAGGCATCTTTCCTGCCATTCTTCAGCAATATTGACGAAGTTCTGCAACCATACGGGCATATTTGCACTGTCCAGAACGCGCATGGACATGACTCCCTGAAGCGTCACCCCCGTATCTTCCCGGGCGGCCAGCGTAAAGCCCTGCGTACCATGGAAAAAGGTATTGGCATCCAGCAAAGAGGCAAACAGCTCATTCCTGCCCTTTTCCGGCAGGGGGGCCACCACGGTAAACATCATGACCGTATCGGAACCGGGCAGATAGCGCAGGCTGACTTCAAAATCGTCGATAACCAGAAGACATGAGGGATCTTCCTCCCTCAGGGTGATTTCCGGCAGGCCGAGCGCCGGGGCCAACGTGGACAGAAGGGACGTGAAGGCTTCAAACATATGCGGGATCCTTGTATGAAAAATTTTCAGAGAGAGCTGCTGGGCATAGCGCAACAGCAGGGAACAGAATCTCCGGCAGGGAATATCCTGCCGGATCAGGGCAAAAACTCAAGGAAAAAGTAAACGGACATACCGATGCGGGAGAACAGCAGCATCTCCCGCATCGCATGAAAATCCCTTATTCTCCTGCAGGCTGAGGAGCAGGCTGTCTGGCCTGCATACGGCAGGCCGTCAGGACGCCGCGACCGTCCGGGGTAATGGTGTAGGTATAGTCAATATCAAGGGGAGACTGTTCAGGCTTGAAATAGCGCATTGTGATATTGCCGTTTTCTTCGCGCCGTATGTCGATATCAAGCGGCGAATGTTCGGACTCGAAAATACCGGTTGCCGAACTGTTGGAGCGCACCAGAAAGGCTCCGCTCTGTCCCATGCTCTGAATGACCTGACGAGCCTGAATTTCATTCCCGTTGCACAGTTCCAGAGCGCGGCGGGCAAGCTCATGACTGACGGAAGAAGTGTTTCCGGCATTAAAGTTTGCCAGATCCTGCGGATCCATGCCCGAAGTATCCTGAATATTCACTGTTTCCGCAGCGCCTCCGGCAACGCCGAAACTGATGGTCGGCATGTAATCCGGCAAAGAATTGTGCGTTCCGCGCCGCTTGAGATCCTTGGCAAGAGACTGTTCCACTTCCTGCAGGGTACCCAGACGGCTGGCAGGCGTAAGCGTGGGAATATTGTTGAAGTCGGCAAGCGTCAGCACCACAGGGCCGCGCAGACTGGCCAGAGTCTTCTCCATGCTGATGCCCGTCGCCAGCAAGGTCATGCCTTCTGCCGATGCTGTGGGATCGTTGGGGCGCACTTCGTTGAATACTCTGGCAAGACGATCGAAAACGCCGTTGTTGAACTCCTGATTCTTACACTCTTTCAGCTCGTCCGGCAGAGCTTCATTGAAACATGCCTGCCATATGGTCTCCCGTGTGAGCATGCCTTCGGGCTGTATCTGACGCATGACCCCCAGACGCTGTGCTGCCAGAGAGCAGGCAGCTATGCCTCCGATTCTTCCGAGCTGCTCGCCAATCATGGACAGATCCGCCGCATTCCCGGGTGTGGCCCAGGCAAGAGTATCCCGTATGGTGGCATCAAGGTCGCCCACATCCCTGCCGCAGGCATAGGCAAAGTTCTTCATACCCGGAAGAGATCCGTCAGAAATCTTCCTGAGCAGATCCTGCGGATTCAAATCCATACCCTTTTCCGCACACATATCCGCTTCAAACATGGCGGCCATGCCGGCCACCTTGCGCAGTTGTGCCTTCTGGGAAGCGTCCAGTCCCATAGCTGCGGCAAAGCTGTCCAGGGCAGCGTCCATGCCTCCGGCAGGATCGTTCAGCAGCTTTTCCACCTGTGTTTCGTTCCATGCTCTTTTCAGCGCCGTTGTACCGGCACTGTGAACCATCTCGCTCAACTGCTCGTAGCTGAGTATCTTCTGAGATTCCTGTTTCGCCGTCGCAAGAATGGCTTCTCCAAACCTGTTTTTCAGAGCCTGGTTGGCCGCGGGATCGATATTGTGTCCGGCACAGAATTTTGCAAAGGCCGTATCCAGATTGCGGGTGTCTCCCGCTCCGCTGTTGCCGAGTACGAAATGGCGGGCCATGTCCTCGTTAATATGCCCGATGCCTTCGGACATTTCCGCCGCGCTTGCCAGAATATCGCGCACGGTTCTTGCGCTGAGCGGCTTGCCTTCCTGACGCGCCGCACGCATCTGGGGAGCAAGTGCGTCCGCAACGGCGTCTCCGTACATCTGACGTACGGCGGCGAAAAGAACATTTCCGGCATGACGGTTGGTACTTTTGAGGGTAAAGAAACTTCCCACCTTTCCTCTGGTCTCAAAACCTCCGTTTTTTACGACGATGCTGGTACTGTCGTTCAACGTATTGGCCAGACTGGCGAGATTATTAAATGTCAATTCGATGCGGCCTGCCATGTGAAATACCTCCGTAGGCTTTTCCGGACAGATTCAAAAAGGCGGAATTCTGCCTTCCGCCGGGCCTGACAAAGTCATCCTTTTCACTCTTTCACTATCTATTGCAAGAGATGTACCAGTTTTTCATATAAGTACCTGTTGCCCTGTATGAACGTCTCCCTCTCC
>LBJMC04202__coassemble_269_pt1 | contig 44498 bp, 38 predicted proteins | sample LBJMC04202__metabat2_low_PE_018 | metagenome-assembled genome bin LBJMC04202 | reverse complement strand
AGAAGAAAGTCTCGAAAAACTATCAGGAATGATTATTGACTAGCTTTTCTTTCCGCACTATCTTCCCCAAACACAACCAATAACAAGGATATCGTCCATGAATACCGTTACGATGGAAGGCGCGCCGCTGCATCTTGAAGGTCAGTTCCCCGAAGTAGGGAAGAAGGCCCCTGACTTTACCGCGCTGACCAATGACCTGGAACCCAGAAAGCTCGGTGATTATGCGGGCAGAATTGTGGTGTTGCTCAGCGTACCGTCGCTGGATACTCCGGTCTGCGATATGGAAGTGCGCCGCTTCAACACCGAGGCCGCTCATCTTTCCGACAAGGTGAGCATCATTGCTCTGAGCTGCGACCTGCCCTTTGCTCAGGCCCGCTGGTGCGGTGCGGCCGGCGTCAAGGCAGTGGAAACGCTCTCCGATCACATGGGAACGGAATTCGGTCTCAACTACGGCGTTCTGATCAAGGAACTGCGCCTTCTGGCCCGCGCCGTGTTCGTGGTGGCTCCCGACGGCACGCTGGCATATAGTGAAATCGTGCCTGAAGTCACGTCGGAACCTGACTACAAGGCTGCGCTGGCAGCTGTCGCCAAGCTTGCGTAAGACGCAGGGTCTGCCTTTCTGAAAAGCTCGGGGCAGGGTAAAGCCTTTTTCCTTTGACGCAGGGAGCCGAGCTTCCCGACAAGCTGTACCCGGAGTGTAGAGCAGCGGGTTGCTGCACGCTTGAAGGGTTTTTCGACGAAAGAAGAGCAAGGGGCGGGTTCCGTTTTCTGTTTCTCCTTTCGGAACAGCTTAATGAAGGCAGTCCCTGAAGCGCGTTATTTCCGACACCTTGTGTCCGCCGTTTCCCGGTTGCGGGAGCGGCGGACTTTTGTTTCCCCTCGCTTTCGTATAGACTGCCGCGATTCCGACGCGCAGATCCCGACTTTGCGGGAAAGGCCGTTCATGGAGGATATGTTGATGAATCTGCTTTATCTTTCCGATGTTTTTTGTCCCTGGTGTTATGGCTTCGGCCCGGTGATGCAGCGTATTCTTGCGGCGCATCCGGACTTGTCCGTGCGCGTGCTGGCCGGAAATCTCATGGACGAGCCGTTGACCCTTTCGGAAATGAAGGAAGATCATCCTTCCATCCGGGAATTTTTTATCCGACTGGAGAAGACGACGGGGCAGTCCGTGGAAGCCTTTCTGCGCGTTCTGGACGGAGCAGGCTCCGGAGGCCCCGACTGGCGCATGTATTCTCCGGAAACCTGCGTTCCTCTTGCGGCGCTGAAAAAACTTGCCCCGGGACATGCGCTTGAACAGATGGAGGCTTTCCAGCACGCCTTTTATGCCGAAGGCAGGGATGTGCTGGATCCGTCCGTTCAGCATGAAATTGCCGCACGCTGGGCCGTTGCGGCGGAAGACTTCGACAGGGAATGTTCGGATGCCGAGCTGCGCGAATGTGCGGAACGGGAATCTGCCGAGGCTGTGGAGATAATGGGAGAGTTCCGTCTGTATCCCACGCTGTATCTGGAAAGGGATGGCGAACGCGAGCTTCTGGCACGCGGATACGCGCCCTGGGAAACGGTGAGTTCCAAGCTGGAGAAGGCTCTTTCCGGCGTTTCGGGCGGCTTTGCAGAAGGCGCGGCCTGCGGTCTGGACGGCAAGTGTTGCAGTTGAGGCGGATAGCGCACGCCTGAACCCGGAGCCAGCATGGCGACACATTATGACATTGCAATATTGGGGCTTGGGCCGGCCGGAGCAACGCTGGCCCGGCTTCTTGATCCTGCTTTTTCCGTTCTGGCTCTGGACAGGAAAAAACAGAACGGGGGCTTTTGCAAGCCCTGCGGTGGCCTGCTCGCTCCCGATGCACAGAAAGCCATGGCCAGGCTTTCTCTTTCCCTGCCTTCGCGTATACTGGTTGAGCCCCAGATTTTTTCCGTGCGTACCTTTGATATCGCTGCGGGCTTGCGGCGTGATTATCAGCGCTGCTATCTCAATATGGACAGGCACGCCTTCGATCTCTGGCTGATGTCTCTGATCCCGGATCGCGTCGATGTGCGGACAGGGGCGGCCTGCTTGCATCTGGAACGCTGTCGGGAGGGATACAGACTCTTCTGGCGGGAAGACGGGGAGGAGCGACAGGCTACGGCGTCCCGTCTTGTCGGGGCGGACGGGGCCTTTTCTCTTGTACGGAGAGTTCTGTTCCCGCATACCCGCATCCGTGTCTATACCGCCATTCAGCAATGGTTCGCGGACAGGCATCCCCATCCCTTTCTTTCCTGCCTGTTTGATGCGGGGATAACGGACTGTTACGCATGGGGACTGACCAAGGGGGATTCCTTCATTTTCGGAGGGGCCTTCAGCCCCCGTCATGCGCGGAAAGCCTTTGAACTGTTGAAGCAGAGGGCGGAACAATACGGCTTTCTGCTGAAACAGCCCATACGCACGGAGGCCTGTGCCGTGCTGCGCCCTTCCGGCCCCGGAGAACTCCTCTGCGGCGGAGACGGGGTCTTTCTTGTCGGAGAGGCTGCGGGCTTTGTAAGCCCGAGTTCTCTGGAAGGGATCAGTTATGCGCTTGAAAGTGCCGAGGCTCTGGCAGCAGCATTCAATACCGGGCAGACAGATCCGGGAAGAATCTATTTTCGTAATACATTGCCGCTTCGCTTTCGTCTGCTGGAGAAAATGGTAAAAACCCCCTTTATTTTTTATCCTTCACTGCGCAGACTTGTCATGGCGAGCGGTATCGGAAGCCTCGGGCTGCGGTGAGGGTGATGAGTGCCGGGCAGGAGGTGTTCTGCCTTTTCCGGAAGGCTGCTGACTCCGCTGCTGCAGTAAAGAATAAAAAAGCCCGGCGTTTGGGTTTCGCCGGGCCGGTATGCGCCGCCCATGGGGGCCCCCGCAAGGAGGTCGGGGAGAGTCGCCTCCTGCACGGGGTATGGCAGATTTACCATTGGCGCACTGTTTTTTTCTGGACGTCAGCCTTTGCTGCACGGGCCTTCATTACGGTGCTGTACTCTTCGGCCATGGACTTCCAGGGCTCTACAGTAAACGGTTTGGGCATTTCGGGAGCAAAGTACACGGGGTCCAGCTTCTTGCCTTTCAGCCCGGGATAGTCCTTGGCATACCGGGCCGCACGATGTACTGCATTGGCCATATGGCCGTCCGCTACCCAGAAATTCCACGAGTTGGCCTGATGATCCGAAAGGTATGGGCTTGCGCCGTCATCCTTCATCCAGGGGGCCACAAATTCCCAGACCACACGAGGTACGGCTCCCCCGCTTACTTCAAAGATGTGTCCGGCTGTGGCGGAGGTGATCAGTGTATTGCCGTTAGGCAGGCGCTGGGCGCCGCTCTGATAGGCGGAGGCATAGTTCAGCGGGCGTTCCGCCTTGAATTCCCAGACTTCCTGATCTGTCAGGGGGTTGATTTCCACGACACGGGAATAATTGCCGGTAGGCCGCATCCAGCCGTTGTCGTGCACCTGAACGTTGCCGTTGGGAAGGAACGTGGGATGATGGGGGCCGAAGAGTTTCTGATCCCCGTCATCGGCAAAGCCGGGGCGTTTGCCCGCACCCCAGGCGGAAGGATTGCCGTAGCGCCAGACTATCTGTTTCGTCTTGCGGTCTACCATGTAGACTTCGCTGAACTGTCGATCGGTGATGAGCAGGCGGTCCGTCTTGGGGTCGTAGTCCACACCGTTGAAGTAGCTCCAGTTCAGAGCGGCTCCCAGAGGAGTGACTTCCGGCGTTATATAATTGATGTCGAACTGACGCGGCCCGGTACCGATATAATCCCACTTGTGAAATTCCCACACGATCTTGTTGTCGGGATCGACCTCGATGACAAAGGGAGACCAGAATCCCTGCACACTGCCAACGTCCAGCCCGAAAATTCCCTGCTTGGGAAGGCTGTGGGGATCGCGACCTTTTTCAATGGCCTCTGCCATGGTTTTGAATTCCCGACCGATGCACAGGATGTTGCCGTTTGGCAGCGGTGTTACGCCGTGGGTCGTGATGCGATCCGGCTCATTGAGAATGAACTCGCGCAGCACATTGCCGTCCCAGTCGATGATCTGGAATCCTCCAGAAGGGCCGCCTACCCGGGCCTTGGCTTTTGACCCCAGCCTCATGGGACGGAGCAGGTTGCCGTCAGGCAGAAGTACTGCATGCAGTCCGGGAGGGTTGTCGTGTTTCCAGGAGTGGACTACGTTGCCTTCCATGTCGATGAGATAGGTGGACGTGGAATAATAGGGAGCAATCAGCGTATAGCCGTCAAAAGTGCTGCCCTGTTCCCAGCGCAATACGCCCGTGGGCCCGCCGAATGATTCAAAGGCCACTGCGCTGCCTGCCGTAAGGCCAATCCCTGCTACGGTAAGCAACAGATGTTTCAGAAAACGCATGACTCTTCCTCCTTGTGTTGGAAACTTGCCCTGTGTATGAGCGCGCGGGGGGAACCCCGGATGCTGCCGGATGGGTAATTTTTCGTGACTGGAGCGGCAAGGCCGATAAAGGATCAGGCAAGCCTTGCCCGGATCAGTTCAGCGGCGACCGCAGGACTATCGTGAAGTTCGGAGAGTTTTCCGATGGAAAATCAATGGATTTTAATAGGGAGAGATACCCTTGGGCTCATCCACTTCGATGACAATGCTTCCTTTCAGTCTGAAGGGAAAAAGCTGTTCAAAACTTTCATCATCCATACCCGGTACCTGGCGCAGATCTTCCGGATTCTGAAAGGGGCCGTGCTTGTCGCGGTAAGCGAAAATGGAGTGTATGAGTTCATCGCTGACGCCGGTCTGGAGATCAAGAAGGCGTTCCTCGGTGGCGCTGTTGAGATCCACCACAACGGCCGCGAGGGCCCCCGCAGGCATGAACAGTAACAATAGGCAGAACAGCAGATGACGCATGTTTTCCTCCCGGGAAAAGGTTGCAAATGAAAATTGGGTGTACCGCAGGAGGCTCCCCCGCGGGTGCGTGAATCTGCTGTTATGTCTGCAAGAAGGATGCCGAAACCGGCAGAGCCTGAAAAGCTCGTGAACAGAGGAAAGGTGGCGGATACGGGAAAAGAATAAGGCATCATGTCATGACGTTGTGTCATGACATGACAATGTCATATGTTTCGGTAGTCTTCGGGGCGGAGGCCATACTTTGCCAGCTTGCGGTACAGTGTACGCTCTGAAAGACCAAGCAGTGCGGCAGTTCGGGCAACATGCCCGCCGGAACGGGCGAGAGCTTCGGAGATACTCTTCTGATCGAGAGCTCTTTTGCGTCGGCTCATTTCTTCCGTCGGCTTGCAGCTTTCTTCGGAAGAGCTGGCCTGATGAGGCGGTGATTCTTCAAATTTATTTTCGGAGGCAAAACTCAGCTCGCCCAGCACGATGAATCGCCAGATGACATTGCGCAATTCCCGGACGTTACCCGGCCAGTCGTGTTCAATCAGGGAAAGTCTGATATGGTTGGGAATGAGTATCTGTTGTTTCGGAGGGGAAAAGAGGCGGAGAAAGTGGTCTATAAGCAGAGGGAGATCTTCCTTGTGAGCACGGAGAGGTGGAATATGTATGGGAAGAGTGTGAATGCGATAGAAAAAATCTTCCCGCATTCTGCCGTCTGCAACCAGCCTTGAAGTATTTCGGTTTGTCGCACAGACTAGGCGGAATCTGGAGTGGAAGGTTCTTGTACTGCCTACCGGAATATATCCGTATCCGTCCAGTGTACGCAGCAGTTTGATTTGCATGGAAAGGGGAATTTCTCCCACTTCATCGAGAAAAAGAACACCTCCGTCTGCCTGTCCGATAAAACCGCGAGAGCTGCCCTTTGCTCCTGTAAAGGCTCCCTCGGCATGGCCGAACAGCTCACTTTCCATCAGGCTTTCATTGATACCGCCGCAGTTGATGGCTACAAAGGGGGTACCTTTGTGGGCAAGGCTGTGAATGGCCCGGGCGGCAACTTCCTTGCCCACGCCGCTTTCTCCGGTAATGAGCACGGGAGCATCACTGCTGGCACAGCGGGAGAGCTTGTCGTACAGGGCAAGCATGGGTCGGCTGTCTCCGACAAAGCCTTCAAAGCTCCGGCTTTCCGGGATACTGATACCTTTTTCCTGATGCTCGAAAGGAAGAAGGGCCGGGGCACTGCCTGTCGAACTGTCAAAGATGAAGGCCAGTATACCGAGCTGCTCCCCGGATGAGGAAAAGAGAATACGGCCGATTTCGCGTACCCATTTGATGTTGCCGCATTTTGTCACAATACGGAAAACAGAGTTGAACCAGGGAGCCGCAGGGGATACCCCGTGGCGTCTTTCCATGCGGGGGAAGCTTGTTTCTCCGGGGATATCGCCGGGATAGGACAGGGAGAGCATGGAAGCCCTGCCGATCAGCTCTTCCTGAGTGTAACCGGTAAGCTCCCGGCAATAAGGGCTGACATATTCAAAGACGGGCTTGGACTGCCGCCTGTCCACCGCAATGAACATGACGGGCAGATTTTCGACCAGTTCTCGATACAGATGTACAGAGTCGGAAAAGAGAGGATCCATGTTGCTGTCTGCGAAGAGCGGACGAGAGTATCAGAAATTTTCGTCAGAGGAAAATTCAGGGCTTTCCGCCATATGCCTGATGTAATTGAAGGCATTCTCTTCACAGGGCAGTACGGAGAGCCGCGACCCCTGCTTCAGCAGCTCCATGCCCTGAAGGGCGGCCTGACGGCGCAGCAGCGTGCGGGAAATAGGGGGCGTGAAGCGTTTGACCAGCCTGACATCCACCATGTACCAGCGGGGATTTTCCGGCGTGGCCGCAGGATCAAAGTGTTCGGCTTCCGGATCCTGCGCCGTGTGATCGGGGTATCCTTCGCGCACAACCTCCACTAGTCCGGCAATTTCCGGAGTTTTTCCGCTGTGATAGAAAAAGCCGAGGTCTCCGACCTTCATGTCGTCACGCATGAAATTGCGCGCCTGATAGTTGCGGACGCCGTCCCATGCCGTTGTTTGCTTCGGCGACTTTGCCAGGTCGTCCAGAGAAAAACATCCGGGTTCGCTTTTGAATATCCAGTAACGCATACTGACCTCGTATTTTTTCTGTACTCCCCGGCAGGGAGAGGTTGGGTATGGGAAGAAAGATTGTTTCCCGTTGTGCTGCGCTTGTCAATCGCCAGGATGCAGGCAGGTCGCGCCGGATCAGCACAAGCAGAACCGCGTTTTTTCGTGTATGCTGTCCGTACGGTGTTTGCTCGGGAGCGAGTATGTTTTTTATACGTTGGATGGCCTTGCTCCGGGCAGACAAGCGTTCGCGAATTCTTCTGTATGGAGAGGCGTATATGCAACGAAGAGAAAATGCGGCGTCAGCACTATGGGAAAAGAGAGAAGTCAAAGCTCCCCTGACGATATGCGTGACGCCCCTTTGATTCAAAGGAGATGGCTGTATCTGTAGAATACAGTGTTTAAACAGGCTCCCTGTCTCAATCGACGCGAGATTGCGCCGCGAGGCGGAGTTGCCTGCGGCGGGGCGCAGAGCCGTGCCTGTAGCCCGCAGGGCGTACAGACACGGCCGACAGAGAAGCCTCGGCGGAGGCATGAAAGTTGCGAGCCGCAACATGGTCACAGCGGCAGATATGTTCAAGAGCAAAATACTCTAAGAAGATGCGCTCTGTTCCAGAAAGCGATAAAGCAGTTGCAGTCCGAAGGCCGTTGCACCCTTGCGGGCCTGTTCCGTATCCTTTTCGCTCCAGGCTGTCCCGGCGATGTCAATATGAGCCCAAGCCTTGTTTTCCACAAACTGTTCCAGATACTTGGCCGCAAAAATACTGCGTGCGTTCTGGCCGAATGTCGCATTTTCCAGATCGGCGTCACCCGTTTTCAGAAGCGAGTCATAGTCTTCATCTATGGGCATACGCCAGACTCGCTCGTCTGTTTCCTCACCGGCGTCAAACAGCTTTGCGGCCAGCGTATCGTCGTTGCAGAAAAGTCCGGCCTTCTGCCAGCCGAGAGCGGTGGACATGGCTCCCGTCAGCGTGGCGATATCAATGAGGCATGCCGGAGAAAGTCTTGAGACGGCATAGGTCAGCGCGTCGCACAGCACCATGCGTCCTTCGGCGTCTGTACTGACAATTTCCACATATTTTCCGGACATGGTTCGAACAATGTCGTCCGGACGCAGAGCGTGCCCGGAGGGCATGTTTTCCGCCAGAGCAAGAAGCCCGACCACATTGATCGGAAGGTGGTTTTCGGCGACGCAGCGCAGCAGTTCAAAAACGACGGCCGCTCCGGCCATATCGTGCTTCATTCCCCGCATATTCGGACGGGTTTTGATGCTCAATCCTCCGGAATCAAAGGTGATTCCCTTGCCTGCGACGACTACGGGCGGGCATGAAGGGTCGCTGTGTCCCTGCCAGCGCAGGATTACCAGACGCGGGGGGCGGGCACTGCCCTGTCCTACGCCGAGCAGCGCGCCCATGCCCTGACGTTCCAGTTCCTTTTCATCCAGCACCTCTACATCCAGTCCGAATTCCCGCAGTTGCAGGGCCATATCGGCCATACTTTCGGGGTACAGAACATTCGGAGGAGTGGATACCAGTTGTTTGACCCGATGTACGGCGTCTACGACGCGTCCCTGTGTGTTCCACAGAACGGACAGCAGTTCCGCACCGGGATCTTCTACAATCAGACGTTGAGGCGGGCAGGTTTTTTCCGGCGCGCGGTAGTTGTCGAAACTGTATTGCCGGGAACAGTAGCCGGTAAGAATATGCAGCAAGGCGCGGTCGTCCGGCCTTGTACCGGGAAAAATATCCTTTGTGCGGAACAGTACCGCAGTGTGACCACGCAGTGCGTCGGCCAGCTTGGCGCCGAATCTGCGGCAGCGTCGGGGTGAGAGGTCAGGACGATCTCCCAGACCTGCAATCAGAACGTTTTCCATGCCGTTCGAGGTCTGCATAAGCATGGGCAAGGTTTTGCCGAGGGAGCCGTCAAAGCCCTGCCGACGCAGAGCCGTCTGTACTTCAGGAGAAAGGACGGATGCCTCTCCGGGAAGGCGGTTCATTCCGATGATGCGTGTGGCTTCCGTTCCTGCCGGGAGCGTGGTGTAAAATTCAGGATTCATTGAAATGCCTCGCTGTTACGATGGGCTGTCGGTCGGTTTCCTGTCTGCCGCGGCTTAATCAGCGTGGTGCATCCAGATCCCGGAGCTTCAGCATCCGTCCTGCAAAGGTTTCCTGCCATGTACGGATCAGGATATACATACGGGGAACAATGGTAGCCAAAGGAAGGGCTTCTTTCGGGCTGTGATTATCAAGACAGCCCAAGCCGAAACCGTCCAGAGAGGGACAGACCTGAGCGCAGTGACTGGTATCATTGCCCCCGTTGGCGTGACGGTAACCGAGCTTGCGGCCCAGTTCCTTCTCCGTAAAGGCTACGACTTTTTCAGCCAAGGCCAGAGTAACCGGATCGTTCTGGAAGGGGAGAACGCTGATATCCATATTAAAATCAACATGGCAGTCAGGGATGAGCTTATTGTTGATTCTTTCCTCAATGGTAGTTCTGATGCGATCGAACTCATCCGTGCGGGTTACACGAATATCGGCGAAGGCCTCCGCATGATCCGGAATGACGTTGAGCTTGTTGCCGAAATGTCCCATGGTCCAGTGAACCCCGGTTCGTATTTCGGGGCGGGACAGATCCCGGAGCTGGAGGAGTTGATGGGACAGTTCATAGCCTGCGTTGCGTCCTTTTTCCGGAGCCCCTCCGGCATGGGAGGCAACGCCGGTTACCGTAAGCGTGCCCTGGGCAATGCCGCGTCCTGATATGGTGATGAGTTCGCCTTCCTTGCCGCTCTGTTCCATATTGTAGGAAACGTGATGAATCCTCCCCAGTTCCTGAATGAGCGCGCGGCTGCCGTTGGAGCCGGTTTCTTCATCCGCGTTGCAGTGAATGGTGAGCATTTCGTAGTCACGCTGACCCAGCTTGTCATGCAGAACTTCAATCGCCGCGATCAGCATCGCTATGGATGACTGCATGTCGGCCACACCCGGGCCGTAGGCCATATCTCCTTCCCGCCGGAAGGGGCGACGGGCGGATTCCCCGGCGGGAAAAACCGTATCATAATGGGTGAGCATGAGTACGCGCGCTTTGCCGGTGCCTTTGAAGGTGGCCACAACATTATAAGTGCCCTGACGCGGCGCGGCGGCTTCGCGCAGTTCTACGCTGTCTGCTCCCATGCTGCGGAAGATGTCGGCCAGTACATGAGCCTTGTGTTCCAGAGCCGGCAGATCGTTGGTTCCGGAGTCCATATTGACAAGGCGTTCGGTCAGTTCGATGACGCGCTCTTCGGCCTCTTCACACAGGGCCAGAAGTTTCGCGTCGGGTTTTGCCTCAGGGGAAAGAGGGGGACGGATCATGATGACAAGCCTCCTGCACACAGGATGAGCAGGCCCGGATATGATAGCTCCGGGCCCGTAAACGGATGAGATATTTCAGACCTTGAAACAGGCTGTGAAGTGTCCGGGGCCTATTTCCCGCAGAGCCGGCCTTTCGCTTTTGCATTGTTCCGTGGCCTGCGGGCAGCGCGGATGAAAATGACAGCCCGGAGGCGGGGCCAGAGGCGAAGGAATTTCGCCGGTGATGTGATGGAAGGCAAAATGACGCTGGCTGATCCGGGGCACTCCGTCGAGGAGAAGCCGCGTGTAGGGATGCGTCGGATTGCTGAAGATTTCATCACAATTTCCCAGCTCCACCAGACGCCCCAGATACATGATAGCCACTCTGTGGGAGATGTGGCGAACTACGCCGATATCATGACTGATGAACAGGCAGGTCAGATTGAGCTTGTCGCGCAGCTTCATGAAAATGTTGAGGATCTGCGCCTGAATGGAAACGTCCAGCGCAGCGACGGATTCGTCGCATACCAGTACGCTGGGAGATACGGCCAGAGCCCGGGCTATACCTACGCGCTGACGCTGGCCTCCGGAAAACTGGTGCGGATACCGACGTTTGTAACTGGGATCAAGTCCGACCTGAAGCAGCAGCTCGTCAACGAATTCGTCCAGATGTTCGGGGGCGACCAGCTTATGCACCAGCGGCGCATGACCTACTATGTCCCGGACGCGCATACGGGGATTGAGCGAGGCAAAGGGATCCTGGAAAATCATCTGCAGCTGGAGCTGGGTCATGCGATGCTCAGAGGCATTCAGAGTATGGATATCGCGTCCCTGAAACAGCACCTTTCCGGAACTGGGAGGGAGAAGACCGCAAATCATGCGCCCTATGGTGGACTTGCCGCAACCGGATTCCCCAACGACACCAAGAACTTCACCTTTGGAGACGGAAAGAGATACATGGTCTACCGCATGGACGACCTGTTCCCTGTATCCGCAGCCGAAAAGATTCCCTACCTTTTCGGAAAGCGTCAGTTTACGGACAAAATTTCTGGACAGATCCCGCACTTCAAGAAAAGGATCGCTCATATCCTGCCTCCCGTGGCGCGGTCATGGATAAGCGGAAAAAGGCAGCGCACGGAACGTCCGCCTTCAGAACTCATGTCGACCGGAGCGTTGCATTCCGGTCTGGCATATTCACATCGGGGAGCAAAGGCGCATCCCGGCGGCAGGGACAGAAGCGAGGGCATGGAGCCGGGAATCTGGTGGAGAGGCTTCCCCTTTTCTTCCAGATTTTCCCCCGGAATGGATTGCAGCAGCCCCTGCGTATAAGGATGCAGCGGCCGATCCAGCACGTCGTCCACCTGGCCGTATTCCACTATTTTCCCGGCGTACATGACGCAAATGCTGTGAGCCAGTCCTGCGACCACGGCCAGATCGTGCGTAATCCAGATCAGCGATGTGCCGCTTTCCCTGCATAATGTCTGCATTTCGCTCAGAATTTCGCCCTGAATGGTCACGTCGAGAGCGGTGGTCGGTTCGTCGGCGATGAGCAGTTCCGGCTTGTGCAGCATGGCGATGGCAATGGCCACGCGCTGCCTCATACCTCCGGAAAACTGATGGGGATAGGCTTTCAGACGTTCTTCCGGAGAGGGAATCCCCACTTTGCCCAGCGCGTCTCTGGCTCTGATGCGTGCTTCGGCCTTGCTGACGGATTCATGGGCCATGACGGCATCAATCATCTGTGTATCAATGCGCAGCACGGGGTTCAGGGTCATCATGGGGTCCTGGAAGATCATGGCGATGCGGGAGCCGCGCAGGCTACGCATTTCTTCTTCGCTCAGAGCGGCCAGATCCTGCCCGAGAAAGCGGATTTTTCCCTCTACAATGCGGCCCGGCGCATCCACCAGCCGCATGACGGAAAAGCCGGTCACACTTTTACCGGAGCCGGATTCGCCAATCAGGCCAAGCACTTCGCCCCTGCGCACGCTGAAGCTGACGCCATCCACTGCGCGAACCAGTCCGCGCCGGGTAAAGAAATGCGTGTGCAGGTTGTCAACGTCGAGAACGATGTCGGACATGGGAACTCCTTCAGCGTTGCAGCCTGGGGTTGAAAATGTCGCGCAGCCTGTCCGCCACAAGATTGATGGACATGACCAGAACAAAAAGCGCCACGCCGGGATACATGCTGATCCAGTAGCGTCCGTTCATCAGATGACGGAATCCGTTGGAAATAAGCAGCCCCAGAGAGGGTTCCGTAATGGGCAGTCCCAGTCCGAGGAAGGAAAGAGATGCCTCCAGCGTAATGGCATGGCTCATCTGGATGGTGACGATGACCAGAAGGGGGGCAAGGCAGTTGGGGAAAATATACTGGAAAATGATGCGCCATGTGGGCATGGCAAGGCAGGTTGCCGCTTCCACATATTCCTTGTTCTTTTCCGAAAGAGCAGAGGCTCGCACCGTTCGGGCAAAGTAGGCCCATTGTACCAGTACCAGCGCAATGATGAGCCTGTCCACTCCCCGGCCGAACAAGGCAATGAAAACCAGGGCCACCAGAGCCGAGGGCAGACTTATCTGGATTTCCACGATTCTCATGAGCAGAGCGTCGAAGAAGCCCCCGAGGTAGGAGGATACAAGCCCCAGAGCCGCCCCTACCAGCATGGCGATGAAGGAGCTGAGAACCCCCACGGCCAGACTGATACGGATGCCGTACAGAATACTGCTCACCATGTCTCTGCCCTGAGCGTCAGTGCCGAGCCAGTAGGTCATGTCGCTTTCCGAGGCCTGACTGCCCGGAGCAAGGCGCGCATCCATGAAGTTGATTTCAAGCGGGTCGTAGGGATTTTGGGGCGATATCCAGGGGGCAAACAGAGCGGCAAGAAGAATAAGGCAAAAGACGACAAGGGCAATGGTTGCCAGCGGACTTTCAAAATATTCTCTGGCAATCCGCCTGAAGCGGCTTTCTTCCTGTCGGGACGCGGGGGCGGGGCTGCTAGCCATTGCGTGATCCTCCTCCAAGGCGAATGCGGGGGTCAATGACCGAATAGAGCATGTCGACGATGAAATTGATGACGATGAAGGTGGCCACGGTAATGAGAAGGAAGGCAACAAGTATGGGGCGATCCAGAACTCCCATGGAGTCTATGAGGAGTTTGCCCATGCCGGGCCAGGCGAACACGGATTCCACAATCATCGCGCCCGTGAGCAGTCTGGCAAGTTCGAGGCCGAATACGGTGATGATGGGAATGAGGATGTTCTTCATGACATAGACGCCGAGAATACGCCGGGGACGCAGGCCTTTGGCGCGGGCGAACTTGATGTAGTCCATCAGCATGGCCTCTCTCACGCCGGCCCGGGTCAGTCGGATGATGAGGGCCAGTTTTGCCAGAGAGAGCGTAATTGCGGGAAGAATGATGTGAGCCCATCCGTCAAGAGTCAGAATACTCCATTGGATGCCGAACAGCTCGCGGGTTTCTCCCCTGCCGATTGAGGGCAGCCATTGGAGATCGGCGGCAAAAAATTTGATCAGGCACAGCCCGACCCAGAAAGCGGGCAGACTGAAGCCGGCAATGGAAAAGCCCATGATGGCGCGACCCGCTACGGTGTCGTGCCGGACGCCGGCAACGAAACCGAGAGGTATTCCGATGAGCAGGGCGAGAAGGGATGCCACGATCGCCAGTTCAAAGGTGGCCGGCATACGCTGGAGGATAAGATCCAGCGCGTCCACCTTGTAGAAATAGGAAAGACCGAGACTGCCGTGGAAAGCCCTGTCCAGAAAAAGGAGGTATTGCTGCCAGAGCGGCTTGTCCAGACCGAGTACAGCTCGAAGCTGTGCCACCTGCGCGTCGGTGGCCTGCGGATCAATGAGAACTTCGGCCGGGTCGCCTATGGCATAGACCGCAAGAAAAATGAGCACCGATGTGCAGAAGAGAGCCAGAATCGCCTGGCCGAGTCTCCGGACAAAAAAAGCAAACATGTTGCATCTCCTTCTGGGGCGGCAGGAGCATGCCGGATGTCTACGGGAACGGGCAGACCCCATACGGGGCCTACCCTCGGTTATTTACTTGTTGTCATCTGCGGGGGTAGCCAGAATGGCCAGAGTACGACTGTCCGCACGAGCGTCAAAGTTGACGTCGGCCTTGGATGCCCAGACACCCATGCCGAAGTAGAGCGGCATGATGCCGTAGTCTTCCATGGCGATGCGTACGGTTTTGGCCAGCAGCTTGTCACGCTTTTCCGGATCGAATTCCGCAAGAGCCACGCGAGCCGCCTCGTCTACCTTGGGATTGGAATATCTGCCGCGGTTGGCGAAGCCCGTTCCGGTCTTGGGATCGTTGGTCATGAGCAGAGCCATGATGGTTTCGCTGGTTTCCCCGACATAGACGCCCCAGCCGAACAGCGCAAAGCTGTATTCAAAACGCCGTCCGGCTCTGGAGTATTCCGCTCTCGGATGAATTTCGATGGTGGTCTTGATACCTACACGGGCGAGCATCTGTCCGATGGTTTCCACCACCTGCGGGGCGTTGTAGTAGTGGCCGGAAGAGCCGTGCAGCACAACACGGAACCCGTCAGGATAGCCGGCTTCGGCAAGCAGACGACGGGCTTCTTTCGGATTGTAGGAATCGGGCTTCAGAGTCGGATCCACACCGGAGAATCCTTCGTCAAGAAGCTGACCGGCGGGAATTCCCAGACCTTCAAGCGCAGTCGAGATCAGTGCGTCGCGGTTTATGGCCAGAGAAATGGCTTTGCGGACCTTCCAGTCCTTGAAGGGGTTCTTCGTCATCGGATTGCCGTCATTGTCGGTCATATCCGAGGGGGAGTCCGTGTACTGATCCATAATCAGGAAACGGAACAGGGAGGACTTTGCGCGCCATACCTTGACATCGGGATTGCTGTCCAGGCTTACGAGCTGTTCTGCCGGCACATTGTTGATCAGATCGACGTCGCCTGCCAGAAGTGCGGAGACACGGCTTTCAGGCTTTTCGATATTGAGCAGGGTGACCTTCTCCCAGGCAGGCTTTTTTCCCCAGTAGTCTTCGTTGCGCTCGAGTACAATGCGCTGTCCGGTTACGAATTCCTTAAGCTTATAGGGACCGGTGCCGATGCTGGCCACGCCCGTATTATAATCGTTCACCTGCATGTATTTTTCACCGACGGCCTTGGAGACCACGGGAACCATGCCCAGATAGCGCATGAGGATGGGCTGGGGCGTGGCCGTCTTCAGGATCAGCTTGGTGGGAGAGACGACTATGCGCTCGCTCACCAGATTTCCGACCAGTGACATGGGGCTGTCCGTTCCGGGGACATTGCAGGTACGCCACAGCGAAAAGGCGATATCTTCCGCTGTGAGGGGTGCGCCGTTGTGGAACTTGACATCGGAACGCACGGTCAGTTCCCATGTGTTGGGATCGATATTCTTCCATTCCGTTACCAGCCCGGGCTTGGGGTTGCCCGTACCGTCAAGCCAGACAATGGAGTCATACACATGTCCACGGTAGTCGAACCCCTGTCCTGCCATGGAGTCGTGGGGATCGAGTGTTTCCGCTATGCTCTCCACGCCGATGACGAATTCCCGGGCAAGGGCCGTTCCTCCCATGCCGAGAACAAAAGCCATGAAGGGGGCAAGGAGCCAGGACAACTTTCTCATACTAACCTCCTTGAGGTGATGGGGATTGCCGATTCTTGAGGAATCATGCCGGGAACATCGGCAATACTTCCTTCAATTTATTGCGCCAGACAGGCTTCAACAGCATCCAGAGTCGCTGCTACAACTTCAGGATATTCTTTTTCGCTGGTAGCCACCTGAGGACTGTTCAGACCATGTCCCGTCAGGTTGCACACGGTCAGTCCGGGATTTTCAAAGCCCGGCATTTTGACAAGTTTTTCCAGAGCGGCAACGGAAGCACAGCCGGCCGGTTCGGTGAAAATGCCTTCTTCCCGGCCGAGGGCTCTGATAACCTTCAGGAATTCTTCATCTGTTATGGACAGCACGGTGCCCCCCGTGCTGCGGGCCGCCTGAAGACAGTATTTGCCCCAGTGCGGATTATTATTCATGATCGCGTCGGAGAGAGAAGGCTTTTTCTCTATCGGGGAGACGGTCTCTTTTCCGGCAAGGAAGGCCTGCTCGATGGGATTGCAGGCCGCAAGCTGAACGGCCACAAGACGCGGCATATGATCGATGATGCCTGCTTCAAACATTTCGGAAAAACCGTCAAAGGCCGCGACCATACCTGCGCCGCCTCCGCAGGGAATCAGCACGGTGTCCGGAGCCCGGCCGAGCTGCTGTACTATTCCATAGGCAAAAGTACGCTTGCCGGCGACACGGTAGGGATTGGGGCCTCCGCACTGATACCAGCCTCTTTCCTTGACCATGGCCCCGCACAGTCTGCTGGCCGCAGCCATGTCTCCGTCGATGCGTATGACCTTGCCCCCATAGACAATGCTTTTGAATATCTTGGCGGCAGACACCTGCTTCTGGACAAAGACCACGGGGCGAAGTCCCGCCCGTGACCCATAAGCAGAAATGCTCGCGGAATTATTTCCGGAAGAGGAAAGACAGATGGTCTCGTGTCCGCCTTCCAGGGCCTTGAGTACACAAAGGGCCGTTCCTCTGTCCTTGAGCGACAAAGTCGGCCCCTGTTCAATCTTGAAATACAGGTCGGATATTCCCCTGCTCGGCCCGTACCGGTTGGAGCGGAGAAGGGGTGTCTCCGTTTCTCCCAGACTGACTCGGGAGATGAGAGATTCGTCCCTGATCGGAAGGATGGAACGCCACTGATACAGATAGGAGCGATCATCATATGCCGGCATTCCGTCTTTCAACGCCTTGCCTATGGAACCCTCCGCAAAGGCGACACGCATGGGCGCGCCGCAGGAAGGGCAGGTCAGAGAAAATTCGGACTCGGTGAGTTTTTTTCCGCAGTCACGGCAGACAAGGCCGATACATTCGGCGTTCATACTATCCTCCTGGACAGGAATCGGTTATTGACGGAGGGGATGCACCTTTTGTTATCCTGTCGACAGTATGTTTGAGAAAAAAAATACTGTCAATAATTGTCGACTGGATTTTGTCGACATAATATGTTCTGCCCTCCGGGAGGAAGAAGATGGTAGAAAACGAAAAGGAGCCGGCTGCCCTGCGGATATTGCGGAATGCAGGTATTTCCGTCCGCCGTCTGGACTATCGCTACACAGAGGGCGGCGGAACCGGCGATGCAGCCCGGCAGCTGGGCATTGACGAACACGCCGTCGTCAAGAGTCTGGTATTCGACAACGGGCAGGAAGGTGAGGAACGGCGCGCGGTCATGGCGCTCATGCACGGCGATACAAGAGTCTCTTTGCGTAAACTGGAGCGTCTTTCCGGCATACGCCGTCTCTATCCGTCCTCTCCGGCTGCAGCCCGTGAACTGACGGGGTACCTGCCCGGAGGAATCTGTCCATTCGGATTAATATCACCCGTTCCCGTATTTCTGCAGGAAACGCTGTTGCAGATGCCGCAACTTTTTGTGAATGCCGGCAGACGTGGCGTTATTGCCGTTGTGTCGCCCCGTGTATTTGATCTGGTGTCGCCCATAGTGGGAAATTTTGCGAGTACAGGAACACATCGGGTTTGACGGCATTCCCGGGGTATCCTATAGCTTCTTTTTGAACAGACAGCGGAGGACTTGTGCAGCGTTTCAGTAAACAGACGTATGGCGAGCAGGTTGCCCAGCTTATCAGGCAGCGTATCCGTAATGGAAAATTACGCGGGGGCGACAGCGTGGGAGAGGCTGGTCTGGCCGAGGAGTGCGGCATCAGCCGTGCCCCCGTGCGTGAGGCTCTGTATCAACTGGAAACGGAAGGACTGCTCATGTCCCATCCCAAGCGGGGCAGATGCGTTACGGTTCTTACGCCGGAAGGAATACGGAACAGTTATGAACTGAGCGGGCTGCTGGAGGGGGCTGCGGCCGCCAAAGCCGCCCGGAATCTTCCTTCGGAAATTCGCGACAGGCTTGCGGCAATTATCGACCAGATGCGTGAAGCCGTGCGTACGGGAGAGGCCTTTGACGAACACGCCACACTCGGCACGGAGTTTCATGAAACGATTCTTTCTCTTTCGGACAATCCTCTTCTCCGTTTTCTTGCCAGCCGTTCAAGCAGGGTCATTTCCAAGTTTCTCATGTATCGGCAGTGGCGTACGCTCTATACCCCCGAGGAACTTTATGACAGGCATAGCCGTATTTATGAGGCCATGTGCGGAGGAGATCCGCAGATTATCGAAGATACCGTGCGCGCCCACTATGCGGAATCTGCCGAGCGTCTTGCCAGATATTGCGAAAAGCCTGCCCCCGCGACCCGAAAAAAGGGGAAAGCGCATTTTCCGACGGAATAATTCCTCAAGAACGTAAAGTTCGAGTCCGTCTGAAATACTGAAGGGAAATTTTTACATAAATATTGTCGACAGTAGACTGTTGACTAGATATGTAAAATGAGGATAGCCTGTTCAAGGGGAATATTCCCGCCAACAAAGGAGATGGTATGGCAAACATGAAAGCTGTGTACCTTGGCGATCTGCGTGTGGAATGCACGCATATTGCGAGCGGAACGACCATTGTCACTGACGCACCGGTAGATAATAACGGCAAGGGAGAGGCGTTTTCTCCCACGGATTTGTGTGCCACAGCTCTGGCCACATGCTGCATGACCATCATCGGCATTTATGCCAAGACCCATGATGTTGATGTAACCGGAACATCCATCGAAATCATTAAAACCATGAGTGCAAATCCGCGTCGTATCGGGAAAATCGAGGTTATCCTCGATATGCCGGATCGGGAATACACTCCCCGTCAGAAGGCGGCGATAGAAAACTGTGCCCATACATGCCCCGTTCATTTGAGTCTGCATCCCGATGTGGAGCAGGTTTTCACGTTCAACTGGAAAAAGTAGACCTGTGGAGGTCAATCGCCATGAAAAAAGTTATTGCTTCTGCCGACGCTCCTGCGGCTATCGGGCCGTATTCTCAGGCCATCAAAGCCGGCGACACGCTGTATCTTTCCGGTCAGATCGGTATGAATCCTGCCAGTGGCGAACTGGTTTCCCCGAATGTCGGCGAACAGGCCGCTCAGGCGCTTAAGAATATGAAGGCTGTGCTTGCCGCGGCAGGCGCTTCTCCGTCTCAGGTGGTGAAAGCGACGGTCTTTCTGACGGATATGGCGGATTTTCAGACCGTGAACGGCGTGTATGCCGAAGTTTTCCCCTCCGATGCTCCCGCGCGCTCTTGTGTCGCCGTGGCGGCTCTTCCCAAGGGTGCGAAGGTGGAGATTGAGGCTGTGGCCGTACTGTAGGCATGTCGCCGACAAGGCTGAACGGAATGTCTCCCGGGGCCGCGTTCCGTCGGAAACGCGGCCCTGTTGTTACGGAGGGAAAAATGGCCAAAAGACGTTTGGGGATCATCGGGTGCGGCGCCATAGGTCGCCTGCTTGCTCTGTATGTCCGGGACAGGCTTTCTGATGGTTGCACTCTGGCTGCCGTGTCGTCGCGGACGCGGGAACATGCCGTCAGGCTCGGCACGGAGCTGGGAGTTCCCGCACTTTCTCCAGAGGAAGTTATTGCCGAATGCGATCTTATCGTTGAGGCAACCAGCGCCATGGCCATGCCGTCTCTTGTCCGGGCCGCCATGGCGGCAGGAAAGGAGATTATCTGTCTGAGCGTTGGCGGTTTTGTTCTGGACGACAGGCTGCTCGGTGAAGTCAGGGCAGGAAAGTCCCCCGTGCATGTTCCCTCGGGGGCGATCGCCGGACTTGACGGCGTTCGTGCCTTGCGTGAGGCCGGGCTGGATTCGTTGAGCCTGACGACGGTGAAGCGTCCGGCAAGTCTTGGTCTGGAGGATATTTCCGCACTGCCCTGCGTTCAGAATGCGGAGGGTATCTCACTTTCTGCGGAAGCCCGTTTGCTGTTTGACGGAAGTGCGGAGGAGGCCATCCGGCGTTTTCCTGCCAATGTCAATGTTGCCGTCGCGCTTGCTCTGGCCGGCCCCGGCCCGGAAAAGACCCGGATGCGTCTGATAGCCGATCCTCTGGCGGAAGGAACCAGGCACTACATCAGCGCAAGAGCCGGCGCCTGTGCGCTGGATATAACGACAAGTCCCGCGGCTCTGCCGGAGAATCCGCGCAGTTCAGCTCTTGCCATGTACTCCGTTCCTGCCCTGATCAGGCAGTTGACACGGCAGTTGAAAATAGCGTCCTAGTTTTGCCGGCGCAGAGGTATCTGACGTTCTTTGAAAGCCGGGAACACTTCTTTTTGCAAAAGTCTGAAGGTTATACCTGAAGACTGCTTCCTTCCGAGATGGGAATATTGTTTCGGCAAAATGCTCCCCCGATACCTGAAAACTGGTTCTTTCCGGCGGTAAGGAACGGGCAGGACACATACCATGCCGTCAGATACGAAGGAAGCCGGTCTCTCTCTCATATCATTTGCAATATAAGGGCAAGATATCGGGCGTTTTTTGCGTCCGTCCAGCCCAACCTTTCAACCTCTTTCGGAGTTATGTCATGTCCCGGGAAATAGTCGTTCAGTTTGTTCAGGAAGGCGATGTCTGTACCATTCATACCGGCTCCCCGGTACTTGGGGATATTGTCATGGACTATTCCAGCTATCCGGAAGATGCCAGGGGTGGAAATTCTTCCATTCTTCTGCTTTCTGCTGCCCTCAGCTGTTATTGCGGGAGTATTCGGGCCGCTCTTGTGGCCAGAGATATTCCGTTCAGAGCTATTCGTGCTACGGCAAAGGGGATTAAACGGCCGAATGCCGATGGCGCCATGCGGCTGGCGTCCATTGATATCAGCGTTGCTGTAGAGGCGGACGAGGCCTATGCCGAAAAGGTGGATCACTGTGCGGCCATTATCAAACAATGCCTGATTACAGCGTCTCTTTTCGAGGGAATTGACGTCAAGCATTCTGTGCGTCGGGCGTAAATGCTTTTGACGTATTTCAACGTCCGGGGCTGCGGTTCAGACTGCGCGAGACGTACATGAGCGCGCCGAGCATGATCAGAACCAGCCCCGTTCCCATAAGCAGGGCATAGTCTTCCATCTGAAGTATCGTATACAGCAGGGCATAAATGGCAGTCAGCAGCAGCCCCGCGCCGAGGCCGAAGCGTGCGGCGCGCAGAGCTGCGGCCGTATATATGGAAATCATGAGAATGGCACAGGCGGAAGCCGCCGCATAGGCCGGTCCGAACGGAACATGCTCCGTCAGCGAGAGCAGCGAGAGATAGAATACCACCATGGCCATTCCGACAAGTCCGTACTGCACCGGATGCAGACGGGCCTGCATCCCGAGATCCAGCACGATATACGCCAGAAAGGTCAGACCGATGAAGAGCGCGGCATATTTTACGGCACGCTGCACAAGCTGATAGTGCCCGCCGGACTCGAAAAGGTCGACTCCTGCCTGAAATTCCGTAAAGTTTTCCGGCCATTTTTCCAGAACGCCGAAATTTGGGAAGGAACGGGCCAGAGAGGGGATATTCCAGGAAGCGCGGAACCCTTCCGCACTCACCTCGCGGGCGGCAGGCAGAACTTGTCCCTGAAAGCTAGGGGAAGGCCAGGGAGAAGAAAGAAAAAGCTCCGTCACTTCGCCTACAGGGGTGATGCGTAGCCCCATACTGCCGTTGAAACTCAGCTTCTGGGAAAAGCCGTATTCCGTTTTGCCGGGATCCACGGAGACGGGGACACGAAAGCCGTTGTTGATGCGCGTGGGGAGCGTCCCGGGTTCAGGGCGCAGTTCTTCTCCATTCCACAGGAAGGGGGAGACAGAGCGCAGCGCGTTGGGCCAGGTCAGCCCCATGACGATGTAGGCGTGCTGATAGTCTATGCTGTGGAGAGCGGGGGCAGCCCGCAGCCATTCCTCCCGCGTGGGCAGTGTGAAAAGTCCGTTCAGATCAAGTTCCGCCGTGTAGACAAGGGAGCGGTAGATTCCCCGCGTACGCTCTTCCGGATCCAGAACGCCGTCGAATCGGACGGAGCGGGGCAGGATGACCATATGCCGGAGTACCTTTTCAGAGCTTCTGATTACGCTGCGGCTGTTTTCCGGATCTGTTGCGGTGCTGATATACAGTTCCGTAAAGGGAACGATCAGAAGCGGGCCTGCCACATTCTGGGAGCCTCCCCATGCGCTGCTGATATCCGACACCACCGATGAATACAGCGCCGCCCTTTCGTTTACCAGCGTGCGGATAAAACCTATGGGAATCAGAAGAGCCAGCATGACAAGAGCGACTACGGCAAAACGTATGCTCGCCGAGCGCATGATGTCAAAATTCCCTGAAGACGGCGTTTCTGCAAACGGTACTTTGCGGAGAAAAGGCCGTGTTGCGTTGCGGGAAGGAGAACTCTGCTCTGGCTCGGGAGCGGGACCGGTGTTGTTCATGGTGTTTTCCTGCAAAGCCCGCGTTTCAGAGCTGTCCGGAGAACAGGCTCCCTCTGGAGGAGTTGTCTTGTCGGGAGAAGATGCCGCACCCGGAACGGGCTGTGCGGAACGTTTCCGCACTGAAAAATGATACAGCCAGAAGATACTGACCCCGAAGCCGAGGAGGGCCATGAGCAGAATGAGAATAATAAGAGCAAGAATAAGCGCGTCCATGTGATTCCTTCGTGGGAGTATGGGGAAGTCGCTTCTGTTCCGCAGGCTGGGAGTCGGACTATATGATATGAGTATTTCATTCAGCCTGTATTGGAGTCAAGGAAGGTAGCGCAGGCATGCGGCAAATACTGCGGATCTGCATCTAAGAAAGCGTAATATGGAGGCGGGGCAGGCAGAATGAGCTGCCGCGCAGAGCAGGATGGAACTTGCCTTTTGAGATGGGAAAAATCCGTCTCTGCTTTCTGAGTGTGGGATAGCAGTCGCACTGTGTGTTTTTGTACTCGTTGCGGAAAAAAGGACAGAAAAATTGTGGTTAAAAAGACACAATTAAGGTTTAAAAGTCTAGACTTTTGATATTATCATATTGAATATAATATATTTTTTTCAAGGCACAAATATTGCATATACTGTATAAAACAACAGCATCGTGCATACCATGCCGCGTAGTCATACGCCGCATGACGGAGGATAATACATGTTTCAGACCACTGTCGCCCGCCCGGTTTCCTTCACAGGAGTAGGACTTCATTCCGGCAAGGATGTGCAGCTCAAGTTTCAGCCCGCTCCCGTGGATTCCGGGATCGTGTTCTTTGCTCATACTTCGTCAGGCGTGCGCCGTATTCATCCCAGACCGGAAGCCGTAACGGCCACCGCTCTGGCAACTACGTTGAGCGACGGCAGGGCCTCTGTTTCTACTGTGGAGCATGTGCTTGCGGCTCTGAACGGTTTGCAGGTGGATAACGTGCAGGTGCATGTTGTGGGTGGAGAGGTTCCGATTATGGACGGTTCCGCCGCGCAGGTGGTGCAGATGCTCCATGACGCCGGTATGCGTATGCAGTATAAGGAACGCAAAGTGGCCCGCATTCGCAGACCTTTGTCCGTGGCAGGTGAGGGCAAGGTCATTCATGCCCGTCCACATCATGGTTTTTATGTAGATTATACTATTGATTTTCCTCATAAATCCATCGGTCGCCAGCGTCTGGCTCTCGAGATCACGCCCGAGAGCTTCATGAGTATAGCTTCAGCCCGTACCTTCGGTTTTCTTCAGGAAGTGGAATATCTGCACAGCAAGCGGCTTGCTCTTGGCGGAAGCCTGAGAAATGCCGTGGTGCTTGACGAGGATGGTATCGTGAACCCCGAAGGGCTGCGTTGCCCGGACGAGTTTGTACGCCATAAGATCCTTGATTTTATCGGGGATATGGCAATGTTCGGAATGCCTCTTCAGGGAGCTTTCGAGGTGCATTGCTCCGGGCATCATCACAATAATCTCTTTTTACGTCGTCTCCAGGCGGAAGCGTCCGTGTATCTTGATGTCGTGCGTGAAGGCGAGGAAAGTCGGGCGGACGCGGAAAACGAGGCTGTTCCCGCTCTGGCCATGCCGGCCTGAGTTCTTTACCTTCCGTGAAGAAAAGGGGCGTGGAATACTTTTTTATCCAAATGTAGCTTTGTGCCCATAAGGGATGTTCAGCTTGTCCAGCTTTGCCCTCAACGTATTGGGTTTCAACCCTGCCCTTTCCGCAGCCCCCTCCTTTCCAGAAATGCGCCCGTTACATATCTGAAGTAAATGTGAAAAATATTCGCGTTGTATTTCTGCGAATGTCTTAATGGTTTCCTGTTCCTGCTGCCAGCGAGAAGGATGCTTTATCATTTTCTCTATGCGGAAGAGAATTGCTCCGTTTGTAAAGCTGCGGACAAATCCCTCTGTGACGATATGGATAAGCTCCCGTACATTTCCCGGCCAGGAATAGTTCAGGAGTTTCTGCATTTCTCCGGCCGCAATTACTGGAACGGGAATACCGTAGCGGGCGGCCTCTTTAATGAGAATGTTCTGCACAAGGAGAGGGATGTCGCCCGGACGTTCTCTCAGCGGAGGAATGGGCACAGTAACCCCGGCAAGACGGAAATACAGATCTTCACGGAAAGTTCCCTGCTGAACCATATCGTGCAGATTTCTGTTTGTCGCACAGACTATACGAAAATCCACAGGAATGGGCGCACTTCCTCCCAGACGTTCCACGACATGGTTCTGGAGGACTCTGAGCAGTCTTGTCTGTGCGTCGAGAGGGAGTTCCCCTATTTCGTCAAGGAAAAGGGTTCCGCCGTGAGCGCGCTCGAATCGTCCCCTGTAGTCCTTAAGTGCACCGGTAAAGGCTCCCTTGGCGTATCCGAAAAGTTCGCTGTCAAGCAGGCTTGGGGCAATTCCGCCGCAGTTGACAGCCACAAAGGGCTTTTCTTTCCGTGGAGACAGACGATGCAACTCCATGGCGAAAAGATCCTTGCCCGTGCCCGTTTCGCCCGTGAGCAGCACGGGGATATCGAAAGGGGCAAGCAAACGGATTTCTCTGGCGACATCCTTTAATCCGGAATTTGCGCCGATAATTTCAGGAAAGCCGCTGATCTGTTTACGCAGAGAAGAGTTGTTTTTTTGTGTTATTTTGAGGATATTTTCCAGATTGCTTTGCTGATGAAAAAAACGAATGATGAAATACAGCGGATGCCACAGGTTTTTCAGAAAATCCTGCTGTTCAGGTGTAAATTCATTTTTTACAGAGCATCCGAAATAAATGCTTCCCTGTACGTGACCTTTATATATAAAATAAAAATAAAAACATGGAGAGGATATTTTTATTTTATCAATAATAATATTGAAAAATTCGTTCATTGTTTTGTTGTCGCTAAAATAATATGTTTTTCTGGTATTAAAATATTCTCTATGCTTGAAAATTTTTGTAATTTCATCATATGATGGTGATTTTTTATTGTCGAAAAATTTGATTCCCTCTTCGCTAATATAGATATGTTCAACCGTCTGGCTTTCATATGGCGGAGTATAAAGAATATATGTGACAGGGATGTATCTTCGTAAAAAATGGAACATATGCTGAAGTCCGTCCTCCAGGTTTTCTTTCTGGATGAGGCTTTCCATAACACCAAGAAGAATCTCTTTTTTATCCAATATATCGAAATTTCTTTCACATGTTTCAATATTTTGGAAGGAGTTTTCCGATATTTTGGAATATATTATTTTGCTCATAGCATAATACCCTGATATAATATGTTATTTTTGTTTGGCATAAAAATAGCAAATCTTGAAATAAAAATAAACCCTGAAAAGGAAATCTTTGGAGGGGATTAATCGCTGGGCTAAATGTCCGCAGAAAACGCACACAAAAGGAGGATCAGGATGAAACCCTTATACAAGGAAAAATATCCCCATGTATTCACTCCGCTGACTGTCGGCAAAAAAGGACAGGTTACTTTTAAGCATCGTATCATGGTTCCACCCATCGGCTCGCAGGGAGATATTGTGGATTCCCATCACCGCCTGAACCGTGACGGCGTTGAGTTTTATACGCACTGGGCGCGCGGCGGGGCTGCCTGCATCACCGTCCCCATGGAAATTCCGCCGAACGGCGGGCATCGCGGCGACCTTGTGCTGGACGATAATGTGGACGGCTTCATTTATATGCACAACCTTCAGCGTCCTGTGCACATGTATGGTACCAAGACATTGTGTGAAATTTATCACGCAGGATGCTGCATGCTGCCCTGGCCTGGCTATGACCTCATCAGCTCCAGCGCTTTCATGTACAATGGCCGCATGACTCGCGCCATGGACAAAAAGGACATGGAAAATGTGACGAAAATGTATGTAGATGCCGCAGTGCTGGCCATGCGCTCCGGGTTTGACGGAATTCTGCTGCATTACGGCCACGGCTGGCTGATGAACAACTTCCTCTCCCCTCTCTGCAACAAGCGCACAGATGAGTACGGCGGTTCTGTGGAAAATCGCTCCCGCTATCCTCTGGAGGTTATTAAAGCCATCCGCGACGCTATCGGCTATGATATGATCATTGAAGTGCGCCTGAACGGCGATGATAAAAAGGAAGGCGGCATAACTCCTGACGACTGTGCCCAGCAGGCTTTAATCTTTCAGGATTATGTGGACATGATTCATGTTTCCTGCGGCACCCGTCTCGACGCTCATGCTCGTCCGAAAATGCATCCCACATGTTTTGTTCCCGAAGCCCATAATGCCGAGGCTGCTCATACGCTGAAAAAAGCCGGAGTTAAGGTGCCCGTAGGCGTTGTTGGCGCCATAGGCAGCGCGGCCACGGCGGAAAAACTGCTGGCCGAGGGGAAATGCGATTATGTGCTGATTGGCCGTCAGTCTGTGGCAGATCCCTACTGGTTCAATAAGGTTCGCGAAGGGCGCGAGGAAGACATCCGCCCCTGCATCCGTTGCGACTACTGTCTGGACGGCGGACGACGCGGTTCCCTGACCACAGAGGTCAATATTTCCGATACGGCGACCTTTGACGGTCACTGTTCCGTAAATCCCCTGTACCGTCAGGGGCAGTACAAGGAATATATGCTGCGCGCCACAAAACCCAGAACTGTGGCTGTTGTCGGCGGAGGAGTGGCCGGTATGCAGGCTGCTCTCAAGGCTGCGGAACGCGGGCATACCGTCACCCTTTTTGAAAAGAGCGATCGTCTGGGCGGTCAGCTGGCCATGTACCCTGAACATCTGTGGTTCAAGGAGCATGTGCGTATGCTGCGCGACTACTTCATCTGCCAGCTCAAGAAAAGTCCGGTGACGATTCTGCTGAACACGGAAGCTACCCCCCAGCTTATCGAAGATGCTGATTTCGATGCATGTATCGTTGCCGTGGGCGCCACGCAGGCTGTTCCTCCCATTCCCGGCATTGAGCATGCCGTAATGGCTTGGGATGTCTTCGGCAATGAGGACAAGATAGGCAAAAAGGTCGTCATCGTAGGCGGAGGCTCCGTCGGGTGCGAACTCTCCATCCAGCTTGGAGGCGCCGGTCACGACATGACCGTTGTGGAAATGACAAAGTGGCTGGCAGCCAATTCGCAGATTTCCGAACGTATGAGCCTTGAGGAACACATGGCTCTCAATCATGTGAAGACGCTGACGGAAACTGTCTGCACCCGGATTACCGACAAGGGCGTGTACGTCGCCGGTCAGGATGGCAAGGAAAGCTTTCTTGAAGCGGATACCGTCATCGTCAGCGCAGGTTCCCGTTCACTGGCGGCTGAACGCGATCAGTTTGCCGATACCGCTTTTGACGTGATCAATATAGGAGACTGCGACAGCGTGGGCACCATCCGCACGGCTATCGAATCAGGATGGGACGCCGCGGCCAGACTGTAGCCAACACAAGCCGCGCCGGGGAGACATGGAATCGCCCCGGCGCAGCAAGGTAAGGAGATACCATGAATTATCGCTCAATAGTCCGCACATGCCTCTCTCTTGTGGTTTCCGCTGTTCTTTTCCTCCCCGCCGCAGCTGAAGCAAAAACCATATTCCGTCTAGCCAACACTGGCGGTCCCAACGATGACTACACGTTTGGCTGCGAGCAGTTCGCCAAACATCTGGCTGAGATTTCCAACGGCGAATTTGAAGTGCGCGTAATGAACAACGGCGTACTCGGCAATGACCGTGTCGCTACGGAAATGGCCCAGCAGGGGTCGCTGGATTTCAGTCTCGTCGGTCAGAGTCAGCTTAATCTGTTCATCAAGCCCATCCTTGCTTTTGATCTGCCCTATATTGTTGATGCCTCCAAAAATCGTCAATTCCTCGAGGCGTTTGATCCCTATGGTGGTGTTCTGTACAAGTATGTGGACGGCGAGGCGCAGAAAGTCGGCCTCAAGCTCGTCATGACGCTGGATACGCCGTTCCGCAGCTATGCTTTTACCCCGCGTTCCGAAGTGGAAAATTTGGGCAGTGTGCGCGGCGTCAAGGTTCGCGTGACCATGTCCCCTCTTGAAAGAGCCTTTGCGAATGCTCTGGCGATGAACCCCACCGCCGTGGGCTGGACAGAAGTGTATACGGCTCTCCAGCAGGGCACCGTTGACGGCGAAATCATCAACTATGGAACGTTCGCGGCCGCCAATCATGCCGAAATTGCAGACCGTTTTCTGCTTACCCGACATAATATGGCCAAGATCTTTGTGTTCATGAACAAGGCCAGGTTCGACGCCCTGACACCTGAACAGCAGAAAATGATTATTGACGCCGGACGCGCGGCCCAAATGGAAGAATGGGATTTCAGCCAGGAATATGAACTCAGGGGCGAGGAATACTGCAAACAGCACAATGTCAAGTTCATTGAGCTTACCGACGCGGAACGCGCTGAAATCATGAAGGCCATTCAGCCCCTGTATGATGAATACTCCAAGGAGATCGACCCCGCCTTCTTAAAGCTCATTCAGGATGTACAGAAGTAAATTCGGCGTCCTTTTAAGTCCTTTGACCGGTCGACGTTCCCGCGTCGACCGCGTCTTCCTCTTCCATACTTCCTGTTGCCGCACATATCAGATGTATTGCCATCTGGATTGAAATCATTGACCGCATTAGTATAGGAGTCCGCCATGTCAACGTTCGGGAAGATCCTGCACTGGCTGGATGAGAACGCCGAAAAACCCATCATAGTCATAGCCTGCGTACTTGCATGCCTGCTCATTCCATATCAGGTGTTCACCCGCTATATCCTTGGCACATGGTTCAAATTTAACGTGGATACTTCCGCCGTAGAGGAACTCGCGCTGTTTTGTCTGATATGGTGTACATATTTCGCCGTTCCTCTTGTTATCAAACGGCGTGAAAATATTCGTATGACGGCATTGATCGATTGGCTGGTGCCTCAAAAGTACCATAATTTCATCCTGATGTTCAACAACATCGCCACTCTGATACTTACCGTCACCATCATGTTTCTGGCTGTGCGTCTCATTCGGCTTCAGTTCGAGTTCCCGCAACAGACAGCCACGCTCCGCATACCATATTGGATTCCCTATTCCGTGCTGTTTTTCGGTTTTCTGGCTCAAAGCGCAAGAACCATTCAGGATACCTTAAAACTCGTCCGGGAGGAAGGCTGGATCAAACTCCTTCTGGCAGCCGTATTTCTCGGCGTTGTAGCGGTTCCCATTGTCTGCTTTGAACACAGCACCATCTTCGTTCTCATGGTCACTTTGTTCGGCGGCATGATTCTCGGTATTCCCATTGCCGTTGTGCTGGGCCTTTCCGGCGCTCTTGCCGTTCACGCATCGGGTTATCTGCAGTTGAACATCGTTGCTCAGACGGCCTATAATTCTCTGGACTCTTTTCCCATGCTGGCCGTATTTTTCTTCGTGCTGGCCGGTATTTTTATGGGTAAGGGCGGCCTTTCCGGCCAGCTCATCGGCCTGGCTGATATGATGATCGGGCGGCGTACCGGGGGCCTGGCTATGGCCACGGTTATTGCCTGTACCTTCTTCGGCGCCATTTCCGGTTCCGGTATCGCCACATGCGCCGCCATCGGCATGATCACCATACCCGCCATGGTTGAACGCGGCTATTCAAAAGCTTTTTCCGCGGCTATCGTCGCCTGTGCCAGCGCCATCGGCGTTATGATTCCACCCAGCAACCCCTTTGTCCTCTATGGCGTCATTACCAACGTATCCATCGGCAAACTTTTTGTAAGCGGCATAATGCCCGGGATCATCACCTGCGTGCTGCTCTGCCTGACAGCATGGTGGATCTCCAAAAAGAATGGCTGGAAAGGGGCAGATAAAGTCTATACATGGGGCGAGATTGGTCGCGCCGTATGGGATGCCCGCTATGCGCTTATGGTGCCGATTATCATCCTTGGGGGGATCTATGGCGGCATCATGACGCCTACGGAGGCCGCCGGCGTGGCGGCCCTGTATGGCTTTCTGGTTGGAATGTTCGTCCTTAAGGGAATTACCCGTGAAAATTTTGTCGAGACGCTGGTTGACAGCTCCGTTACTGCCGCCACCGTCCTCTTCCTTGTGGCCATGGCCAGCGTGTTCGGCTATGTCATGGCTATTGAGCAGGTGCCTGACGCGCTTTCTGAATGGATGATGACCATTACCTCGAACAAGTATGTCATGCTCCTCATTGTGAACATACTCCTGCTCATCGTGGGCGCACTCATGGAGTCGGCATCCGCCACCCTTATTCTTTCTCCCATACTTATGCCCCTTATGCTCAAACTTGGGGTGGATCCCATCCATTTCGGTGTCATCATGGTCTGCAATCTGTCCATAGGTTTCATCACGCCTCCTGTTGGGCAGAGTTTGTTCGTGGCCGCAGCCATTTCTGATGAGCGCACGGAGCGTATTGCTGTGGCAGCGGCTCCCCTGCTCGCCGCCATGCTTGTCATGCTGCTTATCATTACTTACATACCGGAGGTCTCCATGTTCCTGACACGCTTCATGTAAGGTAACAGGGATTAAGTCCGCGTCATGCGGAGAACATCCGTCAAGGTGTCCGCCTAAAAGGAAGTCGTGACGGATGTTCTGCCGCATGGCAACTGGTTAAGCGTCAGAAAAGTCCTGCTTATGAGAGCGGAAAAACATTGCTCTGGTATCCATCAAGGTTCAATCAGAAGGTTAGCTAGGTGTTCGGAACATAAAAAAATCATCGGAAGCTGAAAGCCCGGGGACGTAATTTCCGTTCCTCCGTTTTCCGTCTCCCGGGAAGGGGAAACGTTTGCGGAGGGGGTCGCCGGGCGCAAGGATTCCTTTGAACGCAAACTGCTGGTCGAGGCGTTGGAAAACAACGGCGGAAATATCCGTCGGGCGGCCTCCTTCCTCGGTATGCCGCTCAGTACCATGTACGCCAAAATCAAAAAATACAATCTGTTGGCCGGGCGGCTGAAAGCTTCCTCGACGCTTCCCGATTCGCCGGAGCGGGACAGGGAGATCGCGCAGCTTATTTCCCGCCTCGCGCCGGAATCAAAGGAAAGTCTGTACCATTTTCTGAAAAGTCTGGTCTGAAAAGAACTCTGAAAAAGGGGTACAGTTTTCGCCGTATGACTCCGTTTGCCCCTCCGCCCTTCCTCGTATATTCTGCGGAAACGGAATATCCGCAATAAAGGGGAGAGTTATGGACAGCTTTTTCGAGCAGGCGACAGGCCGGGAGCCGGCCGATCTGCGTATCGACAACGCTTTGGTGGCAGACGTATTCAGCGGCGAATTTTTTTCTTCCTCCGTGTGCGTGGGAAAGGGGCGTATTCTCGGTTTTTCCGAAATGCCTGCCCGCGAAGTGCTGGACGCGGAGGGACGGTATCTGCTTCCCGGGCTTATTGACGGCCATGTGCATATTGAATCTTCCATGCTTTGCCCGGCCCGTTTTGCAGAACTGGTTATGCCCCGGGGAACGACCACGATTATTGCGGACCCTCATGAAATAGCCAACGTCAAAGGGTTGGAGGGCATCCGTTATATGCTGGAAGCTTCGCGTCTGCTGCCTCTGGATGTGCGGATTATGCTGCCTTCCTGCGTTCCTGCTCTGCCCGTGGAAGATGCGGGGGCGGTTCTTACGGCGGCGGATCTGGCCGGACTTCTGGAGGAAGATGGCGTCGGCGGGCTGGGTGAGATGATGAACGTCCCCGGTGTGCTTGGCGGCGACGCCGATGTGTTGCAGAAAATCCGGGACGCGCGGGCTCACGGCAAACAGGTGGACGGGCACAGTCCGGGACTGTTGGGGAAGGATCTGGATGTGTTCTGTGCGGCAGGGGTAGGTACGGATCATGAGTGTACCACGGTGGAAGAGCTGCGGGAGCGCATTCGCCGCGGCATGTATGTGCTGCTGCGCGAAGGATCTGCCGCGCGGGATCTGCTGCATCTGCTGCCTGGAGTCACGCCGGAAAATGCCCGCCGCTGTCTGTTCTGTACGGACGATCGGCAGGCTGCTGATATTCTGAACCGCGGGCATATGGACAGCCATCTGCGCATTGCCGTGGCGGCCGGACTGGATCCCATGACCGCCGTGCGCATGGCTACGATCAATGCGGCGGAATGTTACGGACTGAAGGATCGTGGAGGTATTGCGCCGGGACTTCGTGCCGATCTTGTGCTGGTGGACGATCTTCAGAATTTCCGTCCGCTCCGGGTCTGGTCGGAAGGCGAACTGATTGCGGAAAACGGCGTCATGTGCCGGACGCTGTCCGCTCTTGATCCCGGCGAACTGCGCCGCAGCGTCTGCCTGGCTCCTCTGCCGGAGCGTCCCTTTGAACTGCGTGTGCCTTCGGGCAAAGCCCGGGTGATTTCCCTGAAGCCGCATTCTCTGATTACCGAGTGTCGGGAGATGAATGTCTGTGTCGGAGAAGACGGACTGTTCGATATTGCACGCAATCCGGGCATGAACAAGGTTGCCGTGCTTGAACGCCACCACGCCAGCGGCAAGATCGGTCTGGGCCTGCTGGATGGAAGTTATGGCCTGTCCGGCGGAGCAGTTGCCACGACTATTGCCCATGATTCCCATAATATTGTTGTGGCCGGGGATGACGATGCGGATATGCTGCTGGCCGTAAAGGAAATTGCCCGTATCGGGGGAGGCGTGGTGCTGGTTGCCCGGGGAAAAATTCTGGGCAGTTTGCCTCTGCCCGTCGGCGGTTTGATGAGCGAAGAGCCTGCTTCCCGCGTGGCGGAAGTCCTGAGCGGCTTCATACGGCTCGCACATGAACATCTTCATGTCTCGGAGCAGGCGGACGCCTTTATGAGTCTGAGTTTTCTTGCTCTTCCCGTGATTCCTCACCTTAAAATTACAGCCCGCGGCCTGTTCGACGTGGATACATTCCGCTTTGTGCCTGTGGAACTGTAAGGAGTATTGAACTGAAGAATAGCCTTCCCTTGACCATGTGAAACATGAGAGCTATTCCTGAAAATGTACTTTCGGGGTAAAGCAGCCCGCACGCTGTGCAGCGTGCTTTCGCGTTTTCTGCGTGCGGACGGGGACTGCTCTGAAAATTTCGTTTCCTGTTTCGGAGGTTGCCATGATTTCGCCAGCCCGGACCGAGTTGACGGTCGCGGACAATGTTCCCTTCAGCCAGCCGGGCGAACCGGGATTTTTCGCCCTTATGCTGGAAAATCCCGGCTGGGTGGACTGGGCGCCCGGTCAGTTCGTGATGCTTCGGCCCCGGAACTGGGGGTCGGAGCTGACCTGGGCGCGTCCCTTTTCCATCAGCAGAGTGTCGCCGCAGAGTCTTGTGCTGTTTTATCAGGTGGTGGGACGGGGCACGGAACGTATTGCCAGACTGGTTTCCGGCGACAAGGTAACCATATGGGGACCGCTGGGTACGGGATTTGCCGTTGAAGCCGGTCGTCCAACGCTGCTTCTGGCCGGAGGAATAGGCATTGCTCCCTTTTACGGGTATGCAGATCGGCATCCTTCGCCCGAACAGCTTTCCATGTTGTTCGGACACAGGCAGATTTCCGACTGCTATCCCATGGACAGCCTTTCCCAGATGATAGACGTGGAGCATTTCCGCGAGCGTAAGCCTGCGGACATTCCCGTGTTTCAGGATATGATCCGCGCGCGCATGAAAGCCTGCCGCAGCAAGGACGGTCTGGCTCTGGCCTGCGGGCCCATGCCGTTTCTGCGCATGATCTGGGAATACGCGCTGGAAATAGGCCTGCCTACGCAGCTTTCGCTGGAACAGCGTATGGCCTGCGGCGTGGGCGCCTGCCTCGGTTGCGTAACGCGTACTTCCATGCACTGGGCCGATGCCGAAAAGGCGGGCCTGCCCGTGCAGACCTGTACCAGCGGCCCGGTTTTCTGGGCGGAAGACATTGACCTCAAAGCAGGAGCCTGATCCGATGGACATGGAAGTCAAGCTGCATCCGGTCGGGCGTGAAGGCGTGCGCGCGCTGACTCTGAAAAATCCGGTCATGACGGCTTCCGGAACCTTCGGGTACGGGGCGGAGTTCATGCCGTACGGTAATATCTCCCGTCTGGGAGCCATTGTGGTGAAGGGGCTTTCCCTGCGTCCGCGGGAAGGCAATCCCGTCCCCCGCGTGGCGGAAACGCCTTCCGGCATGCTTAACGCCGTCGGCCTCCAGAACGACGGCGTGGAAGCCTTCATCAGGCGTAAGCTGCCTGCGCTGCCCTGGCAGGATGTGCCGGTCATTGCCAATATTTATGCTTCCTGTGCGGAAGACTTCGGCGAACTGGCCGGCATATTGGCCGAAGAAGCCGGGGTGGCTGCGCTGGAAGTGAATATTTCCTGCCCCAATGTGCATGAAGGCGGCGTGCTGTTCGGTCAGGATCCGGCTATGGCTGCAAAGGTCACCGAGGCCGTGAAGCGGCGTTCAGGCTCCAAACCGGTGATGGTCAAACTGTCTCCGAACGTCACGGATATCACGCTCATTGCCAGAGCCGTGGAGGATGCCGGAGCGGATATGATCTCCTGCATCAATACCGTATCCGGCATGGCCGTGGATCTTGAACGGCGCATTCCACTTCTGGCAAATATTGTTGGAGGGCTGTCCGGACCGGCGGTTAAGCCCGTGGGGCTGCGCTGCGTATGGCAGGTCAGCAGAGCCGTACATATTCCCGTAATCGGACTTGGCGGGATTTCCTCCGCCCGGGATGTGCTGGAATACATTCTTGTGGGGGCTCATGCAGTACAGGTGGGAACGGCCAATTTCAGCGATCCTTCCGCTGCCTTCCGCATTGTGGATGAGCTCCCTGCACTGTGTCAGAAGCTGGGCATCGAAAAGCTTGAAGACTTGCGGGGGAGGCTGAACGTCTGAGAACGCCTTTCGGAAATGAGTTTTTCTGATTTTCTCTATGAAGAAGAGAGGCCTTTTCTGCCCCATTTTCACGTATATCCGGGCCGTAAGCTCATAAATAGTATATGAAGCTGTTGAAGCAAGTTGTGAAAAACGTGCGAAAGGCATGGAACAGAAACTGGAGTGCCACGATTCTCCTTCTGCTGTTTCTGGGCTGTGGTCTGACGACAGCTTCAAAGATTCTGTATGATCTGGCGATGAAGGAGGGCTTTCAGATCCTGCGTGCAGCTACGCTCGAGCTGGGAGGAGATATCCGGGCCCATGTTCTTCGGGGACATGTACTGCTGAGGGGGATTGCGCAGATAATAGGCGGATTCCCTGCTGTGGATTCCCCGGAAACACAGCGTATACTTTCTTCTTTCGGACCGTCGTGCATGATATCCCGCCTGGAGATTCTGTTTCCGGGCGACAGGCTTCTGAGCAACAACGGCAAATGGTTTGACGTAAAGGGACGTCTGAGTTTTCTGGAAAATGCACGGCCGGAAATTCATATTTCCGATCTGGCCGAGGATATAGACGGGAGCGGCAAACTGGTGCTGCGCACCTATGTGCCGATCTGGAAAGACGGTAACATTGAGGCCCTGCTCATCGGCGTCACCGATGTGGAGAAGCTGCCGCAGCAGTACAACACATGGGCTTTCGGCAGGCAGTCCTACATTTATCTGGTTGAGGGGAAGAGCGGAAAGTTTCTTGTGGACACATGGCATAAGACGTTGAGCAGCATGGAAGCTCTGGGTTCACGCAAGGCAAAGCCCGGTTACAGTTATGAAAAAGTACGGACAGATTTTATGGAGGGCAGAAGCGGAAATATCGCCTTCCTGTCCAGGACCACCGGAGAGTATTTGTATGCCCATTACGAACCCGTGGGTGTCAATCACTGGGTTGTCATACTCTCGGCTCCGGAAAGCGTCGTATTCCGGAGTGCAGAACAGGTACGGCTCATCTTCTATATTCTGACGGCATTTGTTTTTGTTGTCTGCGCTGCGTATTTTGCCTGGATGCTTGCCAAGGCCAGGAAACAGACGAAAGAGAAGGAAATGCTGCTGCGGCAGGTTCGCAGTATGTTTGCAGTGGAAAAGACGCTGTTTGATGCACACAGAATATCCGCACGCCTCGGGGAGGCTCTGATGAAAGTTGCGGATATGATGGATGCCGAATGGGCGTTTTTTATAATTTTTGCATGGGAGCGGGGGGGTATCCCCCGCGTATGGACGGATCAGGGTGCGGTGAAGGGAACGGAGGAAAACGGATCAGGGCCGGAGGGGCTTTGCCCGAAGCTGTATGAAGCTCTTCGGCAGAAAGGACATATCCTTCTTATGAGAAGCGGCCGCGGGGCTGCGGACGATCGGCTTTCTGCGGACGTGCTGGAGGAGTGTTCCCGGCTGTGCCGCAGGGATGCCGGAACCATCATGGCCACGCCTGTCGAGAGTGCGGAAGGGTTTCCCATCGGAGTGCTTGGCGTGGCAAACATGCGCAGCGTTTATGAAAACGCTGATTGTCTGAAAAACGTCGCCCTGAGTTTTTCCATGGCGTTTCACAATATGAAATTCCATCAGAAAATCAGGGAAATGGGGATGATTGACTACCTGACCGGGCTGTTGAACCGCAACAGTTTTCAGAGCAATGTCCCTGAATACGCTCGTCTGCAATCTGTTCCTCTGGCCTGCATTTATATTGATGCAAACGGTCTGCATGAACTTAATAACAGCGCGGGGCACGCGGAAGGCGACCGCATGCTGCGTTATATCGCCGGTACGTTGAAACGGGAGTTCGGTGAGGAACATACCTACCGTATCGGCGGAGACGAATTTGTGGTCTTTGTTCTGAATGAGGCAGAGGAAGAGATACGGCGGCGGCTGGAACGCGTGGAGCGGGATATTGAGGCAAAAGGTTATCACGTTTCCTGCGGCATGGGCTGGAGTGCCGGAGAAACTCCGGTTCAGAAGCTGATCAGCGAGGCGGAGCAGCGGATGTACGATGCGAAGAGCCGTTATTATCAGCAGACCGGGAATGACCGGCGCGGCGCACGATGAACGCCGGGAGAGCCTGATCTGCTTCCGAAAATCGGAGGGCCGGACGCGGTTGCCGCTATAAGCCTTGAAGGTGCAGAAGCGTGTGGCTCTTTCCGGTATTTTTCGGGAAAACGGATCTTGCAGCCTTCGGCGATATCAGCCGGCAACAGCTTCTGTCCGGGCTTCCTGAAAGAGGGAACTGCCCTGTTTGTGACAACGCACGGTATGTCCGGGGCCGACCTCTTTCAGCGCGGGGCGTTCCGCAGCGCATCGCGCCTCGGCTTCGGCGCAACGTGGGGCAAAGGGGCAGCCTGCGGGCAGATGCACGGGGCTGGGCACGTCGCCTTCCAGCACGTCGAGCCGCTTGCGTCGCGTCGGATCGGGTTCGGGCGCACAGGCCATGAGCGCTCTGGTATAGGGATGCAGGGGCCTGCGAAACAGATCCGCGCAGGAGGCATGTTCGACAACAAAGCCGAGATACATTACCGCAACCTGATGGCTGACATGACGTACGACGGCCAGATCGTGGGAAATGAACAGATAGGCGTACCCATGGCGGGCCTGAAGTTCCCGGATAAGGTCGAGAATCTGGGCCTGAACCGAGACATCCAGCGCGGAAGTCGGCTCGTCCATGACGATGATGTCGGGTTGAGGAGCCAGAGCCCGCGCGATGCCTATGCGCTGCCTCTGACCTCCGGAAAACTCATGAGGATAGCGGGAGAGATGCCCCTCGCCGAGGCCGACTTCCGCCAGAATGCCGCGTGCCCGATCCTCCCGTTGCGCGCGGGTCAGCGTGCGATCCAGCAGCAGAGGGGAGGTGACGATTTTTTCTACGGTCATACGCGGATCAAGGGATGAGAAAGGATCCTGAAATACGGCCTGTATGCGTGGGGCGCGTCCTTCTTCCCGCAGTGTTCGTATCGGGCTTTCTCCGTACAGAATATCGCCTTCATCCGGTTCCAGCAGCCCCAGTATCATGTTGCCCAGCGTGGATTTTCCGCAGCCGGATTCTCCTACCAGACCGAGAGTCTGCCCCGGAGGAAGCAGAAGGCTTACGTTATTTACGGCGTGCAGTTCTTTTTTGGGCGAGAAAAGACCTCCGCCCAGCAGAAATCGCTTGCACAGTTCGCGCAGTTCCAGCGATGCGTCAGTCATGACTTGCTTCCTCCGTTCCGGCGTCGAGGTGGTGACAGGCTGCGCCGCGACTGCCGAAGCTGCGCATTTCCGGTTTCTGTGTCCGGCATATTTCGGTACTGAGAGCGCAGCGTGGATGGAAGCGGCAGCCGGTGGGCGGCGTGCGCAGATCGGGCACGTTGCCGGGTATATGAGGCAGAGCTTTGTCCGTCGAACCTTCCAGACGTGGAATCGCAGCGATGAGCCCCCGAGTGTAGGGATGCAGCGGCCTGCGGAACAGCTCGTCCGCCGGAGCAAGTTCCACCAGCGTTCCGGCGTACATGACGGCCACTCTTTCGCAAAGCTGGGCCACAACGCCCATATCATGGGTGATGAACAGCGTACTCGCATGCTGTTCGCGTGTCAGTTCCGCCAGCAGGGCCAGAACCTGACCCTGAACAGTCACATCCAGTGCCGTCGTGGGTTCGTCCGCCATAAGCAGCACAGGATCGCAGGAAAGTTCCATGGCGATCATGACGCGCTGGCGCATACCTCCGGACAGTTCATGCGGATATTTGTTCAGCGTCGCTTCCGGATCCGGCATGCGTACCCGGCGCAGCATGTCCGCCGCCAGACGGCGGGCTTCTTTCCGGGAGAGTCCGCGATGCAGGCGCAGCACCTCCGTCATCTGGGCGCCTACGGTGAACACGGGGTTGAGGCTGGTCATCGGCTCCTGAAATATCATGGATATTTCGCCTCCGCGCACGGAGCGCATCCTGCGGGAGGAGAGCGTCAGCAGATCTTCGCCCCGAAACAGAATACGCCCGGAAGGCAGAGCGGGAGGAGAGGGCAGCAGGCGCAGAACAGAGCGGGCCAGTACGGACTTGCCGCATCCCGATTCCCCTACCAGACCGAGAATTTCACCGGGCATAATATCCAGACTGATATCGTCCAGCACATGACTGACGCCTTCCGGGCCGGCAAAGCGCAGGGAAAAATGATCAAAAGAGAGCAGAGGACTTTTCTCCTCAATCCGGTTTTCCGTCATTTTCTTCCCCTCATGCGCGGATCGAGCGCGTCGCGCAGGGCGTCGCCCAGAATGTTGAACCCGATCACGGTAAGCATGATGAACAGGCCGGGAAAGGTGGGATACCACCATTGATCGAGCAGAAACTTGCGTCCGGTGCTGACCATGGCTCCCCATTCCGGGGTGGGCGGCTGCGCGCCCAGACCGATGAAGCTGAGAGATGCGGCGACAAGTATGGTGTCGCCGATGGTCAGAGTGGCGAGTACCATGATCGGCCCCATGCAGTTGGGGATGACATGATGCAGGATAATCCACGGCGCACGGAAGCCGGAAACGCGCGCAGCCTTGATGAACAGGGCTTCGCGCAGGGCCAGGGCTTCCCCCCGGGCCAGACGGGCGAATTTAGGAATCTGGACGAAGGCCACGGCCAGAATGGCATTGCGAAGACTGGGCCCCAGAGCGGCGGCCAGAGAAAGGGCAAGCACCAGCGAGGGGAAGGAGAGGATAACATCCATCACGCGCATGATCAGATTATCCGCCTTGCCGCCGAGATAGCCGGCCGTTGCGCCGAGCAGAGTTCCGAGTCCGCCTGCTATGGCGATCACCACCAGGCCGATGATCAGCGAAACGCGTGCGCCGTGCATAATCCGGCTCAGAATATCCCTTCCCAGCTCGTCCGCCCCGAACCAGTGCTGCGGGGAGGGCGGAGAGAGCCGATCCGCAAGATTGATGCTGATGGGATCGTAGGGAGCGATCCAGGGTGCGAGAATAGCCATAAGGGCTACCAAGATGATGATCAGCGCGCCGATCACGGCGGAAGGATTACGCAGCAGCGTGGCCAATACGCCGGAGCGGAGAGAAAAAAGGCTCATGATCCGCTCCTGTATCTGATTTGCGGGTTGATCACGGCATACAGAACGTCCACGCAGAGATTAATGAGAATATAGGCCAGAGCCACAACCAGAGTGAAGCCCATGATGGCGGGAAAGTCCAGCGCATTGACCGAATCCACCACATATTTACCCATGCCCGGCCAGTCGAAGATGGTTTCCGTAAGAATGGCTCCGCCCATGAGTTCGCCCATGGACAGCCCGGCGATGGTGATGGTGGGAATAAGCGAATTACGCAGAGCGTGCAGCCCTATGACCCGTGCCTCGGAAAGGCCGTTGGCCCGGGCCGTTGTCACATAATCCTGTTCAAGGGAGTGCAGCATACTGGAACGCACGATGCGGGTGATGATGGCCAGATAGATGTAGCCGAGGCAGAATGCGGGCAGAATCAGATGGGCCAGCGCATCGCGAAAGGCTTCCATGTCGCCGCTAATCAGCGCGTCCAGCGTGTACATGCCCGTTACGGAGGGCGGCTCGATGGTGTAGATATCCAGCCGTCCGGAACCGGGGAGAATACCCAGATCGCGGTAGAAAATCAGCAGCAGCATGAGTCCCAGCCAGAATACCGGCGTGGACACGCCGATGACGGAGAAGACGCGGGTCAGATGATCCGCAAGTCGATCGCGCTTTACCGCCGCCAGCACGCCGAGCGGGATGCCGACGACCAGACAGAGCAGCATGGCTGCCAGCGCCAGTTCCAGTGTGGCCGGAACATGATCGCGCAGATCGTCCAGCACCGGACGCTGATTGCGCAGGGACATGCCCAGATCGCCGCGCAGCAGGTCTCCCATATATTTGAAATACTGCTCGTACAGAGGGCGATCCAGTCCGTACTGTATCCTGATGCGTTCAATGGTTTCCTCGCTGGCCTTTTCCCCTGCCATCATGGAGGCGGGATCTCCGGGAATGGCGTGCGAAAGCAGAAAGACGCACAGCGTTACTCCGAACAGTACCGGAATCACAGCCAGAATGCGTCTGATGATGAAAGAACTGAGGGACATGGGAAGCCTTCGGGATGAGAGACAATTTTCGGATAGCCTTCCGCCCGGGAAAGAGGTTCAAAATGGACGGTGCAACAATGGGGGCCTGTTCCGCCGGCAAGCCGCTACGGCGCGTGTCGGGCGAAATTTGTGAAAAAGGGAAGAGGTCGGCCCCTTCCCTTTTCCGTGAGACTCCTATTCTTTCCACATGCTTTCAATGTTGTACATGGATTCAAGCATGGGGTTGAACACAAAGCCCTTGACGTTGGTACGCATGGGGACGACGGCCTTGAGCTGATAGAGCAGGATGTAGGCTGCGTCGTCGATCACGATATCCTGAACCTGCTTGTACAGATCGACGCGCTCGGCCTGATTTGTGGAGCGGGCCGCCTTGCGCAGCAGGTCGTCCACTTTCGGATTGGAATAGAAGGAGCGGTTGCCGGCCATGCCCGCGTTGGCGGAATCATACCAGAGGTTGGCGAACATGTACGGGTCGGCAAAATCCGGACTCCATGCGCCGAGGCAGAGATCGAAGTCCCCGTTACCCATACGGTCGCGCAGCGTGGCGTTGGAGAGCAGCACGAGATCAAGTTTGACGCCGATATCCGCAAAATTGCTTTGCAGAATGGTGGCTATCTGTTCCCATACCGCGCGGCGTTCGGAATAGATCAGCGTAAGGGAAAGATCCTTCACCCCTGCTTCGGCCAGCAGGGCGCGGGCTTTTTCCGGATTGCGTTCATAGCGGAACGCCTTGTCGTCATGTCCCCACATGCCTTTGGGAATGGGGCTTATGGCCTGATCTCCGTTGCCCTGAAGCACGAAGTCGATGATCCCCTTGAAATCCACGGCGTAGTTGAGGGCCTGACGTACCCGTTTGTCGGAAAGTGTCGGGCGGGTGTTGTTGACGTACACATATTCCACAAACTGTCCGTCATAGCGGCGCACGGCCACATCGGGATTTTTTTCCAGTGCGGGGAGCTGATCCATGAGGATGGATTCGGTGATGTCGATATCGCCCTTTTCAAGGGCAAGCCGTCGGTCGGAAGCTTCGCGCATGGGCCGCAGGATGACGCGCTTGATTTTCGGCTCTCCGCCCCAGTATCCGGGCCGGGCTTCCATGATCAGGCGTTCGCCCCGCTTCCACTGGCGCAGCGTGAAGGGGCCGGAACCGTCCGTATTCTCGGCCAGCCAGCCGCGGGCCATGTCGCCGTCCTTTTCGTGTTTCATCACGGCAGGATTGATGATCGAACAGCCGTTGATGGCGAGAATCTGGAGGAAGGGCGCAAAGGGATATTTCAGCGTGAATACGACGGTAGAGGCGTCGGGCGCTTCCGTTGAGGCCAGACATTCCAGATTGCCCGCCGGCCCCATGGCGATTTTCATGAGTCTGTCGAAGGAAAATTTGACGGCCGCGGCATCCAGCGGAGAGCCGTCGGAGAAGGTGATGCCCGGACGGATTTTGAAGGTCCAGGTTTTGCCGTCTTCCGAGACGGTCCAGCTTTCGGCCGCCATGGGTTCCACTTCGGTGGAGCCTTCTCCGTTCACGACTTTGAATTTTACCAGTCGGTCATAGGCGGGATAGCTGACGCGCCAGTCGAAATTGTCGCTGGAGACGGCGGGATCAAGCACGGCGGGGTCAGAGGCCACGCCGATGACCAGCGTATCCGCCGGGGTTTTGCCCCAGGCAGGGGAAGAGAGATGAAACGCGGGCAGGACCAGCGCCGACAACAACAGGAAGGCGGAAATTCTGCTGGCTTTGAACATGGGGCCTCCGGGAGTTGGAAGGGGCAAAGGTGCGACGGAGCTTGTGCGGCGTCACGGTAAACTGGTTTTTCACTGTGATCAATTTTCTGGAAAAAATCCAGAGAAGAGGAAAAGAGTCCGAATCCGGCACATGGGCGTTTTTGCTTTTTTTTACCCGGGGAAAGTCGTATATTGCCAGAAAAAGAGGAATTTTTATGGAAAGACTGCGCTCCGGCTGCAAGATAAATATTTTTCTGTACCTGCTGAACCGCCGCCCCGACGGCTATCATACGTTGTTCAGCCTCTTTCTGCCTCTGACGCAGCCCGCCGACGAAATGCTCGTGCGCGAGGGGGGCGAGGGGCTGCGGCTTCATTGCGACGAACCTGGTATTGATCCCGAACGCAATACCGTAACGCGGGCATGGCAGCTCTATGCGGAAGCATCGGGCTTCGCGCCCGGGCTGGAACTGCGTCTTGTCAAGGGCGTGCCCCACGGTGCGGGCCTCGGCGGCGGCAGTGCGGACGCTGCGGCAATGCTGCTTTATCTGGAACGACATAATCCTCACCCTCTGGGCGACGAGGCCCTCCGCCGTCTGGCCCTGCGCGTCGGAACCGATGTCCCCTTTTTTCTTGAAGATCGGCCCTGTCTTGTGGAAGGAATCGGGGAAAAACTGACACCCCTTCCTCCGGACAGCCCCTGGCTTGCCCCTCTGTCGGGAGTCTGGGGGGTACTGCTTTGTCCGCCCATACATATTGATACGGCCTGGGCCTATACCGCCTGGGATGCGGCGCATCCTGCCGTCTCCCATGATGTTGCGGATACCTTGACAGACGGGACATGTGCGGATAAAAATTGCCGTTCAGTTTTTTTTCCGCCTTTACGAGTGGAAAACGATTTTGAGTCCGTCGTGTTTCCCCGGTGGCCGGAGCTGGCCCAACTCAAGACGCTGCTGCTCCGGGAAGGAGCCTTTGCTGCGGGTATGAGCGGAACCGGCTCCTCTCTGTTCGGCTTTTTTCATGAGAAAAAAACCGCGCAGGCATTCATGGCCGGGATTCGGGATCGTGAGTCTCCATGCGCCGCGTACGGGCCGTTTTCTCTCGTTTCAAAGGCTGGATAAAAGCACTGGGGCGTCGCCAAGCGGTAAGGCAACGGGTTTTGGTTCCGTCATTCGAAGGT
>LBJMC04202__coassemble_260_pt1 | contig 45597 bp, 34 predicted proteins | sample LBJMC04202__metabat2_low_PE_018 | metagenome-assembled genome bin LBJMC04202 | reverse complement strand
ACCGGTTACGGCGCAAACCGTTGCGGCTGTAGTGTTGTAACCGCTGTAACCGTTGTAACCGCTTTAAAAATTCAAACTGATTCAGGTTCGGGAAGGTGAACGGCGTACACCCGGCACGTCCCCAGAGAAGGAACACGTTCAAGCACGGTGTTCCGCCCCCCCCCCGCCGGTTCTCAACCAGCCCTGTTCTTTCAAAATAGAAATGACTCTTTTGATCGAATGCCCTTTGACCACTTCCGCCTTGAACGATTCCAGAAGAACAAGGTACTCCGTTTCGTCCCCTACCTTCCGCCGGAAGCCCACACGATTGATGCAGACAGCGTTCGGATTGTCCGCATCCTGAAAGCGGCTTGCCCCGTGTTGTTCGATGAACAGACGTACAGCGGCCATAATCGCCGCATCCTCGGAAGCCCCGGAACCTCCCCGCGCCTCAAGCCAGCCATTGAAACAAGCCTTTATTTCAGCATGGATATCCATGTCTCCCGGAAGAATACCGGCATGTCGCGCCAGTTCTCCGGCAGTCTGGACAAGCCCGAAACGCTTCGCCACGCGCCGTACCTGTTCCGTTGCATCCGGAGGGCAAAGTTTTTCGGCATAGACGATTGTCCATTTGCGAATGTCTCCGCTCAGTTTCTCACGTTGTGGACACAACCATTTCAGGAACTCCCGCCCGGCATGGCCGTAATGCTCCGAACAGAGCAGTTTGATACGGTCGGCCACGGCTCCGGCATCCGGCAGGCCGTGAAGCTCCGTTATCATGGACTTGTCAACGGGTATCCCCACAAAGCGCACTTCTTGCCCGCCGCGTGACTTCATGCCGTTTTCAGCCAGCTTGTCGGCAAGCCCGAGTTCCCCACTGGAGAGGAAGAGCAGTCGCCACGTCAGAACACGGCGCATATTGCCTTCCCGCCCGGCGCGGCCTTTTGCCTGTCCGTTTGCCAGCATGTACGCAGAATCGGAAAGCACGGATGCGCTTACCTGCCCGACTTCATCCAGAAAAAGCACGTTGTCGTTATGGAGTGCGGCGACGCCTTCAAGCGCGTTGTCCGTTATCCGCCATGAGCGCACATGCTCCGGCCCGCCCCATACGGATGCGCCAACCTGCAAGGCCGTTGTCTTGCCGGAAGAGGAACCGCCCTCAAAGGAAAAGCCGCCGCCTTCAATGCCCGCCACCCGCAGGAGAGGCCCGGCGAACGCAGCACACAAAGCGAACGCCAGACGGGAATTCCCGGCGCATAGTGAGGCTATTTCCTTCCAGCCTTCCAGCGTCCCCCCAGTCCGGAACATGCCCATATGCCGCGCCGACTGGAGAACAACCGTATCCGCCGGAACGCCGTAGGCAGTATCCGGCATGACATACGCAGCCTTGTGCCAGCCGATACGGGGAACGCAGGTAACAAAGCGATTCGTTTTTATGCCCTGAATGAACGCGGCAAACTTCGCAGCCTGCCCCGGTGCGATGGAATAGCCGCCCCGTGCAAGAATCTGCGCATATTCCCGCCCCTGTCCCTGCAACAGGTCGTCAGGCAATGCCCAGCGATGTTCAACCCCGGCAAGGTCTTGCCATGCAAGGAACGTCCCCCAGTTGTCAGAACCATCATCGGAAGTTTTGCCGATAATGCGGAGAGGCGGCCCGATACGCAGATCAAAGGATTCTTCTCCTTTCGTTTCCTGTTTGAACAGCCCCGGATTACGGCCGCTTTCCCGGATGAAGAAGCCGTCCGGCAGACGAACGGCACATGCTTCCCGCGCCTTCTCAATGACAACTCGCACCCGCTCCGGCCCGTCCTCCGTATCCGTGAACAGGTCGTTGAAGTCGGCTGATTGCCCTCTGATTGCCGGACACAAGGCCATCTTGCCGCCTGTTGCCTCCGCAGCCTTTCGGGCGGCCACAAGTCCGGGATTCTGTTCCTCAGGACGGGCGGAACCGTCCTTGCCCGTACAGTCATTGTCTGCCAGAAAGGCAAGCTCCCGTTCCGGATACTTCTCCCGTGCCACCCGGCCAGCGGCTTCCAGATTGCCGCAATCGAACGCTACAAGCCCGGCCATGCCTGTTGCCATACAGGCGGAAAGGACAGTCGCCACGCCTTCCCCGATGAGCAAAGGGCCGTCTTTGCTTCCGTCCTTTGCCGGTATGGGAAAATAGCAGCCCCGCTTTTCCCCGCCCGGCAGGAAACGCTTGCTCCCTGCCTCGTCGATGAACTGGAGCGATACCGTTCGGCCTTCGCTGTTCAGCAGGGGAACCACAAGACAGGCTCCGGCAAGTTGCGGGGGGTAAGGCGTCCGGGAAGCGTCACACTCCCGCAAGTTCCCTAGTGGAAGAACGCCCTTGCGGCTCAGATAAGGATTTTCCTCTCCGGTAGGGGAAAGGGTTCGGAAAATGTTGTGCGCTCTCTCAGCGGCCTTCCTGCGGCGTTCCTCAAGCTGGCTTGCATGTTCCTCCTTCTCCTGCCGAATACTTTCCCGCAGGGCTTCCCGTTCGGCTTCCGTCATGGCGTCAATCCGGCCTTTCTCCCACAAGGGAACCGTTCGGCCCCCGCCGCCTTCATGGTAGTTGCAAAGCCAGACGGATGGAGGAAAGTCCGTATGTACTTTATAAGCCCCGTCCGTGCCGTTCGGTTTTTGTGTCGTACCGCACCGCACCAGTTCCCCGGAGAGGTCGATATCATCCACCACCAAATCGGCAGAAGTGAGGGCATCCGCAATCCGCCTGATAAGTTCCACTGCATCCGTGTTACTCATGGCGCGGCCCCTCCTGTAAAAGTCTTCCCAAGTACTGTACCGCAGGCAGTGAACAATATGCGTCCATGGTTTCATCACACAGCAGCTTGAGAATAAGGGCAAGCCCTTCACGTCCGGAGTCGCTCAAGTGTACGTCCCGCGATTCATCCCCGGAAAGCAGCTCTTGAAGGGCAATAAAGCCTTCTGCCGTGTCCAGCAGCCTGGACATGTTCCTCCCGTACTCTTCAAGGAAGGCTTCTCGTTCGGCGGTGCGGTTCGGGGTGGAAGAAACAGCGGTAGACATTTCGATTTTCAATTCAGTCATGGGGGACCTCGCAATATATTTGGGAATAAAAAAAGGACGGCAACGCCTGCTTTCCCCTACCCATTGCGAAGGTAGCTGTAGCCTCTCGAACTACAGAGCTTGCGTTGCCGTCGATATGTTCAAACCGCCCGCCAATGGGTACACCACCAGCAGGGAGCTTGAGGACAAAAGACTTGCGGACGAATGTTCTTTCTGCCCTTGGGAGGCGGAAAAGGTGTCGCTCACCTTCGCAATGTATTAGGGGAACCTCACCTTGCCGGAGACTCCGGCAGAGGTCAAGCCCCGGCCTTTCCTCAAAGCCGATGCACACCCGCACCAGCTCCACGTCTCCGGCGGTCAGCCTTTCCCCTGTCCAGCGGCAACGCACGGAGAACGGACACGGAACAAGATTGCAGGCATGGCCATTGCCGGAGTAGGGACAGCGGGCGCATTTTTCTTGATAGGAGTAGGGAAAAGCGATATCTTCTCCCCAACAGCTTTTTTCAAGATTTTCAGTTTCGGAACCCGTGAAGCCCAGCACCCCTTCACGGGTTTTCTGTTTGTCCCGCATGGCTACGCCTGCTCTCCGGCAGAGGTGGAAGCCTGCTCTTGCATGAACTTTTCCAGTTCCTCACGCGGCCATACGGTACAGCGGGCGGAAAGGCGTGTTCCCTTGTTTATCCTCCCCTGCTTTACCCATCTCCAGAGTGTGGATTGAGAAATACCCAGATACGCCGCCGCGCCCTTTGCCCTTAGATGACAAGATACGTTCATAAAAAAGCTCCTGCGAATTTTTGAGATTACGCAGGAGGTTACGGGCATATGGGGCAGGGACAGCAAGTAGGTACATAGGTACAATTTACCCTGTACCTAGGTACAATTCATGTACCAGCTATACTTTTAGTTTTTTTTGAGAACGCTTCACACTTTGCTTTACCGCGTCGTCAGAACGTATAAGAGTGTCTTCTTGTGTAAGAAATCCCGTTTGTGCGTTTGTGTATCCTTTGTCTATCAGTGCGGCGCGTATTTCAGCTTGACTATTACCTGCAAGATGCAAGTCGCAAATCATCTTGCAAACGGGGTAAGCTTCAAAAAAATATTCATATTCTTTGTCGGATATCTCCCGCCGCGCCTCTTCCAACGGTTCCCGGCAGGCGGCAAGCTCTGTTTCAAGTTCTGTAATGCGGGCTTTGAGTTGTTCGTTCTCGGCTTCAAGTGCGGCCTTTCGTGCCGCTGGCAACTTGGCTCGTTCCTCTTCCAACCACAAGCGCAAATCTTGGGGGACAGAAAAAGTGCGCCTGCTACTTGCCCAAGATAGAAATTGATATGGAGTGACCTCTTTACCAAATCCAAATTTTGAAATGGCAATCCTATATATGCGCATAAACTCTATGAGAGCTGATGCCCTCTCAAACAATATGCCACCTTCTTTTTTTATTTCTTCTACAGTTCTAGCTATATATTCAAAACGTGATTCTTCTGTTTTTCTTTCATGTCTACCAAGTTCATTTATAAAATAGTCAATCTGTTCCTGGTTGAATTGGTTTCCATGAATCGTAAGAATAGTACATCCATTTTCAACGCTCCAATAGTGCCAATCCAGAAGGGATTCTAGAACAAATTTTTTTATTTTTCGTTCCATAATACCCTAATACTCTCTTTTGCACTCTCCTTGTAGATGTCCCCGGCAGGGCGGCAGAGGCATCCGCCTTTTCGGCATGGTTCATGACGCCACGCCTAGCCGGGGAAATGTCTTACGCTCCGGCCCTCAGCTCATCCAAGTAATCCGCCCATTCCTGCATCATGGCCGTTCTTTCCGGCAGGTATTGAGCATGATTGTAGGCCGCCCGGACGGCGTTTCTTTCCCCGTGGGCAAGCTGCGCCTCTATTACGTCCGGACGGTAGCCTTGTTCGTTCAGGAGTGTTGAGGCCATGCCCCGGAAGCCGTGAATACACATTTCATCCCGGCCATAGCCAAGACGCCGGAGAGCGTTCAGCAGGCCCATGTCCGTTATAGGCTTGGATGCGGAGAATGGAGAGGGGAAGACAAGCCGCCCGTCCCCTGTCCATTGCCGGAGTTCTTCAAGGAGCTTCATCACCTGCCGGGCAAGGGGAACAATATGCGGTGTCCTCATTTTCATACGAGAGGCGGGGATAACCCACATGGCCTTGTCAAAGTCCAGTTCTCCCCATTCGGCACAGCGCAGTTCCCCGGAGCGCACAAATACATATGGGAGAATCTTCAAGGCGTACTGTATGGAGAGGTCTCCGGGGTATGCGTCGATTGCCCGGAGAAGGTGCCCTATCTCGTGCGGGTCAGTTATGGCCGCCCGGTGCTTTCTCTCTTCCCGCGCCTTCAACGCTTCTCGAATGTCCGCCGCTTCATTGTGCCTCACATATCCGGCAACTCTGGCATACTTCCCTATCTGATTGAGAAGTTGCCCCAGCCTGTGAGCCATATCCACCGCGCCGCGTTCCTCAACCGGCCGCAGCGCGTCAAGAAAGTCCTGCGCTTCCATTTCGGAAAAAGGGCGGTCTCCCAATGCAGGGAAAAGCTGATTCTCCAGCCGGGCAAGAATCTGCTTCCGATACCTTTCAGCCTTTCCGGAGGCGCGTTTTTCAAACCATTCCCGCGCCACGGCTTCAAAAGTCCTTGCCTGTTCCGCCGCCTGTTGTTCCTCGCTCTCCTTCACGCGCCGTTTTTCCGCCACGGGGTCAATTCCGGCATGGATGAGCCTGCGATACTCCGCAACCTTTTCTGTAGCCTCTTTCAGGGAAACATCGGGGAAGGAACCAAGAGCCGCCGTCTTTCTCTTTCCATTGAGTCGGTAGTCATATCTCCAGAGCTTGCCGCCTGTCGGCATGACCAGCAGATAAAAGCCTCTTCCCGTGGAGAGCTTGTAGGGCTTGTCTCCAGGCCTGGCATTTTCCGCCGTCTTGTGCGTGAAAACCTTGTCAGACATACCTTTCATCCTCTTTGTCGGTATCCTGCCCGTCGGTATTTTTTTCGTTCCGTCGGATACCGTACAATCTACCGACTTCGATGTCGGTATGTCCATAGGTTTTATGAGACTACGCGAGACTAACAATTTCCGTAAAAGTAAAGTCCCACAAGGCTTTTGGGACTTTGTGGGACTTTCTGATAGTATACTTTGGCGGAGAGGGTGGGATTCGAACCCACGTACCGGCTATTAACCGATAACTCGATTTCGAGTCGAGCGCGTTACGGCCAGCTTCGCTACCTCTCCGCGAATGCGAAGGTTGCAATTTATCGCAAAGCCGTCGTGCGGGCAAGTCTTTTTCCTGCCTGTACCCGACTCTTTCCGTTTCAGGGTCAGGACTCCTCAAAATTACATGGGAAACACCAGAAAAGAACACTCCTTTTCCCTGACCTCTTGCAGCTAAACCGCACCCGAAACAATTTTAATGTCAGATATTACAGTTGCTGTTTTCACGCAGCGGCACATCGGGCTGCTGCAACGTCGAAACTTCCGCACAGGCCAACACAAAGGCCGTGCCGCTAAAGGCTCCGATAGGAAGGATGACAGATATCGCAATTGGCATTGTCATGCAGCGGCCCGTTGGGATGTTGCAGGGTTGACACTTCTGCATCGGTCAGAGCGAAAGCTGCGCCGTTGAAGGCTCCGAGGGAAAGGCAGGAACAAAGGAACAGAAATGCTATGAACTTTTTCATGATGAACACCTTAAAATATATGTTGTATCGGTGTGGGATGAAAAACAGGGATTACCTAGCGGCAGAGGCGGCAATTCACGTTATCGTGCTGCGGTCCGACAGGATGCTGCATGGTTGCGATGTCCTCTTCTGTGGTCGCATGGGCGACACCGGAAAGAGAGCCCAAAACCAGACATGACAGCATCATTGCAATTGTGAAAAAAACTCTTCATCTCATATCTCCATAAAAACTCTTCAATATTTTGAAATATAGTGAAATAAAAATTTAACATTCATTTATTCCACTATTTCCGTCATGCAAAAGTAATAGCAATTACCGTGCCATATTTTTATTATCTCCATCTTTCATTACAAGGCACATGCTTTTATGCATTTTTTATGTTTACAATAATAATTATAAAATGTATCAGGCTGTATAAAAATTTTACTGCATACGATAAAAATTTACCTATTTTTTTGACGATATACCACCATAACCAGGTATAATAACTGAAATATTTTGAAACATTTTCTGCTTCTGCACCTTCTGAAGCTTTTTCTCGACCTCGTTCGTACTCTCTGGCAGAATCAGGTCATCAGCTGCCCCTTTCCACATCAGGAAAAGTCACTGCCCCTGATCGAAGTTACTGGACTCAGCAGCAAGCGTGTACCCCACATATTGTCAACGCAGTGTCCTCCCTGTTACACGGCCTCACCATCAATCCGCCATACGCGCCGGAGAGTCTGCATGCCCATCGTCAGTTCCCACATGGTTGCCGTTCGTTTCAGCGCAATGGGCGACGTTGCCCTGCTCACAGGCCCGCTTCTGCGCTGGCATGAAGAGAAAGGAATTCACTTCACCGTGCTGACCCGCGCAGCCTTTGCTCCGCTGTTTGAAGGGCATCCGGCGATAACAAGAGTTATCGGTCTGAAAGGGGATCAGCTCAAAGGCAAAGAAATGCGTGCCTGTTTCAGAGCTCTGGCAGAGGAATACTGCGGTATTCCGCTCCTCGACCTGCACGGCGTGACCCGCACAAGGCTGCTTTCCCTGTTCTGGAAAGCTCCTGTTCATCGTTATCCGAAACAGGGACTTTCCCGTCGTATTTTTCTTCTTTCCGGCGGACGGCTGTGTCGGAATTCCCTGCTTGCCCGGAATGTTCCGCAACGTTATGCCGCCGCGCTTTCGGGCGTATTTCCTGAAAGCCGCGTCTGGACGCAACAGGAGTTGCGGCCCCAGGTGTTTCTCTCCCCGGACGAACAGGGCTGGACGCGCAAAGCTCTCGCCCCGCTGCTTCAACTTTCCGAAGAAACGCCGGCCCCGCTTGCTCTGCATCCCTTTGCCACGCACCCCTCAAAAGCCTGGCCTGCTCAACGCTGGCAGGAGCTTTCCCTGCTGCTGACGGAAAAGAAAATCCCCCATTTCTGGATTGGAAAGGGAAACATGCCCTTTTCGGCCTGTTCAGAAAATAATTCTTACACGCTGAATTTCATCAATAAAACAAGCCTCCGCGAACTCATCTGCCTGCTCTCCGGCGCGGGTGCGCTCATTACCGGAGATTCCGGTCCCATGCACCTGGCCGACGGGGTACAGACGCCGGTGCTTGCCCTTTTCGGCCCCACCTGCCGCGAATGGGGCTTTTTCCCTTCCGGGGAGCATGATCGGGTCATCCAGACGGATCTGACGTGCCGTCCCTGCTCTCTGCACGGCGGCGGAACCTGGGAAGCTCAGCATATCTGCAGGCATAATCATGCCTGTATGCAAAGTATCACGGCGGAAAAGGTCTTCCGCGAACTGACGGATATGAGAGTTTCCGGGAAAAACGGCGTTCTTTTTCCCTGCGCGTACAAGTCTTGAGCTTCGCTTCATGCTGAAGTATTCTCCGCGCGTATCTGGACACATCAACAAGCGGAACTGCCATGCCCCTGCTGCGCTTTGCCTCATGGAACGTCAACGGCTTCAGAGCCGTGAGCCGTAAACCCTCATGGACCTGGTTCTCTGACACACAGGCCGATATTGTGGGCCTTCAGGAAACCAAGGCCTCTCCGGATCAGATACCGGAAGCTGATCGTAACCCTCTCGGCTGGCAGGCATGGTGGTGCCCTTCAACGGTAAAGAAAGGCTATTCCGGCGTAGCGGTATTCAGCCGTATTCCGCCTTTGCGCGTGGAGCATGAACTCCCCGATCCGGATTATCAGGGCGAAGGGCGTATTCTGCATCTGGAATTCGAGCATTTTCATTATTTCAACGGATACTTCCCAAACGGCGGGGAAGAGGTGGAAAAGGGAGTCTTCAAGCGCGTCCCGTATAAAATGGGGTTCTTTCAGGCGTTTTTTGACTATGCGGAAGAATTGAGGCGCGACAAGCCCATTGTAGTATGCGGAGACTTCAATATTGCGCACAATCCCATCGATCTGGCCCGTCCGAAGGAAAACGAGTCCAACACGGGTTTTCTGCCCATAGAACGGAAATGGATGGACGATTTTACAGCTGCCGGCTATGTGGACACCTTCCGCCACGTACACGGAAAGGAAACCGACGCCTACAGCTGGTGGTCTTACCGTATGCGGGCCAGGGAAAAAAATATCGGATGGCGCATTGACTATTTCTTTGTCTCGGAAGAACTCAAATACAATATCCGCGACGCATGGATAGAACATGACGTGTATGGATCGGATCACTGCCCTGTCGGGCTGGCGTTGGAGTTCTGATCTGTGCCGGGATGCGACGGATATGAAAAAAGCCCTGCGAACAGGGCTTATTTTCGGATGGGGCGAAAGAAGAGACTTGAACTCTCGGCCCCCTGGGCCACAACCAGGTGCTCTGCCAACTGAGCTACTTCCGCCATGCGAGGAATTCTTTTACTCAATGCGCTCGACAAGGTCAAGCCTTTTCGGACGACAAATCTGACTGACAGCGCAACAAACTGTGCCAAAGCGAGGATGTGATGGAAAATCTGGTCATTGAAGGCGGCCTGCCCCTGCATGGGGAAATATGCGTCAGCGGCTCGAAAAACGCCGCGCTGCCCATACTCATGGCTTCCATTCTGCTGAACGAACCGACCACATTCACCAATGTTCCCGATTTGCGGGATATTCATACCACCCTCAAACTCCTGAACATACTCGGCTGCGCCTGTTCCTTTCAGGACGGCAGAGTCGACGTGCAGCCTGCCGCTCTGCAAAGCGAAGCTCCCTACGATCTGGTAAAAACAATGCGAGCTTCGGTTCTATGCCTCGGCCCGCTGCTGGCCAGACTCGGAGTCGCCAGAGTGGCCATGCCCGGGGGCTGCGCCATAGGCGCCCGCCCGGTAAATCTGCATCTTTCCGCGCTGGAAAAAATGGGGGCGGAATTCGAGCTTGAAGAAGGTTATATCAACGGCAGATGCAAAGGTTTGCACGGTGCCCATATCCAGTTCGATTTCCCCACCGTGGGAGGAACGGAAAATCTGCTCATGGCCGCCTGTCTGGCGGAAGGGGAAACTATACTGGAAAACGTTGCCCGAGAACCGGAAGTCTCGGATCTTGCTGCCTTTCTCATACGCTGCGGGGCCGATATAGAGGGACAAGGCTCCTCCGTCATCCGGGTTCGAGGCGTCTCCTCACTGCATGGCTGCGAATATGCCGTTATGCCGGATCGCATTGAAGCAGGAACCTTTCTTATAGCCGCAGGAATAACAGACGGCGAACTTCTGCTTAAAAACTGCCCCTATAACGATATGGACGCCGTTCTGAACAAGCTGCGCGAAGCAGGTATGGACATTCGCCTCACAGACAGCGGCGTTCTGGCCAGAAGGGGGACGGATGGCCTGAGAGGAGTGGATGTCAGCACTCGCCCTCATCCCGGCTTTCCCACCGACATGCAGGCCCAGATTATGGCTCTGCTCTGTCTGGCCGATGGTTCCAGCATGATAGACGAAACCATTTTTGAAAACCGTTTCATGCACGTTCAGGAGCTGGTACGCATGGGAGCGGATATACGTCTGTCCGGCTCCACGGCCATGGTTCGCGGGGTGGAACGTCTGACCGGCGCGCCGGTCATGGCTTCTGATCTTCGCGCCAGCGCATCGCTGGTACTTGCGGGCCTTGCCGCACGCGGAAAAACGACCGTCCAGAGGATCTACCATCTCGACCGGGGATACGAACACATGGAATGCAAACTGCGCGCCGTCGGAGCGCGCATACGCCGTGTTCCGGCCGACGCATGAGCATTTCCGCAAAGGAAAAAACGAAGACAGACTCTGCATTCCCGGCCTTTTTCGGGAGACGCGGCTCATATCAGGCAGTATCCCCGCACGAGTTTTGTCCTTCGTCTCGTGCGGGACTGCCTCCTCTTTTCTTCTGGGAACTCTGCACACTTGCCCTTCTGATCGGAGTTCTTGCCTCAAGACACCTTTTCCCGGGGCTTGCGGGCGCGGCGCTGCTGCTTCTGCTCTGTCCTTCTCCTGGCGGAAGCTCCGCTGCGGCAAGGCGTATGGTTCTTCTGCTTTGCGTCGTGGCCGGATTTTTTCATATGCGCCTTGCGGAACCCGAAGCTGTCGGCGAGATTCCGTCATGGTTCATCGCAGGAGAAAAGCTCGAATACCGGGGAAGAGTCGTCTCTGTGGCGGGCCTGCCGGATCGTCGCCTGCGCATTCTCCTCGAAGAGGTGCGTCCTGTTGAGGGAGAAGAGCTTGCGCCTCTTCCCGGGCGCGTGAACCTTTCCTGGGATCAGGGGAGGGTTCCCGGAACAGCGCGTCCGCTTCCCGGTCAGCATGTGCTGTTTCTTTCGCGCATCCGTCCCGTCTCCTCGTCCGTCAATATCGACGCCGTTGAAAAAGGCAACGACATCAGCGCCTACTGGGCGGCAAGAAACGTGAGGTTCAACGCATGGGCTACGTCGCGCCCGGATCAGCCCCTCCCGGTGCAGACGGAGGGTTCTCCCTCTTTCAGCGCCGCTCTGCGGGAAAGCATACGAAATGCCTTTGTCGAAAATCTCAACGATCCGGCTCCGGTCTATCTGGTCAGTTCTACCGGAAGACAGAAGGAGGTCTCCTCTTTCATGACGCAGGGACAGGCTATGCTTCCCGCCCTGCTTTTCGGCGATCGCTATGCTCTCAATTCCTCCACGCTTGATCTGTTTACTAAAGCAGGTCTGGTTCATTCCCTGGCCTTATCTGGTCAGCATCTTGCGCTTGCACTGCTGATCGCTGCGACCATCGCAGCCATCACAAGTAAAGTGCGCCCTTATTCGCTGCTGTTTCTGCCGCGTCGAAAAATGATTTTCCTTGCAGGGCTGCCCCTTTCCCTGCTCTATCTCTGGCTGGGAGACGCGCCGCCTTCTCTGATTCGGGCCGTCGTCATGCTTTTTGCAGGAGCGTTGCTCTGGCTGAAAGGCAAGGTATCCGTTCCGACAGACGCACTTTTTCTCGCCGCTCTGTGTTTTCTGATCGTACATCCCGCAAGCGCATTCGATCTTTCCGTACGTCTGTCCATGCTCTCCGTGGCCGGTATCCTGTTTGCCGCCCCCCTTATCCGTGCCGTTCCCTTCAGGCTTCGCCCTCTGCGCGTCCCGGCCCAACTTCTCGTCGTGTCGCTGGCTGCGCAGACAGCATCTCTGCCGGTCGTTCTGCACAGTTTCGGCAGGTTCGGACTCTGTTTTCTTCTCAATCTTCCCTGGTTGCCGGTGTTGGGCTTTTTCGTCCTGCCGCTTGCGGCTCTCGGCTGTCTGCTGCTTCCCGTTGCCGACGGAAGCCAGACGCTCCATCTGCTGCTGAAAGTCGCGGCTCTGCCCGGAGATCTTCTGCTTGCCCTGCTGCGACGTATGGAGGAAAGCGGCCTGCTTCCCGTCATGCAGGGCCTCAAACCCACAGGAATAACCATGCTCGGCTTTGCCTGCGCCCTTGCCGCGCTGGCATGCGCAAGCGGACGAAGCCCTAATTCGCCCCTCTGTCGAAAACTCCTGCTGTGTGCCGTGTTGCTTCTTCCTGTCGGCCTGTACCAGAGAACTATTGAAGGAATTCTTGCCGCACATGAGGAGCGCATCATGCTTCGCGTCCTTGATGTCGGCCAGGGGCAGTCTCTTGTCCTCGAATATCCGACCGCCTCTGGAACCGGTCGTATGCTGCTTGACGGAGGAGGCTCCCTTTCCCTCCGCTTTGATACGGGCCGGGATATTGTGGCACACGCGCTGACCTTCAACCGGCCGCCGAGACTGGATGCGCTTCTGGCCTCGCATGCGGACATGGATCACATCCGGGGCCTGATATCCATAACAGACAGCTTCCAGGTTCCCAGACTGTATCTGTCGGCCCTGCCGGGTGCCTTCGACAAAAGCGACGGCCCGCGCCTGCTGGAAGCAGCCCGGAAAAACGACCTTGATATACGGCCTCTTGCCGGAGGAGATGTCATTTCTCTGTCCGACGATCTGTCGCTGGAAGTACTGCATCCCCCTGCCCGAGGACGTTTTTCCAGCAACAACGGCTCTCTTGTTCTCCGACTTGTTAAAAACGGAAAGGGACTGGCCCTGTTCTGCGGCGACGCGGAAAAGTCCGCACTGAGAAAACTGCTCAAAACCGGCCTTCCTCTTCAGGCACAGGTACTGGTTCTGCCTCATCATGGTTCAGCATCCAGCCTTCTGCCGGAATTCTATGATGCAGTAAGACCTCGTGCGGCCCTTGTATCCAACGGTTCCTACAACGTTTCCCGCTTTCCGCATCCCGATGTGCTGAACGCCCTGAAAGAACGGAAGACTGCCGTATTCAGCACCGCGGAATACGGTGAACTGCGCATAGTCTGGACAAAAAACTCCGACTCACCTTCTCTGCGCTTCGGCAAGCCGGCGGAAGAGTACAGAAGCCCCTGATATCCGCTGACAGGCTGTCGAAAATCAGGAAAGAAATTTAAACGTCGTTGTGCCCGATCTGTTCTGTTGTTGGGCATTGCAGGATAAAAACACACGGAGACGCTGTTCCGACATTCAAGAGGATTCAGATGTTCTGCCCGGAAATTTCCACCTGAAGCGCACAGTCCTGAAGAAGTCCGGGCATACCGTCTTCTCTGGCAACCGATACCGTCTGAAAAATCAGCTTGTCGGAAACAATTCCATATTTGCGTTTTCCGCGGGTAGTCCGGAAAAAAGAAAAGCAGAACAAAAACGCTCCAGAAGGAGCGTTTTTGTTCTGCTTAATTAAAGCGGATAAAGCCTGAGGAGTATTCCGATATGCTATTTGCCGGAATTACCATTTGGTTCGGAAATGGCCTGAAGCCGTCTGTCGAGAGCCTGTCTTACCGCGGCCCGATTGGCAATCTCGGTATCCTTGGTGACAGGAACATCAGTATAGTAGACAGCGCCGGCATGAAGATCCCATTTTTCCTGGGCTGCGCCGAAGTTCCTCCAGCTTTCGCTCAGGGACAAAAGGCGCGGTAAACCCACACCAAAAATCAGCCAGAAAGCGGCCCCGTAAACGGCAAACCTGATCCAGCGTTGCATGGAGAAGGAAAGACTCATGTCGACTCCGGAAAAAAGGCCGCCCGTATTGCGGCGGACGGCCTTTGTACATATCGCGTCAGATGCTGGCAGTAATGTCGGGGAAGACCTTGTAGAACATAATCCATGCCATGAACAGCGTCAGGCACAGGTTGAAGGACTGACCGACAACATACAGGATGATGGGCTTGCCGCCCTTGAAGTAGCTGGCAAGTTCGCGGAAGTTGGTTGCAAGACCGATGGATACGAAGGCCAGAGCAAACATCCAGCCGCGGAAGGCCTTGGCAACGCTGACAACGCCCTTGTCAACCATGGCAGTGGCGAGGTCGGATCCGAGGTTGCCGCTCACCACAGAGCAGACGATGGACACAGCCAGGAAGCCGATGACGAACTTGGGGAAGCGGTTCCAGATTTCCATAGCGGTAACCTGCTGCCCTTCGTTACATTCAACCTTGGTACACCAGTACATGGCCACGCAGAAGGCGGTCACACCGATGAGTACGTTCTGGATCATCTTGATGGTCGCAGCAACCTGAAGAGCCTTGGGACCGATGAAGGCGCCGGCCGCAGCCACGGAACCGGTGGCGTCGATGGTGCCGCCGATCCAGGCGCCGCCCAGCACTTCAGGCAGGCCGAGGGCCTTGATGAGCATAGGCTGGGCAACCATCATGATGGCGGTGAAGGCAAGAGAGAGGCCCACAGAAAGGGTAAGTTCTTCCTTCTTCGCACGGCAGGCTGCCGCAGTAGCGATAGCCGCAGAGGTACCGCACACGGACATGTCGGCGGAAATAACGATGTTCAGGGTCTTGGAAGGCATCTTCAGAATCTTCTGACCGAAGATGAAGGTGCAGATCAGCACGATGGGGGTGACGACCCAGGCCACGAAGATACCGGGAACACCGATGGCAAGGATTTTGCCGAAAAGCACTTCCGCGCCCAGCAGCACGAGACCCGTCTTGATGTAGTATTCCACCTGCACGGCGGGCATCATCCATTTGGGCGTACCGATGGTGTTGGCGATGAGCAGACCAAGAACTATGGACATGATTTCGGAGTTCACGCCATAGGTCGCAGTGGGCTTGAAGCCGCCGAGGAAGTTGGCGAACACGCTCAGCACAAATACGCCGAGGAAGCCGATGAAGAAACGGGGCACGTTATTGCCCATGGCCATCATGCCGATGGAAAATACCACGCCGAGGCCAAGACCAAGCGTTATGAGGGAGAGAAAAATATTGGAACCGGAACTCACCTTGGCGGCAGAAGCGGCCTTGCTGGCAGCTTCCCAGGCGCTTACGGCGTCGGCAGCCGCCTTGTTCAGGGTTTCATCCGCGTACTGCGCGTCCGCAGCGGCCGTCTGGGCAGCCTTGGCGGCAGTAAGGGCTTCTTCAGCTTTGGCCGCAGCGGCGTCGGCTGTGGCCTTGTCGCCCTTGGCGGGGGTCACGAAGGAGGCGGCAGGATTGCTGAAGTCCCACTTTCCGGGAGTTTTGGTAATGCCGATAAGCGTCTTCACGGAAGGCAGCGACGAACCCGTCAGCGCCTTTTTGGCGGCAGTTGCCTGAATCAGTTCAACGGTTTTAAAGGGTTTTTCCTTTTCGGCCGCGATAATGGCATTGTAATCTGCCATCTTTTTCTCGATGTCCCCACGCGATCCGAAAATCATGACTGCGGACACGATCAAGATGAGAAAGCCGATCCATATGGCCCAGTAGTCTTCCTTAAGCCACAGATCGGACCACTTCGCTTCCCCACGGTCAACGACGACATCGTTGTTCTGCTGGTTCTCCATCTCAAATCCTTCTGGTGAAAGTTACAGGTTGTCTCTCCTCAAGCCTGATTGTTCTCTCTATAACAAATAGCCGATTCCATTGCAAGTAGAAGTCACAAATCTCGGGCATTGGCGGGCATAAAGCCTTTGCGGACAACGATTTGTCTCAGGACGAAATTGCCCGTCGCGCAGAGGAGAAAGTCAATGAATTATTTTTTTCACAGATAAAAATATTTCTCGAAGATTATTTTTTTCCCGGAACGTCGGACATGAAAAATCCCGGGAAAAGGAGCCTGAACAGGGTCGGCTCGTTTCCCCGGGATCGCGTTTTCGTTTGGGTCTTCCCCAAAAGGGAGATCAGAAAGGCCAGATATTGTCAAGAAGCCGCGTCAGCCAGCCGGGCTTCTGCTTGTCGGCAATGACGCCCTCGCCATAGTAGGAAATCTGGGCGTCGGCGATCTGCGTGGACAGCACGCTGTTGTCCGACGCCACGTCGCGGCTGCGGATCAGTCCTGCCACCACAAGATACTGCGTTTCGTTGTTGACCTTGGTCTGCCGTGCCCCTTCTATACGCAGCAGCCCGTCCGGGAGTACGTTGACCACACGGGCGGCAACGGTGGCCGTCACCCTGTTGTTGCGGGTTGTGGAACCGTCGGCGGAAAATTCCTTCTTGGTGTTGGTTCCCAGGACGGGAGTACTTCCCACATTACCGCCGAAGAGCGGAATGGAGGTTCTGCCGAACAGCGCAGAAACGCCGTATTCCGAATTGCTGTCCCGGTTCGTGTCCGTCGTGGCTTCATTGGCAGCGCTCGCGCTTTCCACCACGTTGACCATCACGATATCCCCCACGCGCTTGGCACGATGGTCGTCGAACAGGAACTGCGCGTCTCCGTCATTGAAGATGGAACCGGGATTACTGTATGTAGGAGCGGGTTCACGATAGGCCATCGGCTGGGTCACGGGCTGGATGATCGTGGGTTTCTGCTCTGCCGCCGTACAGCCTGCGAGCGTCAGAATCACGGCGCACAGGATTCCCCGTGCCGGAAGGCCGCACTTGTTCGGAACAAAACTGTTCATGATCTTCCTCCGCTATTTCGTTTCCACGGTATTGGAATCGCGCACCGTGGCATAAATCTGTTTCTTTGAACTCAGGTTGCGCACCGCAATGGTATCGCCCGGGCCGCCCTCTTCCAGAGCTTCCACCAAAGTACGCATCACCACGTTGCCGCGCCGGTACACCAGCGTCACCCGATCTCCGCGATGAATAGCCGCCAGAGGCTCGAGATCGTCAGCCAGTATGGCCTCGCCGATGCCTATGGCCCGTTTTGCCTGCCAGGGCCCTCCTCTGCCGTCCCAGATTGCTCCTCTGGCATAGGCAAGATTTTCGGAACGGAAAGTCAGTTTTTCCGGGGAAACGGCATCACCCCGGTTCAGGGGCACGGCCGCACAGGGGACATCCATCCACAGATTGAGGAATACCGAACCGGTAAAACGACGTCTGGCCGTTCCGTCCATTTCCTTGACGGCAAAACGCAGCCCGATACGTCCGGGGGCGACCATCCCCCGTTCCAGTTCCACCGTCTGACCTTCATGCGCCGTAAAGGCATAGGCAGGCAGACGAAAATCCGTCAGCTCCCCATGGCCGCCCAGCAGATTGATTTGGGGGGTCAGCGTCTGAACCACAAGCCCCCGCAGATCTGCTTCCAGATACACGGCTCCGCCCCGCTGAATGGCCAGCGAGGTGGGCAGAATGCAGGATGCGGCAAGATCGCCGAGGCTTTCCTTCAACGCGGCTTCCAGCCTCTGACGGTTGATCTGAAGGGGTTTGCCCGGCTCTGGCGGCGCAGGCCAGAGCGGTTTTGCCGCAAGCGTCCGCCAGTCTGCCTCCGACAGTCCCCCCAGAGGATCGGCGATATCGCCGAGCCGAACCATATCGCCCTGCACCGCCGCAGCTTCACGTATGCGCAGACGCCACACGTCGCCGCTGCCGCCGAGAGATGCGGACGGAGCGACCACCCGGGCATCGTTCCCCACCGCCTGAAACGCAAGGACGGCAGAGGGATATACGCCCGACAGCAGCAGGGCGAGAATGACGACAAAACGGAAGGTGAGGCGAAACGACAGCAAAAATACCTCCTGCCTCAGCTGCGCTTCAGATTGACGGCGGTCTGAAGCATGGAATCGGAAGTCTGAATGGCCTTGGAGTTCATTTCATAGGCGCGCTGTCCCACAATCATATTGACCATTTCATCCACGATTTCCACGTTGGACATTTCCAGAAATCCCTGAGCCAGAGTTCCCACGTTGTTTTCCCCGGGCACGCCTTCCACGGGATCTCCCGATGCGTCCGTGGGGGTGTAGAGGTTGCGGCCGCGAGCATCCAGACCGGCGGGATTGATGAAAGTGTACAGGGGGATATCCGTCGCGGCCAGCTCGTCGGAATTGGCGTCGAGAGCCACGATATGACCGTCTTCGCTGATGGAGATGGATTTCGTTTCTTCAGGCACGGCAAATTCCGGCTGAAGAACATATCCGTTGGCCGTAACGACGGTTCCGTCCTCATTGAGCTTGAAGGCTCCGGCTCTTGTATACATTTCCTGATCGCCGACCATGACGCGGAAGAAGCCGTCGCCCTCAATGGCGATGTCCAGAGGGTTTCCGGTATTCTGAAAATCTCCCTGAGTAAAAAACTTGTGTACAGCCACGGGGCGTACCCCCATACCGACCTGAAGGCCTACAGGAATAGAGTTGTCCCCTTCCGTGGCGGAGCCGGCCACGCGCATGGTCTGATACATCAAATCTTCAAATTCGGCCCGACTTTTCTTGAACGACGTGGTGTTGACGTTGGCCAGGTTGTTGGAGATGACGTCAATATTGGTCTGCTGTGCGGTCATGCCTGTTGCGGCCGACCAGAGTGAACGCATCATGAATACTATCCTCGCTTGCCGAAATATCGGCTTATTTTTATGTAGCGGCGCTGGAAAACATGAAGTTCCGGGATACCGGAACCCCATGCTTCCGTTATGCCGAAAGAAGGCTCATGCCCGGATCAACGCCGTCAGCGCGCCTTGCCGACCTTAGTATTCAGCTCCCTGTCCACCGCATCGGAACTCTGCATCATTTTCTGATAGGCCTCAAAGGTACGCTGCACTTCAATCATGCTCACCATTTCAGTCACGACATCCACATTTGCCGCTTCCAGATAGCCCTGATTGACCATGGTGCCCGTCACACGTGGATCGATTTCGCCCGCCGTCGAGCCTTCCCGCAGACGGTAGAGGCTGCCCCCCACCTTCTCCAGCGCGGTCAGATCTTCGACACTCACAATTTCCAGCCTGCCCAGCTCCGCTCCATCCGCGTAAATCATGCCTTCGCTGTTCACATGGATGTTCCGGGTTCCTTCAGGGATGGTAATAGGCCCACCTTCGCCGAGTACGGCCCAGCCCTGCTTGGTCATGAGCATTCCGTCGGCATTTTGACAAAAGCCGCCGTCACGGGAAAGAAAGGTGCCGTTCGGAGTCTGAATACGGAAGAACCCTTCTCCGGAAATGGCAAAATCCAGATTGTTTCCCGTAAAGTTCATGCCTCCCTGACTGAAATCCGTTTCATCCACGGCCAGACGTACTCTCGAACGCAGTTGAGCTTCAGGGAAAAGCGGTTTGGAACGCAGATTTTCCAGCGGTTCACGGATATAGTCGTGAGCGAAATGCTGCATGGTGTCCTTGAAGGCCAGCTTATCCGCTTTGTAGCCGCTGGTATTGACGTTGGCCAGGTTGTTGGCAATCACCGCCATACGATGTTCGCTGGTCAGCGCGGCGAACACGCCGGAAAACATGGCATCCTGCATAGATTCTCCTTGTCTCTTCGGGCAGGAAAACTTTTTATTCCGTCATCAAGGCAGCGCAAGAATGGAAGCTTCCCGTTCCGCAGACGCTCGGGACTGCAAAAGCAGTCCGGCACGCCATCGCGGAGCGACGGATTAACGACGCCCAAACGAAGACATGCGGGATAATGCAAATTACGGGCCAACCTTCGCCTTACCCCGGATCCGCCAGACAACGCGCATTGACCGGAAAGAAAGAGTCGCATACTATCAAACATTTGGGACGGCACAGTGCCGTCTCTGCCCTTTCCCTGCACATTCACCCCGCGGCCTTGCCGCCGGGTTCGGGAGTACATCATGAGTCAGCAGCCGGAAACCTCCTGCGCTACGCCGCAGGAAAGACCTCAGGGCCAGGATTTTCTGCGCGTACGCATCGCACAGGACAACGAAAGCGGCCGTTTCGGCGGCAGGGTGCATACGCGCTTCCCTCCCGAACCCAACGGCTATCTGCATATCGGCCATGCCAAATCCATCTGCATCAACTTCGGTCTTGCAAAGGAATTCGGCGGCAAATGCAATCTGCGCTTTGACGACACGAATCCTGTTAAGGAAGACGTGGAATACGTCGATTCCATTCAGGAAGATGTGCATTGGCTGGGTTTCGAGTGGGAAGGAGATCCGCACTACGCCTCCGACTATTTTGATACGCTGTACGCCTATGCCGAAAAGCTGATCATGGACGGCAAGGCCTATGTAGACGAGCTTTCCGCCGATGAAATCCGCGAATACCGCGGAACCCTCACCAAACCGGGCACACCCAGCCCGTGGCGGGATCGGCCGGCAGAGGAAAGCCTCGATCTGTTCCGCCGGATGAAGGCCGGAGAATTTCCGGACGGAAAGCTGGTGCTCCGCGCAAAAATCGACATGGCCTCCCCCAATGTCATCATGCGGGATCCCACGCTGTACCGTATACGCCATGCCAGTCACCACCGTACGGGAGACAAGTGGTGCATCTACCCGATGTACGACTTCACGCACTGCATTTCAGACTCCATCGAAGGCATCACCCATTCCATTTGTACGCTGGAATTCGACAACAACCGCGAACTGTACGACTGGATTCTCGACGCGCTTGACATCTATCATCCTCAACAGATCGAATTTGCCAGGCTTAATCTCACCCATACGCTGCTTTCCAAGCGCAAGCTCATCCAGCTGGTGAAGGAAGGGCGCGTTCGCGGCTGGGATGATCCGCGTATGCCCACAATCTGCGGTCTGCGTCGGCGCGGATATACTCCGGAATCGATCCGCAACTTCTGCGCCCGTATCGGCGTGGCGCGCACGGCCGACTCCACAGTGGATTACGGCCTTCTTGAATTCTGCGTGCGCGAACATCTGAACGCCATTACTCCACGCTGTATGGCTGTGCTTGATCCGATCCGCGTCGTCCTGGAGGACTATCCCGAAGATAAGGAGGAAGTATTCGACCTTCCTCTGCATCCGGAAGACCCTGCATACGGATCACGCTCCGTGCCGTTCTGCCGCGAGCTGTGGATCGAACGCGACGACTTCCGGGAAACGCCGCCCCCCAAATACCACCGTCTTGCGCCGGGGGCAGAAGTGAGATTGCGCTATGCCTACTATATTACCTGCCGCGAAGTGATACGCGATTCGGCGGGGAATATCGTGGAACTGCGTTGTACGCACGATCCGGCTTCCCGCGGTGGGGCTTCCCCGGACGGACGTAAAGTCAAGGGCACCATACACTGGGTGAGCGCACGTCATGCCCGTCCCGTAGAAGTACGTCTGTACGAACACCTCTTCCTTCAGGATACTCCCGGCGTAACGGGAAATCCCGACGATGAGGGACGGCCGTTCACGGATTTCATCAACCCCGACTCCCTGAAAGTCGTGACGGCGCAGGCCGAACCCTACCTTGCCGGGCTGCATCCCGGAGAAAAGGTACAATTTGAACGGCTCGGCTACTTCTGCGCGGATCCGGACGGCACGGCGGAACATCCCGTCTTCAACCGCACCGTCACGCTGAAGGACAGCTGGGCAAAGATGGAACGGAAAAACTGATATGAAAAACGCCGGAAAATACCGGCGTTTTTCATATCAGCAAACACAGAAACAGACGGCCAGACCGCACGGCTCTAAACTTTTTCGTCTTTCCGACGATTCAAATATAATATACATTTATCTCGGAGGCAGGAGCCGGGCCGAAAATTTCCAGCCTCCGAAAACGAACAACACAGGCAGGCACAGACATGACTATCCGCAAAGCCATGCTTTTCCTCAACGGTCTTATTCTTGCAGCCGTGATTGTCACAGGCTTTGAAATTTTCGCTTTCATATCCAATATCAATGCACTGCAGGATGTCGAACAGAAACGGCTGGCCAGCCTCACTCTGGGCGATGAACTCCGGCAAAGCTCCGAAAACCTGACCGCCAATGTCCGCCTGTATGCCGTGACGGGAGATCAAAAAGCGCTTGATGCCTATAATAACATTGTGGACGTACGCGCGGGCACAAAGCCGCGTCCCTCCGATGCGCTCATTGCCCCCGGTCAGAAGAGGGAACTGGTCGGTCTGCTCAAGGATTACGGCGTGACGGAAGAAGAACTTGCCCTTGTGGCCAGGGCAAATCAGCTTTCCAATGCGCTGGTTCTGCTGGAAACGGAAGCCATGAACGCCGTCGTGGGAAAATTCAAGGACGCTTCCGGCAACTATACCGTTCAGAAAGAGCCTGATCGAAATCTGGCGATACAACTGGTATTCGGCCCGGCCTACCAGAATTCCACGGCGGAAATCATGCAGCCGCTGGATCAGTTCACCCGTATGCTCAACGAACGCTGCAATGCGGAGGTACGCGAAACCAGGGCAACAGTACGGGCGCACTCCATTTATGTTTCCATCTGCATCGGAGTCATCTTCCTTGCCGTCGTGATCAGCCAGCTCTTCTCCAGCCGCGCCATTACCAGACCGCTGGAAGAAACGACAAAATTTGCCGAACACGCAGCGCAGGGCAATCTTGACGCCAGCATCGATGTCACCGGCAACAATGAAATAGGAAGACTGCGCAAAACCCTCAACTATATGATTGAACGTCTTCGTTTCCGCATCAAGGAAAGCGAAGAAAAACAAGCTCATGCAGAAGAACAGAGCCGGAGCGCAGAAGCTGCGAAATGCGAAGCCGACGATGCGCTGAACAAGGCCAACCAGGCCGCAAAACAAATTCGTGATCTGGCTGTGCGTCTGGCAGATGTGGCCAAAGCGAGCAAGGACGTAAGCAGCGACCTTGCAGCACGCATCGAACACAGCAATAGCGGGGCTCAGGAACAGGCTCAGCGCGTGGCGGAAACCACATCCGCCATGGAACAGATGAATCTTGCGGTAACCGATATCGCCAGCAACGCCGCGGCATCCGCCAAGGGCGCGCAGGAAACCCGCGACGCGGCGACGGAAGGAGTGAACGTTGTCGGTCAGGTCATGGAAAGCATTCAGAAAGTTCAGGATGATTCTCTTGAACTCAAGGATGTCATGACAGATCTGGACAAACATGCGCAGAACATCACCCAGATCATGAACGTCATTTCCGACATCGCGGATCAGACCAACCTCCTTGCGCTCAATGCGGCCATTGAAGCGGCCAGAGCAGGAGAAGCCGGACGCGGCTTCGCCGTGGTGGCCGATGAAGTGCGCAAACTGGCGGAAAAGACCATGGCCTCCACTTCGGATGTGGCCAATGCCATCGGTTCCATCCAGGAAAGCTCCTCAAAGAGCATCAGTCAGGTGGAACGCAACGTTTCCAATATCAACGTTACCAAGGAACTCGGGGCAAAGGCTCGGGATACGCTGAACGAAATACTGGATATGGCGATCAACTCGGCCGACAAAATCCAGGCTATTGCCGCGGCCAGTGAAGAGCAGTCCGCCACCAGTGAAGGCATCAACCACAATATCGGGCAAATCAACATCATCGCCACAGAAACCGCATCAAACATGGAAGAAGCCTCCCGTACTGTGGCGGAACTCGAGCGTCAGATCTCCGTACTGACAGGCCTCATTGATTCGCTGAACAGGCAATAGCAGTTCCTGCGCGCAAAGCTGAAAAGGCTCTTCCCGCATAATTATGTCTTCTGCAGGGGCAGCATTTCCCCAAAAGAGCATGTAACCAGAGCGGGCGCATCCAGAAGGATGCGCCCGCTCTGGTTAGTTCGCCTCAAAAAAAGACGAAGAGGCGTTATTTTTCAATTATTGCTCAGAAAAGCAGCCCCGGACAAGCAAGCCTCTTTTCCGATTCTCCCCTATCCTACAGCCGCACATATTGCCTTTAATCAGGCTATTGCCTGATTAAAGCATCCTGCGTTTTCCGGCTTACCCGTATTTTCCGGACAATCCTCTCTATGCCTCGAGAGAACGTTCCAGCACATAGGAAGGCTGACGCCCATATCCGTCCAGCTTCAGCGTATATGTTCCGCTGTCGTCACGACTGACTTCCAGCACGGCAAACTGATTGTCCCTGTGTTCATCCAGTCCCCCCGCGCTGCTTGTGACGCTCCAGGCACGATAATCGCTGACTCCGACATTACCGTTGAGTACCACATAGTGGATCCCCTTGATATTGGAATAGCCTCCCTGATGATCGTGCCCGGAAATCACGGCCAGCACACGTCCGCTCTCTTCCAATATGCCTCGTACGACAGACGCGTTTTTGATATTGTGATCCTGATCGTCCACCCGATCCAATGTCTGATGTGAAAACAGAATCGTCGGAAGATCTGTTCCCTTCAGATCCGCACGGAGCCATTCCAGTTCCTGAGGAGGGATGACGGTATCCGTCCAGTCCCAGAAGGTATCTTCCGGCGTATTCATATCATAGGGCCGGAACTCTCCTGGCGTATAGTCAGCATCCAACACGACGAAATGAATGTTTCCCGCATCCCAGGAATACCAGGTCTGGCCCTGAGGAATACCCGTATTGCTGATATTGCCGAGAAACTCATCCCGCCGGAGATTATCAAAATCATGATTCCCAAGCACATGATAATGCGGGCAGGAAATGGACGTGAATGTTTTTTCGATTCCGGCAAGATTCTTCAGCGGATCCGTTCCCGGTGAAAGCGTATCCACAAAGTCGCCAAGTTCCACCACAAAGGCCGGTTTTACAGCAGCCATGGCATCCGCAAAAGCACGCATCTTCTTCATTGCGGCGGAATACCGGCGTGTGTCGCTGTCGTCTTTGGTGGTGTAGTGCATATCTGTGACAATTCCGGCCCTGACCAGAGTACCTGACTTCTGTGCGGCGCGAGCGGGGCGAACCATTTGCAACATGCCGAACCCTGCTGCGGCCATACTCATTTTGAGCGCGTCACGTCTGGAAATGCCATGAGCCATGATAATTCTCCTTGTATGTTCATTGCAATAAGGGCTGCATGGCAGGGAAATAGCTCCCCACAGAGAGGAAAAAAAGGCAAAAGCCGTTAATCCTGTGTAAAATTCATATCAAATGGCAGAGTTCGACGCTGTCTTGCTTCGGGGAGCTTCAAAAAAACGGCAGCTCTTAAGACGAAAAAGAAACGAACTCCCTTCAGCCTCACTCTGTCCCCGGGGGTCGGGAACTCATAATTCAAAGCCTTTGGCAAGCAGCGTCGGCTTTCCGAAAACTCATTTTCCGGAAGGAAGTTCATGCGTTTCTTGTCGAGATAAAGGGGAGGTCCATCACTCCCCCATATAAAGGCTGCAACTGCACATAGCCGTAACGTGCAATTTCGCGCTCTGCCGAAAAAGAGGAAGAGGGGCAGGAGCCGGAGATATGTTGCTCAGTCCTCTATGCCGGCGATCAATTTTTCCGCGTCGCTGCGCAGTCTTGAAGGCAGCTTCCAGAGCGTTCCGCAAATCTCCAGATGTTCCATATCCCCGAGGGCAAGAGGTTCAGGAGCGCAGGACTGTCCCCGACTGTCCAGAACACGCAACACAAGAGGACGCAATCCTGCCCGGCTGTCCGCCTCAAGTACGACGGCAAGGCTTCCATCCGACAGATGGACAAAAGAGCCCGGAGGATAAACGCCCATAAGTCGAATGAAGGCCTGAGGATAACCGGGAGCAAAGTGGCTGTCTTTCTCATGATACATACAGCCCAGGGCCCTGTAGGGCGTCACCTGCTTCCGATATCCGCGCGGGCTGGACATGGCATCATACATGTCCACAACTGCCAGAACCCGCCCGGTGAAGGATATTTCCTTTCCCGACTTGCCGTATGGATAACCGGAGCCGTCATGACATTCATGATGATCCAGTTCCCCATCCAGCACAATGGGCGAAACATTGTCCCAAAAGCGCAGGAATTCCTGTCCCTTAAGGACATGCGCCTGCATTTCTTCCATTTGTATGGGAGAAAGCCCGCCCGGATACAGCAAAATATGCTCGGGAACAAAAAGCTTGCCCACATCGTGGAGAAAACCGGCGGCAACGAAGTCGGGAAGAAACTCCTCCCTGACGCCGAGGTGCATGGCAAAGGCTGCGCTCAAAACAGCAGTATTTACACTGTGCGAAAGCAGATAGACATCATCGCAGCGCAGTTTGCACAGACTGAGCAGCGCAGCCCTGTTTCGAAGCAGGCTTGCCGTAACCTCCCCTGCCCATGCAGTCAGCTCCGTGCGGGGGAAAAGATCCCGCTTTTCCTCAAAGATATTGCGCGCCAGCTCCATGCCCCTGTCCCTCAGGGCACATGCCGCGGCAAACTCCGCCCGCATGGACAGGCGGGCAGGCGCAGGAATCCGATTCCGGGAACGGAGCGTGCGCTCGGGAATGGAATCGACGACATAACGATCCGCGTATGGATTGATGATACGGGCGATGATCTCTCTGTCTTCCATGAGTCTTTCCCGCTTTTCCTTCCCGAGGCCGTCCGCTGCATTGCGGAGTCTTCTGCCGTGATTTATTCCACAGTGACGCTCTTTGCCAGATTGCGCGGCTGATCCACGTCCTTGCCCAGATAGTCGGCCACTTCATAACTGAACAGCTGCAAGGCCGGCAGGGCAAGAAACGAGGCAAGTTCAGAATGACAGGAAGGCAGCATCCAGAGAACATCCGCATGCAGATCACCACATTCGCCGCAGGAATCCGGCTGCGTAAGCACAATCACCCTGCCCTGACGGGCCTGCACCTGTTCGATGTTCGACACCATTTTGGCGAAGAATTCATCACGAAGAGCCAACGCAAAGGTAGGGAAATCAGGATCTATCAGAGCAATGGGGCCATGCTTCATCTCGCCAGCAGCATATCCCTCCGCATGAATGTAGGAAAGTTCCTTGAGTTTGAGCGCACCTTCCAAGGCCAGAGGATAGGAAGGCCCGCGCCCCAGATAAAAGAAGCTCCTGGCTCCGGAATATGTGCGCGCCGCATGGGTTGCGGTTTCCCGCATGGCCGGAAGCGCGCCTTCCAGCAGAGCGGGCAGGCCGCGCAAATGCGTAAGAAGCGCGGAATCGTCCTTTTTGCCCCTGCGCTTTCCCCAGTACAGAGCCAGCAGCAGCAACACCACCATCTGACTGCACATGGCCTTGGTGGACGCGACGCTGATTTCCGGGCCTGCCTGAGTATAAAGTACGGCGTCGGCCTCCCGCGCAATGGACGAGCCCACGACATTGCACAGGCCCAGCGCAGCTCTGCCCTTTTCTTTTGCCAGCCGCAGGGCCGCAAGGGTATCCGCCGTTTCTCCGGACTGGCTGATGGCCAGCACGGCCTCGCCCTCCTCCAGCAGCGGATCCCGATACCGAAACTCGGAGGCAATTTCCACATCCACCGGAATACCGCCGAATTTTTCCAGAAAGCGCGCCCCCCACAAGCCTGCATTGTACGATGTTCCACAGGCGACAATACGCAGACGCCGCGGCACATCCATTCCGTCCAGCTCGGGAAGAGAGACTCCGTCGAGCACATCCCGCGCAGGATCGGCAGGCACACGTCCGGCCATGCACTCGGCAACAACCCTTGGCTGCTCCATGATCTCCTTGATCATGAAGTGCTTGTACCCGTCCTTACAGGCAGACTGCATATCCCAGGCTATGCGTGTCGTTGCCCGACTCACGGGAGCAAGATCGTCAAGACGGAACAGCTCCCAAGAACCGCCCCCTCGCCCGATACGCGCAATCTCTCCATCTTCAAGAAACACAACGTCGCGCGTGTAGTTCAAAAACGCGGGCACATCAGAGGCAACAAAACATTCTCCGGTTCCCACGCCGATCAGAAGCGGTGCCGACAAACGTGCGGCATACACTGTTCCCGGCTCTTCCGGGGCAACCATGGCCACGGCATACGCTCCCCGGGCGCGACGCAGGGCACGGGCAAAGGCTTCGAGCAGAGAAGAGGCTCTCTTCCGCTCTTCCTCAATAAGACAGGCCAGGACTTCCGTATCCGTATCCGAAACAAAGGTACAGCCGGAAGCCGTCAACTCATCACGAAGCTCCTGAAAATTTTCGATGATCCCATTATGGACAATGGCCAGGGAACCACCCCGGGCAAGATGCGGATGAGCGTTGCGTTCTTCAGGCGCGCCGTGCGTGGCCCAGCGGGTATGCCCTATGCCGCAGGTGGAGATCATGACCGGCTCATGGGCAAGTTTGGCCTCCAGGGCGGACAACCTGCCTGCGGCTTTGACCACATGAAGTTTTCCCGCCTGAATAAAAGACACGCCGGAAGAGTCATAGCCCCTGTATTCCAGATGATGCAGCCCTTCAACCAAAAGCGGAACCGCAGGACGATGCCCGCTGTAGCCGATGATTCCACACATGTGCAAAACCTCTCGTAAAACAACTGTGCCCCCATAGTAGCCGTCAAGCCGGACTCGGGCAAGAAATACTTCAGGGGACATCGTATAAGCCGCTGAAAGAACAGGAAAATAAGACGAGGGGCCGCCGGACGAATCCGACGGCCCCCACGACTTATCGTTCAAAGACGGGTATTACTTCTTTTCGGGATTGAAGCTGGCCGGCACATTGTTCACTTCGAGCAACTTCCGCCAGTCCGGGGTACCGGCAGGCATCAACGGATGCTTCACGCTCATATCCTTGCCCTTGAAGCGGGGGTCATCCTTGGCATAACGCAGAGCCTTATGCACGGAAAGCTGTCTCACGTCGCCATATGCGTTGGAAGCGGCATAAACCTTGTTGTCTCTGCCCATGGGGTTGATGAATTCCCATACAATGCGCTTATCAGGCAGAACTTCGATGGTGTGGCCACCGGCCAGCGTAGCCGTGATCAGCCAGTTGCCGTTGGGCAGCTTCTGTGCGCCGCTCTGCGTGGCGGAATAGTAGTTCCAGTCACGAGTATTGACATCGGAAGCCTTCCACTGCCACACAACAGCGTTCTTCTTCGGGTCAAGTTCCACGGCGCGGGTGTAGTTGCCGGAAGGACGGGTATGTCCGTTATCCATGATGGAAATGGTACCTTCCGCAGTCCAGTCCGGAGCGTGGGGGCCGAAGAGCTTCTGATCGCCGTCGTCGCCGTAACCGGCAGGAGCCTTACCCTTGCCGTAGTTGGCAGGGTTGCCCCAGCGATACTTAATGCCGCCATCGCTCTTATAATCAATGATATACACTTCCGCGAGGTTGCGGGACGTTATGGCTATTTCGTTGGTCTCGGGATTATAGGCCACGCCGTTGAAGTGCGTCCAGTCCGGGCCGGCCCAGATTCGGTTCAGGTTGGGAACAAACTTATTGATGTCAATCTGATCCGCACCGGTACCGATGTGATCCCAGACATCCCATTCCCACACGATTTTCCCGGTTCCGTGTTCGATTTCCCGGATGACGTCAGGCCAGATACCTTCAATGGTCTGTTTGCCCTGCTTGAACCCTTCCTTGAACAGATAGCGGCCGGGAGCGTCGGGTTTGAGCCCCTTGGCAAGCGCGTCTTCATAGGAATGTTTCTTCCAGACCAGAATCAGAAGATTGCCGTTGGGCATCACTTCAAAGGTATGGTGAGAAACTTCTTCATTGGGAATATAGCTCTTATATTCCCATACCTTCTTCCCATCCCAGTCGAATTCTTCAAACAGACCGGCCTGTCCGCCAAAGCCAGGCTGCACGCCGGGCAGAGTGGAATGCCGGATCAGGTTGCCGTTGGGCATTAATTCTGCATAGAAGCATCCATAGTCGCTTTTCCACTCGTGAACCACATTACCATCCATGTCTATCAGATAAGTAATGTTGGCCCGCTGCGGCGCAATCAGGGTGTAGCCGTCAAAGGTACCCGGAGCCTTGTGCAACAGCCCCAACGGACCCTTGAAGGCCTCGTAGGCCTGCGCACTCCCCGCCAGTGCCACCGCGGCGAGAGCCGCAGCAAAAACCTTGGCTAAACGATTCATGTGAACACTCCTGTAAAAATGAGGTTAGGGCATTCATTCCCTGGCAGCTGAACCTATGGAGTAGCACAGTATCGGAAATTCGCGCTCGGCTCGATGTCGAGTTCGTCATCTTTTCCGTGAGCGCCATGAGCTTTCACAACCGGGGAACCAGAGGCTTTCCTTTTATATAATCATATTACAACAAAATGTCGACAATTCTATACGCAGATTTTAACTATATGTTTTTTTTAAAAAATATATATAATGATATTACCATATTACAAAACAAATAAATATTAAACACCAAATGTAATTCTCATATTGCCCGGAGTATATACAAGAGCGGAAGGAATTGCTTCCTTCCGCCCGATATCCGTTCAGAACATATTTGATTCCGCTGAACCGCTACTTCGCGGCAGGACGGGTCACAACCCAGGGTTCATCAAACTGCACCGCAGGGCTCTTGTCCAGAACAGGCTTGAAGTTGGGGATATTACCCTTGTCGTCGGGCAGCATGATGAAGCTTTTGGGTTCCACCGGCGCAGTCACCGGAGTTTCCACAGGCTTCTTCAGCTGAGGTACCCATTCATAGGGTACGGCGTAGGCACGATAGGTGGTATTGGCCTTCTGAGCCGCAGAATACCCATAGGGAGAACGGTATTCCCACACAATTTCACCCATAGGAGTCACTTCAAAGATGCGGCTGCATGCGCCCTCATCGATCAGCGTATTACCGTTGGGCAGACGTTGAGCGATGGAAATATAGGGCGAGAAGAAGAACTTGTAGCCATGCTGTCCGCCGGCAATCTTCATGACAGGCGCGGAGTATTCCCATACGCGGGTCTTGGTGACCGGATCAAACTCGATGATGCGGCTCCAGGCATGGGCCTGCGTATCGCCGTACATGTCGCCAGGCATGGTTCCGCCGTTATCGAAGAGCAGAATATTACCTTCTCCGGGCAGTCCCTTGGGGATCATGTGCGTACCATGCACGCCGGTGATCGGAGCCAGAGCGGCATCAGCCCCAACAAAGGGAGGCGCAACCTGCCACACGATATCGCCGGTTTCGTGATCGATAATGAACAGATGCGAGGTATTGCGGCTGTCGCAGATGATGTTGTCCGGATGGAAACGCTTGTCGCCGGCATCATACCATTTATTCGGGCCGAGCCAGGAAGCACAGTTGATATGGAACCAGTCCACACCGCCGTGCTTGCCGCCGTACCAGTTCAGGCTCTGCATCTTGTTGACGGCTGCGTCTGTGAATCCGAACTGGGAAAAATGCTCGCTGGCGGACCACTTCCAGATCACGTCGCCCTTGCTGTCAACGATGTAGATATTGTCGTCAAGTATATCCAGCTTGTTGATACGGGGATTCTTTGTAACATTGTGTGCAAGTATCAGCATCTTGCCGTCTTTTTTCGGCTCCATGCCGGGGGCGTAATAGCCGACGGAAGAACCTTCAAGCTGGAAGTCATGATGCTGACAGGCAGCCCAGAAGGAACCGTCCGCATCTGCGGTCTGCCCTTTATCGCCCTTTTCCACCTTGCGCCATTTATCAAACTTGCGAACAATGTTGCTGTCCCAGTCCAGAATGGCCACGGCACTCTGATCCTGGAATCCACCGGGGACGGGCGGGAAAATCGAGGTCAGCAGATATCCGCCGGGAAGAACCTTGTTGGGCTGTCCGGCCGCCCCGCGGTTGTCCCATTCCTTGACCAGATTGCCATTACGGTCAATCAGTTTGGGATAACTTCCCGAAAGGACAACATAACTGTTCCAGCACTTGGAGGGATCATATTTAATGGTTCCGACAGGGATGACATCGGTCTGTGCCTGCGCCGCCCCCGCACAGAGGCACACTACGCCCATTCCGATCGCAAGAGTTTTCAATAGCTTCATTCGACCCATCCTTTACGCGCTAACTGTCCGCGTGCGACCGGCGCGGGGAACATCGACGCTCCCTCTCCTGGCGCAATCGCAACTCTTATCGAGCAGATAGTATGTCCGGCGGGGTAAACCCACCGGACACTACTTCATTATCTTATTACTTGGCTCCGGGCATGGGCACGGTTTCACACTTGGAGAAAACTTCAAGCCAGTTGGGAGATCCGGCAGGCATGAGATCACGCTTGGCGCTCATGTCCTTACCCTTGAAGCCGGGCCAGTCCTTGCCGTAACGCACAGCCTTGTGTACGGAATCGCCGTTGCCGCCATGGCCGTTGCTCAGAGCATAGGCCTTATCCTTGGCGACGGGATTCACATATTCCCATACGATACTATGATCCTTGGTTACTTCGATGATATGCCCGGGAGACGACGTGGTAATTACCCAGTTACCGTTGGGCAGCTTCTGCGCACCGTTCTGGAAGGCGGAATAGAAGTTGCTGTCGGCAGCCTTGGCCAGCTTCGGCGTCCACTGCCAGACTACGGCGTTCTTTTTGGGATCGAGTTCTACCGCACGGGTGTAGTTGCCGGAAGGACGATAGCAGCCGTTATCCATGATCGACAGGGTGCCTTCAGCCGTCCAGTCCGGAGCGTGGGGACCCCACAGTCTCTGATCGCCGTCCTTGGCATAACCCCAGGGAAGATCGCCCTTGCCGTAGTTGCCGGGGTTGCCCCAGCGATACTTGATGCCGCCGTCGCTCTTGTAATCGATGATGAACACTTCGCCGAGGTTACGGGAAGTGAAGGCGATTTCATTGGTTGCGGGGTTATAGGCCACGCCGTTGAGGTGAGTCCAGTCAGGCCCGGCCAGGGCGCGCATGATGTTGCCCAGGTCGCAGAAGGCGTTGATGTCGATCTTGTCCGGAGTGGTTCCGATATGATCCCATACCTTCCATTCCCAGACGGTCTTGCCGGTGCCGTGTTCGACTTCACGGATTACGTCGGGCCATATGCCTTTGCACATATAGCCGTTGCTGATCTTCATGCCATCCTTGAAAAGGGTGCGGCCGCGCTTGTTGGGATCAAGACCCTTGGCAATGGCGTCTTCATAGGAACGATATTCCCACACCAGAAGCAGCACGTTGCCGTTGGGCATCACTTCAAAGGTATGGTGCGACACTTCCTTGCCGGGAGTATAACACTTGTATTCCCATACCTTTTTGCCGTTCCAGTCGAATTCTTCCAGCAGACCGGCCGCTCCGCCGAATTCGGGATTGCGATCAGGCAGGCGGGAATGACGCAGCATGTTTCCGTTGGGCAGCAGTTCGGCATAGAAGCAGCTGTAATCGCTCTTCCATTCGTTCACAACCTTGCCGTCCATATCCAGAAGATACGTTGTTTTGGAGTTCTGCGGCGCCAGAAGGGTATAGCCTTCATAGGTGCCCTGTTTCTTCTGCAACAGACCAAGCGGACCCTGAAAAGCTTCATAGGCCGTCGCCGTCATTGCACTGGTGGCCAGAAAGGCAAGAGCCAGGCATCCAGTCAAGATACGGTTCATACACAACATCCTTTTCGCGTTGGAGAGTGTGCGCTGTATGGAGCCGAAGGCTCCATACGGTATTCTGTCGAGACACAATGTCCCGGACTTTCCTGTTTTATTCTTCGAGAGCCGCCGGAACGACGCGGACATACTTCTTGACGGTTTCAGGCTTGCCTTCCGCATTCACGGGCAGAGGAACGGCATCCTTTGCCAGCGTGGATGTCCAGTTGGGCAGCTTTCCTTCCCTCTTCATCTTCTTGCCGGCAAATCCGGGGAAGTCCGAGGGGTAACGTATCGCCTTGTGGATACTGTCTCCACCCTTACCATGAATATTGGATGCCCGGTAAATCTGATCGGCCTTGATCGGGTTGGCCAGTTCCCAAACAATGTTCTTCTCGTTGGTTACTTCAATGACATGTCCGTCATTGCTTGTGGTCAGCAGCCAGTTGCCGTTGGGCAGCTTCTGCGCACCGTCCTGATAGTGGGAATAGAAATTGCTGCCGTTGGCCTTTACCGCCATGGGAGTCCACTGCCAAACCACTCTATTGGTCTTCGGATCCAGTTCGACAGCACGGGTGTAGTTTTCGGAAGGACGACGGGCGCCGTTGTCGATGATGGAAAGATTTCCGTTGGGCAGCCAGTCGGGGGCATGGGGGCCGAACAGCTTCTGATCGCCGTCGTCCGCATAGCCCGCAGGAGCCAGTCCCGCTCCGTAATTGGCCGGATTGCCCCAGCGGTACACAATGTCACCGCTCTTACGATCGATGATGTACACTTCCGCCAGATTGCGTGAGGTCACCGCAACCTGATCCGTATCGGGATTGTAAGCCACACCGTTGAAATGGGTCCAGTCCGGCCCGGCATAGGCCTTGTACACCTTGGCCGTACAGAACTTGTTGATATCAATCTGATTCTTGCCCGTTCCGATGTGATCCCACACATGCCATTCCCAGACGGTCTTTCCGGTTGCGCGATCCACCTCGCGAAGGAAATCGGGCCAGATTCCGTCCAGATGCTTCTTTGCGTCAACAAAGCCTTCCTTGAACAGATAACGATCCTTAGTCGGCTTCATTCCCTTGGCAAGGGCTTCATCATAGCTCTTGAACTCCCAGCCAATCAGCAGATAGTTACCGTTGGGCATGATTTCATAGGTATGGTGGGAGACTTCCTTCCCGGGAATATACATCTTGTATTCCCAGATTTTGTTGCCGTTCCAGTCAAACTCTTCCATGATTCCTGCGGCGCCGCCGAACAGAATAAGACCGGTATCTTTGAGTTCAGGAAGCACTCCGTGCCGTGAGAGAGTCCCATCGGCCTTCAATTCACCCCAGAAGCCGACATACTCGCTTTCCCATTTATTGACAATATTACCTTTATTATCAATAAGATAGCTTGTTTTACTCTGCTGCGGCGTCAGCAGCACATAGCCATCCGTCACACCTGCTTCATTGGTAAGAACCCCAAGAGGCCCTCTGAATGCCTCGTTGGCAGAGGCTCCTCCTGCCGCAAGCACGACAGCGAGAGTCGTACTTGCTGCAAAGGAAATTAAGCGTTTCATAATCTCTCCCTTCTTTGAAAGTCGACATTCCCGGCTTCGGATGACTATCGAAAAGCTGTTCCAAATGACGCAGTATTTCGCCCCCACCGGTACAGGGGTTGTATCGACTTGCTCTTACTTGAGTTCAGCAGCTTTGAGCATAGCGGCCTGATCCCACAGCTCATACCACTTGGGCGCACCGGGGAAGAGCGTCTGAGCCCTGGAGAGATCCTTTCCCTGAAGGCCGGGATAATCCTTTCCGTAGCGGAATGCGCGATGCACGAAATTGCTCATGATGTTGATATCTTCCAGACCGGTCGGGTCATCGAAGGAATGGGAATCCTCCAGCAGCGCCACGGGGCCTTTCAGGGTCCAGGGGCTGACGTATTCCCACACCACATGGGGCTTCTTGCCCTTTGTCACTTCAAAAATGTGTCCGGTATTGGTGGAGGTGATCAGCACATTACCGTTGGGCAGAAGCTGGCCCGCGCCCTGATAGGCGGAATAAAAACCGTTGGGATTCTGTGCCCGGTATTCCCACTCGACTTCGCCGGTCTTGCTGTTGAGAATGATCACGCGCGAACGATTTACACTCGGCCTGTTCCAGCCGTTATCAAACAGCATGATGCGTCCGTCGCCCAGCCATGTGGCATCATGAGGACCAAACAGTTGCTGATCGCCGTCATCGCACCAGCCGGGTTTCTTGGCCTTGGAATCGTAGGTGGTGGGGTTGCCCCAGCGGAATGCAATCTTGCCGCTGGATTTGTCCACAAGGAACACTTCGCTGAAATTGCGCGAAGTAAACAGGATCTGATCCGTTTCCGGAATATAGGTCACACAGTTGATGTGTACCCAGTCGGAATCCCCATAATAATTGTCGATGGGCAGCTTGTAATTGATATCAAGCTTGTCCTTGCCTTTGCCGATATGATCCCAGGTATGCCAGGCCCAGACTTCTTTACCGTTCTTGTCCACTTCAACGATATAGTCTTCCCACAGTCCGTCATACTGATACTTTGCATCGGGATCCGGCTTTGCAGGAATGGTGCCCTTCTTGCGACCTTTGGCCACAGCCTCGTCATAGGACTTGTATTGCCATGCGACAATCAGCGTATTTCCATTGGGCATGCGGCTGAAAGCATGATGCTGATTGGCCTGCGGGCCGTGAATTTTATGCTCCCAGACAACATTTCCGTCCCAGTCAATTTCCTGCACACCTCCGGAAACGCCGCCGAAAGGCACATATTTTGGATCGTAGCGGATCCCGCGCAAAAGATTGCCGTTGGGCAATAGTTCCGCATACAGGCCGGGTTTTCCGGCTGTGTGCCAGGTATGGACAACATCACCTTTCATATCGATGAGGTACACATCGTTGGTCATGTTCGGCGACAGCAGTGTATAGCCGTCATACGCGCCGTATTTGTTCCATACATGAACTCCCGTCGGAGTACTCAACGTTTCCACTGCAAGTGAAGAACCCGCGCAGAAACAGACGGCACCCAATCCCAGTGCCAGAGTCTTCAGAAAACGCATTTTCCCCTCCCCGTCAGGAATTTCTTCTCCCGACGACCGCAACATATGCGACAAATCTGCGCTCAACAAAGGGCTGCCTCCCATCCGGATGATGAAAGGCAGCCCTTTCAGACTTTCTGATTATTTCTTCGGAGGCATGGCAACCCAGGGATCTTCAAACTGCACGTTGGGCAGCTTGTCCATCTTGGGCTTGAAATCAGGAATATTGCCGTTGACGTCGGGCAGCATAATGAAGGAGTTCGGGATAACGGGAGCCACAACGGCGGTCTCCACGGGCTTCTTCAACTGCGGAACATAGTCATAAGGCACAGCGTAGGCGCGATAATTAATCACGCCCTTAAGTCCGGCGACATAGCTGTACGGGGAACGATATTCCCACACGATGTCACCGCGCGGCGTCACTTCAAACACACGCCCGGTCGAACCTTCGTCGATCATAGTGTTACCGTTGGGCAGACGCTGTGCAATGGAGATGAAGGGCGAATAGAAGAACTGCTGTCCGAACTGACCAGGCGAAACCTTCATCATGGGAGCGGAATATTCCCATACGCGATGCTTGGTGATCGGATCAAATTCAATGACACGGCTCCAGGAATGCGCCTGCGTATCTGCATACAGGTCGTTACTCATGGTTCCGCCGTTGTCAAAGATGAGGATATTGCCTTCGCCGGGCAGCCCCTTGGGGATCATATGCGTGCCGTGTACGCCGGTAATCGGAGCCAGTGCGGCGTCTTCGCCGACGAAGGGAGGCGCAACCTGCCACACGATGTCGCCGGTTTCATGATCGATGATGAACAAATGAGAAGAGTTACGGCTGTCACAAATGATGTTGTCGGGATGGAAACGCTTGTCGCCAGCGTCATACCACTTGTTCGGTCCAAGCCAGGAGGCGCAGTTGATGTGCAGCCAGTCCACACCGCCCAAACTCTTCCCACGACGAGTCATTGCCTGAAGTTTGTTGATTGCGGGATCCGTAAAGCCGAACTGAGAAAAATGTTCGCTGGCATACCACTCCCAGATGACTTCTCCCTTGGCATCCACAATATAAATGACATCATCCAGCAGAACATCCTTGTTAATGCGTGGATTCGTTTTATTCGCGTGAGCAAGAATCAGCATCTTGCCGTCCAGTTTGGGATTGGCACTAGGGGCGTAATACCCGACGGGAGACCCTTCAAGCTGGAAATCATGATGCTGCCGGGAAGCCCAGTAGGTGCCGTCAGCTTCAGCAGGCTGACCGGGTTCCCCCTTTTCCAGCTTCTGCCATTTGTTAAATTTGCGTACGATATTGCCGTCAAAATCCAGAATGGCAACCGTATTCAAATCCTGAGACCCCTCTGAGAGGTGTGGATAAAGACTGGTGAGCAAATGACCGCCGGGATACACCTTATTGGGCATACCGTAACCGCCCTTGGTATCCCATTCCTTGACCAGATTACCGTTACGGTCAATCAACTTGGCTGTGGCGCCGGGAACGTCCGGAGTGAGGATTACATAACTGTTCCAGCACTTGGAAGGATCATACTTGATGGTTCCCACAGGGATGACATCCGTTTCGGCAAGAGCCGAACCAAAGCACAGTCCGAGCATGCCGATCCCCATCATGAAGGATTTCACAAAATTCATACATTCTCTCCCATCTGTTCAGCGAAAAAAGCGCTGCGGCAAACTGACAAGCGACCGACAGTCTCGCAAAAATCGGAAGACTGGAATACATGGTCTTCCTTGCCCCATCCGTTCCCAGCGGGAAGCTGAGATCGGACGGGGATTATTTTTTTAGTAGGCCTTCATGCCGGAGCTGCCTTCAGGATTGAAGAGCAGGTCAGTTCCGGTTTCTTCAGGGCTGAGAATCATGAGCAGCTGAGGAGTCATACCGGGCACTTTGGCCAGGTCGTCTTCCGTGAGGAACTGATGGCCTTCGCTGCGATATTTCACGATATTTTCCGCCACATCCTTGGGCAGGGAAATGCCTTCTTCCTTGGCGAAGTTGACCATACGGTCAGCATCGGCGCGGTTGAAGCTGAAGGAGGCAGCCATGGCCGGAGCCGTAAACACGGCGGTCAGCGCGATTGCAGACAGCACTGCTTTAATATTCATGATGAAACTCCTTTGTTAGACGATCGATTAAATGGGCAGGCCGTCCGCCGGGACGGACGGCCGCAGAATCAGCACTTGGAGGGGCCGAGAACCATGTCGGCGTTATCAGGATCGTACCACACGCTGTCGTTTTCTTCGACAGGCATGATCGCTTCAAAGGTGCTGTTGTCCAATCCGGGAACCTTCATGAGGTCATCAGAAAACTTGAAAGGAGTCTTCTTGGAGGTCTCGATAATGGCCTTGGCAAGTTCTTCCGTGATGTTGGCATCCGGAATAGCCATCAGTTGTTCCACCGTGGCCTTGTTCAGGTCGAAGGGGGCAAGTTCTTCGGCATTGGCCATGCCGCCGAACGTCAACGTGGCGGCGGCGATGAGCATGGCGAGAAAGCGTTTCATAATCACTGTACTCCTTAATGATTGCCGGAATGACTAAGCCTTGTAGGCAGTCTTGCTGGCGGGCAGACGCCATTCCGTATTCTTGGGCGGGACAACTTCGTATTCGGCAGGCTTCTTGATCTGCGGAACGTAGTCGTAAGGCACGCGGTAGGCGCGGTACACCAGGTTGAAATTGCCGCTGGGGTTGTACCAGGGGCTGATGTATTCCCACACGATTTCGTGATCGGGGGTGACTTCCTGAAGCTGGCCGACTGCGCCGTTGGTGATCAGGGTGTTGCCGTTGGGCAGACGCTGAGCGGAGCTGACATAGTCGCTGTAGAACTTGTAGCCTTCGCGCAGGCCCATTGTGGCGGCAGAATGTTCCCACACCTTTTCCAGCGTGACCGGGTTGAACTCGATGACGCGGGAATAGTCGCGCCGGGAGTTGGACCAGCCGGTTTCTGTGGCGGGGTTGCGCGGGCCGTAACCGGAATAGCCGCCGTTGTCGTAAATCATGATGTTGCCCGCTCCGGGCAGTCCGGCGGGAATCATGTGCGTATGATGCTGACCGACGATCTGTCCGAGACGGCTGAGAGCGCGTCCCTTCTGAGGTTCGCCGTTCAGATACCACACGGAATCCTTGTAGTAGTCCGGGCCGATATGCCAGACGATCTTCTTCGTTTTCTTGTCGATGATGAAGCTGGTCTGGGTCTGGCGGTTGGATACGATGATGTTGTCAGGGTGGGCCCAGGAATGCTTCACCGGATCTTCATCATACCAGTGGTTCGGGCCGAGCTTGGACATGGAGTTGCAGTGAATCCAGTCCGCAGCCTTGACGCCGGGAGTACGGGTCACCTGCCAAGTGGGGTACTTGAACATGGTTTTCTTGAAATCGTCATCGAAGGGCATTTCGTCGAAGTGATCGCTGAAGCGATAATCCCAGACGATCTTATTGTTCTTGTCCACTTCGAAGATGTAGTCGTCGTCCAGAGGAGAACGGGCGGTCAGCGTGTACCCGTTGTCTTCGGGAGTGGTGAACAGGTGCGAGAGTACCAGAATATTTTCGTCGGGTTCGAACAGCACGTCCTGAGTCGGGCTGTAGTAGCCGGTGGGGCTGCTGTGAACCTGATAGTCATGGTGCATACCGGCGAGAGGAATGTTACGGACGATCTTGCCGTCAAAATCACAGATGGAGAGGTCGGCAGACATGGGGTCGCCGTAGGTACGGCCGACCATTTCCGGTTTCTGACGGGTGGCTCCCATAACGTAGCCGCCCTTGAGGATCTTGGTGGGATGTTCCAGTTCGCTGACGTGCTTCCATTCCTTGACGACATTGCCGTTCATGTCGATGAGCACGCAACCTTCGCCGGCTGTTTCCACGCCGAACACAGTGAAGCCGCTCCAGCATTTTTCAGGCTTGTAGATCGTTGTTCCGTGAGGAAAGACTGACGGAAAAGCACGACCCATACGGGGCATCATGGCAACGCCTGCGGTCGCTGCCATACCCATGAGAAAATTACGTCGATTCACAATACACCCTCTTGTCAGAAGTGTGCGGTTCGCCGGGCGGCGAACTACATTTTTCTTTTATTTAAGCAAAAAACGTACCGTTCGAAAAATGTATGTAAAAGCAATGAGAAATAAAAAACTAGCTCAAAAAACTGTGCGATATTCCGTGCGTTTTTTTTATAATTGAGCGGAATACCGCACAGATACACGGCTTGTCAGTCGTCTCTTCCTGGGCTACGAACAGAAGCAGGAGGATCGATCTCTTGCTGAAACAGTTATTATGCTTCGCCGAAACGCTGCTGCTCCGGGCTTTGCAAAGTAAAACAAAGATCTGCTTATCAGCCGGTGAACGCTGGAAGCTCGTCTTGTCTGTTCTGTTCTTTTTGTGTGCGACGTTGCACACATCTGCGGCTTTTGGAGGAGAACGTCTGCTTATCGGCATCCCCCGGAGCCTGCCGCCCCTGGCCTTCTTTAATAACCACAGCAACAGTCCTCGGGGGCTTTGCGTGGATCTGAGCGTCATGCTCGGCGCCAAGCTCAAAAGGGAAGTACGTTTTATTTCAGCCTCGCCGGAGGAATTGTCCCGACGTTTGAACGACGGCACGCTCGACTTCATCATCGGCGCTCCTCTGAACGACGTTTCCTATCATGGCCGTGTCACCCTGATTACCCCATTTGGATTGAACCGGCGTATTCTGGTAAGCGCTCCGGAAACGCACATCACCTGCGAGCAGGATTTTCAAAATCAGCGCATACTTGTCTTAAAGGATGATCCCTTTCTGGATACCGTTTCGCAAAACGGCGGTATCCCGCTCATTTCCAGTTCCTACAGAAGCGCGCTTCAGCGTCTCTCCATGCACGAGGCTGCCGCCTTTGTCGCCCCGTCCGGCGAAGTGGCTTCCTATATTGCCCAGCAGATGAACCTTTACGACGTCAAGCTCATGGGGCTTTCTCTCGAGCGTATTCCCGTCACACTTGTACTCGGGCCGGATTCGCCCGAACTCGCCGCAGATCTTACCAATGCCCTCGCCCATCTTGAAAATTCCGGGAAACTTACGCTGCTGCGCGAGAAATGGCTGGGGAATACCCTGGCACCGGAACCGTTTTGGGAAACATACAAAGGACATATCCTTGCGATTCTTGCGGGGCTTCTGCTGCTCACGCTGCTGGCCGTGGCATGGATTGTCACTCTCCGCAGCCAGATCCGGCTGACCCGGCAAAAACTCCGTTCATCGGAACGGCGCTATCGCGAACTTTTTGAAATGTCTCCCGATATGATGCTCGTCGTGGACGCGGACGGCGACATCGTTCTTGCAAACAAGGCGGCAAAGCTTATTCTCCGCCTCGACACGGACTCGGAAAAGCAGGCGTTGAAGCAGGCTCTTTGCGATCGAGGAAACGACTGTCTTGGTATGATGCTGGATCAGGCGGGCAAACACAACTTCACCAGAGAAGAAGTTCTGCTCCACCCCGTTCCCGACGAACAGCGCACCATGGAATTCATAGTTTTTCCTTTCTCTTCTCCTGACAGGGAGCAACCCCTTCTCTGCTGTATAGGGCGGGATATCACGGAACGGCGTCAGCTGGAGAAAGAACTTATCGAAATGGAACGACTGGCGGTCATCGGAAAAATGGCCGCCGGCATTGCTCATGAAATCAACAACCCGCTTGGAATCATTCTTGCCAATACGGATGTGGCAAAGGAAGAAAGCAGCGATCCCATGATGCGCCATCTGCTGGAAACCATACAGCGCAATGTGGAGCGGGCAGCGGCCACCACCAGAAGACTTTTGAACATTGCCATGCCGCAAACCATATGTCTCACACCGCAGAATGCGGCGGACATCGTGCGCGACGCGCTTTCCTTTCTCCGCCCGCAGATGAAGGAAGTTCAGGCAAATCTTTCCGGCCTGCCGGAAAACCTGCCCCTGCGCGGCGATCGCATCCTGCTCGAACAGGTCTGCATCAATCTGCTTCTCAACGCATTGACCAGTATGCAGGGAAAGGGAACAATCACCATTCAGGGAGAAGTGTTTAAGCGTTCCAAGCAGACATGGGGGCGTCTCACCATCAGCGACAGCGGCCCAGGAATTCCGCCGGAAAATATGGATAAAATCTTCGAACCCTTCTTCACGACAAAGGGTTCGCAGGGCTTCGGCCTCGGCCTGTTCTGTTCACGGCGCATCATGGAAGCTCATGGAGGTGTGCTGACGGCCTCCTCCGCTCCCGGAAACGGCGCAAGCATGATTCTGGAATTCCCCTGCGAGCTGGATAAAGAAGCTGATGACAAGCCCATGGAAAATATCAGCTCGGACAGCGCGGCCTGACACTAAGCTGTGCGACACTCTGGAAGCTCGCAGAGTCTCCCGGAAAAGATTCCGGCCGAATCTGGAGCGGAGACGACAACAGCTCCGCTCCGGATTCGACTCGATCAGAAAACTCTGTATGCTCTCAGAGCTTTCCCGATCGTTTCAATGTCCTCTGTCTGGGGCGTCATGCGTCCATTACTCCAACGGAAAGAATGAAACGCTCAGACAGCAGCTTACGGGCTGTTACTTCCCTGAAAGCAGGGAAGAGTCCACTGTAAAGTTGTCGATCAGTCGGGTCTTGCCGATATATACGGCCATGGCGACAAGAACACCCGTATCAAGAATATTCACGGGAAGCATGGTCTCGCCATCGACAGCGTCGACATAGTCGATACGGGCCAGAGCTTCCTTTTCAAGAAGCTCCTTCATGGATGCGATCAGACGCCGGGCATCCCGTTCGCCCTTCTTGATGAGTTCACGCCCATGCTGAATGGAACGAAACAGGACAGGGGCAGCAGCGCGTTCCTGTTCGTTCAGGTAGGTATTGCGCGACGATCTGGCAAGACCGTCCTTTTCCCGCACGATAGGACAGCCGACGATCTCCACATTCATGGACAAATCCCGAACCATCCTGCGGATAATTGCCAGCTGCTGTGCATCCTTCTGACCGAAAAATGCCATATCCGGCGTTACGATGTTGAACAATTTATTCACCACCGTACAAACACCGCGAAAGTGAATGGGGCGCGTTTTTCCGCAAAGCTGCTTCGGCATGTCGGACTGAACTTCCACCCATGTGGCAAAATCCGGCGGATACATTTCGGCCGCATCGGGATGAAATACCATGTCGCATCCCCTGCTTTTCAGAAGTTCACAATCATGACTGAAATCACGGGGATATGTTTCCAGATCCTCCCCCGGCCCGAACTGCGTGGGATTGACGAATACGGATGCAACCGTTTTATCGCACAGACTGACAGATTTCTCGATCAATGATGCGTGCCCTTCGTGGAGATATCCCATGGTAGGAACCAGGCCCACACACAATCCGTTGAGCTTCCATTCTTTAACTTGTTTGCCTACTTCCGCAATGGATCCGGTAATGATCATGCCTTCTTCCCCTTCGTTCCGCCGCACCGGCTTGGAGTCATTTTTTATTCTTGTTCCAGTCTGGCCAGAATTTCTTCATCGCAGTCCGCTTTAGCAAAAGCGTGTTCCGGCCCGGGAAATGTTCCCGTCCGTACTGCGTTCACATACGAACTGAAGGCTTCCCGCATACCTGCTCCCACCTCGCCGAAACGCCGCACAAAGCGGGGAGTAAAATCGCGATACATCCCGAGCATATCCTGAGCAACCAGAATCTGACCGTCGCATCCCTCCCCTGCTCCGATACCGATGGTGGGAATGGTAAGCTTACGGGAAATCAATGCAGCCAGACGCGGAGGAACGCATTCCAGAACAACGGAAAAGGCCCCCGCTTCCTCAACGGTACGCGCATCCGCAAGCAGACGCCGTGCGGCCTCTTCCCCTTTGCCCTGAACCTTGAACCCACTCAAAGCGTTAACGGACTGAGGTGTCATGCCCAAATGAGCCTGCACGGGAATCCCCGCTTCGCTAATGGCCCGGATACGATCCGCGACGGCCGCGCCTCCCTCCAGTTTAACCGCATGGCCTCGGGCTTCCTTTATCAGACGCCCGGCATTGACAACGGCGTCATACACCGAGGCCTGATAGGACATAAAGGGCATGTCGATTACTACCAGCGCACGGGAACAGCCCCGAACAACGGCAGAACCATGACGGATCATATCTTCCATCGTTACAGACAGGGTATCCGGATAACCGAGAACCACGCAGCCCAGCGAATCGCCCACCAGCACGGCGTCTACCCCGGCTTCATCCAGAATTTTCGCTATGCTGTAATCATAACAGGTCAGCATGGCTATTTTCTTTCCTTCCCGCTTCATTTGCAGGAACGTTGCAACTGTGGTGCCCATAACAATCCCCGTGGTTTGAGCGCGGTATGAAACAAAAAACCGTCCGGCGTCCCCTTATATAAAGGATATCCGGACGGTTGACCATGCCAGAGCTGAGGCTCCGAGTCGAGAACTTGAGTATATCCGGGCAGACGTATACGTCCGCTCTGGATATACTCACTCTGCGGCAGTGTTATTTACTTACTTTAACGACAATACCATCTTTTCGCTCCGCGTCAGGCAGCACCTGCCAGAATCCGGGATCCAGCGGAGAAACCTTAAGTTCGGCAGGCTTCTTCATAGCCTTGAGCTGGGGACAATAATCATACGGATACAGGGTAGTTCTGGAAATGATAGACGGATACACATATTCCCAGACAATAGAACCTCCATCCGGATGGGCAGCATCCGGTTTCACCTGAAACACACGGCCGGAGTAGTCTTCAGAAATAAGAACATTGCCGTTATCCATCTTGTATGCGGATCCCTTGTACTTGCTGAGGAAGCGGACATTGCCGCTGACAGCGGGCACATAACGCCATACAGCCTTGCTCGTACTCGGATCGATTTCCCACACAACACTCTGTGCTGCATGCGAGCCGTTGCGGGTGAACAGGCCGTTATCAAATACCATGATATTGCCTTCTCCGGGCTTACCTTTTTCGATCATAATCGGTTCATGGCATTGACCGAGTCCGCCCATGGCTTTGAAACCCTTCAAAGACCAAACAACATCA